>LDZT01007460.1_pt1 | contig 12794 bp, 14 predicted proteins | sample 615521 | NCBI WGS metagenome assembly LDZT01 (sample SAMN03408292, study PRJNA278302) | terrestrial metagenome | isolation source: oil reservoir sample SB1 | place: USA: Alaska, North Slope, Schrader Bluff formation | collected 2011-09
ACTGGCCAAACGGTCCAATCCTTCATTGATGAGAACACAAGCATCTACAACAGCATCATAAACCACAAAACATCCATTAGATATGAAAAAGAAGAGCAGATTCAGATTATAGCGAATATCAATAAGTTGTCTGAAAACATCGCATATCTGGAAAAAGAAAGAGAAAATTACCAAAATGAGCAAAAGGAATCAGAAGATTTGCTCAAACAATTGAAATATAACATATCATCTCTTGAAAAGGAGCTTGAAGAAAACCATACCGACTATAAATCAGCACAGGACTATCTGGAACAAATAAAGCTGGAGATAACCGAATGCAGGATTGAGATTTCGGGGATAACCAATGATCTCAATCTGATTAAGAAGGACTTGGAGAATAATAGCGAAACGTTAAAGAAGAATGATTCTATTATTTTAGAAGAAAAAACTGTCCTTGAAGGTCTCAACGCTAAGATTCAGGAGATGATCAAGTCAAATGAGATTTTGAAATCAGATAATATTATTTTAAAAGAAACGATTGATGATAATAAAAAGAAGATTCATGACTTGAATGAGGAGAGGAAGCTCAAACAAGATCTGTCCTATGAGAAACAGAAGCATGTCAACAACATCAACAAGGATATCAATGACATTCAACTTGAAATCAATTCTATCAATCTCAAAATCGAATCATCCGCGAGCAAGATTGAGACACTCTCCGACAGCTTGTGGGACGAGTACGAAATGAACTTTGCTATGATCAAAGCCTATAAGGATGAAACTATCAGCCTAACCAGGCTAAATACGGAAGTCAGAGATCTCAAAAGAAAGTTGAAATCCCTGGGAGATGTCAACATCAATGCGATTGCCGAATACAGTGATGTATCCCAGCGATATGAGTTCCTGACTAAACAAAGAGATGACTTGAATGATGCAAAAGTTAAACTGAACAGAATCATCAAAGAACTGACTTACAAGATGAGAACGCAATTTGAGGAAGAATACCAGAAGATAAGAGAAAATTTCAAGGTGGTATTTATAAGTCTATTCAATGGCGGAAAGGCTGATATTGTCCTGACAGACGAAGACGATGCATTGAACAGTGAGATTGAGATTTATGCCCAACCTCCAGGGAAAAACCTGAATAAAATCTCCTTATTATCTGGTGGGGAGAAAGCATTGACAGCCATTGCATTGCTATTTGCCATTCTGAGGACCAAACCGACACCATTTTGCATACTCGATGAGATTGAGGCCGCTTTGGATGATGCCAATGTCCATAGATTCGCAAAATATTTAAAGGAGTTCTCGAAGGAGACACAATTTCTGGTCATCACACATCGTAAAGGTACAATGGAATATGTCGACACTTTGTACGGCGCCACCATGGAAGAGGAAGGCGTCACTAAACTGGTCTCGTTGAAACTGTCAGATTACAATAATTAGGAGGGAAAATGGCTGTTAATATTTTCAAGAAATTTACTGAAGGATTGTCTAAAACAAAAAATGATCTGTCAGGCAAGCTGGATAATTTGTTTAAGTTACATAGCAAAATTGACGATGAATTGCTGGATGAGCTGGAAGAAATTCTAATCACATCAGATATGGGCGTGGAATCAACCATGGAAATCATCGACAAACTCAGAAAAACGGTTAAGGATGAAAAGCTTAAGGATCAGCAGAGTATCTTGTCTGCATTGAAGAGACATCTGAAAGACGCCATAATGGAAGGCGAATCTTTTGACGACAGTACACTGGAAACTCCAATGATTATTCTGATAGTAGGCGTCAACGGAGTCGGAAAAACGACAACCATAGGCAAGCTGGCTCACCGTTATCAATCAATGGGAAAAAAGGTTCTGGTAGCTGCCGGTGACACCTTTAGAGCTGCAGCAATCGATCAGCTCCAAATATGGTGCGAAAGGGCAGGCGTAGACCTCATAGCGAACAAGGAAGGCAGTGATCCTGCTGCAGTTATTTTTGATTCCATACAAGCCGCAAAAGCAAGGGGCACCGATATTCTTATCTGTGACACAGCAGGCAGATTGCACAACAAGAAAAACCTGATGAATGAACTGAATAAAATATTCAGGGTAGCTGAGAAAGAGTATGATAAAAAGCACAAGCAGGTCTATTTGGTCTTGGATGCGACAACCGGTCAGAATGGCATCATACAGGCTAAAACCTTCAAAGAGGTGGCAAAAATAGATGGCATCATTCTTACCAAGCTTGATGGCACCGCTAAAGGTGGTATTATAATTCCCGTGCAAAAGGAATTGGATGTACCCGTCAAGTACGTGGGGTTGGGAGAAAAGCTAGATGACCTTCAATTATTTGACCCAAATAATTTTGTGGATGCCATATTTGAATAAAATTTTGTCAAAAGTCTATACAAGTATTGACAATATAGCTCAAATAGCTTAATATAACATGGTGTCAAGTAAATAACTTTACAGGTGATGACATGCTGGAAAGACTGGAAGAAATTGGTAAACTTTTTGATTATTACTCAAATCTGTTGAACAGCAAGCACAAGGATGTTCTGGAGCTATACTATTTTCAAGATATGAGCTTAAGTGAAATAGCAGAGATTCTGAATGTTACGAGACAAGGTGTGTTTGACCTATTGAAGCGGGCAGAAAACAATCTTCAGTTTTATGAAAAAAACCTGGGTTTGATTGATAAGAATAAAAAAATAATTATAGAACTTGAGAGCATTAGAGACAGATTAATAAACGATACAGATGGGAAAGAAATACTAATATCCGATATCGGAAAAATTATAGAATCAATGTAGGTGATTTAATGATATTTGAAAGCTTATCAAATAAGTTGCAAGGTGCGCTAAACAAGCTTAAAGGCAAAGGCAAGCTAAATGAAAAGGATATTGATGAAGCAATGAGAGATATTAGGCTTTCTTTACTGGAAGCTGATGTTAATTTCAAGGTTGTAAAGGATTTCATCAAGAGCGTCAAGGAAAGATCCATGGGTTCAGAGGTCATGGAAAGCCTGACACCAGGTCAGCAAGTAGTCAAGATAGTAAACGAAGAGATGATAAAGATTCTAGGCGAGAAGGAGTCAAAAATCCAGTTTTCTTCCTCAGAAGTTACTGTCATCATGATGTGTGGACTTCAGGGTGCGGGAAAAACAACCACCGCAGGCAAGCTGGCATTGAGATTCAAAAAACAGAACAAGAGGCCTTTACTGGTAGCATGTGACATTTATAGACCTGCCGCTATCAAGCAACTTGAGGTAGTAGGCAAAAGCGTCGAAGTTCCTGTATTTAAAATTGAAGGCGAAACAGACCCAGTTTTGATAGCAGAAAAATCACTGCAGGAAGCCAGAAAAAATGGGAATGATGTGTTGATTATCGATACTGCCGGTAGGCTTCATATAGATGAAAAACTGATGGCAGAACTCATTCAAATCAGAAACAGAGTCAAACCAAGTGAAGTACTGCTAGTATTGGATGCCATGACTGGGCAGGATGCTGTTAAAATAGCTGAATCATTTAATAAGGACATGGAAATAACCGGTCTGATATTGACTAAAGTAGATGGAGATGCGAGAGGTGGGGCTGCAATATCCATCAGAGCTGTAACCAGCAAGCCAATCAAATTTGTGACAACCGGTGAAAAAATGGCAGATTTGGAAGCATTTCATCCAGACAGAATGGCTTCAAGAATTTTGGGAATGGGTGATCTTCTAAGCTTGATTGAAAAGGCTCAAGAATCATTCGACTCCAAAAAAGTTAAAGAAATGGAAGAAAAACTCAGAGGTCAGGGTTTTACATTAGATGATTTTCTGGACCAGATGGAACAGATGAAAAGTTTGGGACCCCTGGATCAATTACTTGAGATGATTCCGGGAGCCAATTCAAAGCAACTGAAAAACCTAAAAATTGACGAAAAAGAATTGGTTTACATAAAAGCCATTATACAATCCATGACAAAGAAAGAACGCAAAGATCCTTCCATCATCAACGGCAGCAGAAGGAAGAGAATCGCCAACGGAAGCGGCACCTCAGTACAGAGGGTCAATAAATTGCTGAAGCAATTCATTGAAACACAGAAGATGATGAAAAAAATGGGTGGTATGAATAAAATGATGAAAAAGGGCGGCAGATTCAAAATGCCGTTTTAAAGCAAAGAGGTTAGTTTAAGATTTCAAATAATCTTTAAATAATATATAAGAAAAACAGGAGGTGAAAACAACATGGCAGTTAAAATCAGATTAAAGAGAATGGGTGCAAAAAAGAAGCCTTTTTACAGGATAGTGGTTGCGGATTCAAGAGCACCGAGAGATGGAAGATTTATCGAAGAAATCGGTTACTACAACCCGGTTTCAGATCCAAAAGTTGTGAAAATCGATGTTGAAAAAGCTCTCAAATGGATCAGCATTGGAGCGAAACCAACCGACACTGTGAGCACATTGTTTAAAAACAATGGTGTTTATGACAAGAAAGAAGAAATCGAATAAAGGTGGTGCAAAAAATGGGAGAGTTAGTAGAATATATTGCAAAATCTCTTGTTGATAATCCTGATGCGGTAAGCGTTAATGAGGTGGAAGGTAGCCAATCTCTTGTTATTGAACTAAAAGTTGCACCTGAAGATATGGGAAAAATCATTGGTAAGCAGGGAAGAATTGCCAAGGCACTAAGAACACTGGTTAAGGCCGCTGCTACTAAGGACAACAAAAGAGTTATCATAGAGATAATTCAATAAGGGTTAGCTCTTGCTAATCCTTTATTCTTGAGGATGATAAAATGGATAGGATAATAGTAGGACGAATAGTCAATACACATGGAATCAACGGAGAAGTCAAATGTGTTTCCATGACAGATGATGTTGAACGGTTTGAGCAACTCCAATATGTCTATCTGGATGAAACGAATGTAAGGCTTGAAATAACAAACGCAAGGTATGCTAAGGGCCTGGTTTATCTGAGATTCAAGGATCTGAACCACATCAACGATGTCGAAAAATTCAAAGGATTATATCTGTCAATTGACTTTGAAAACAGACGGAAACTACCCGAAGACTCGTATTATTTATTCGATTTGATTGGGATTAGAGTTCTAGATGAAAACGCCAATGAACTAGGTGTCATCACAAATGTATATCAAACAGGTGCCAATGATGTGTATGAGTTGGATTATGATACCAATAAATTGATTCCAGCCATAAAGGAAGTTGTCAGACAAGTGGATATCAGTAAAAAAATAATGATAATCAGTAAGATTGAAGGGTTGTTTGATGGTATTTAAGCTAATCAGCATTTTCCCAGAGATGTTGGAAAACATATTAAGTGTCAGCATAATCGGACGGGCTGTCAAAAAAGGATTGCTTGAAATCAATTATGTTAACCTGAGAGACTATACTGAAGATAAGCATAAGAAGGTGGATGACTATCCATTTGGAGGTGGGCCCGGTATGCTGTTGAAGCCGGAGCCGGTTTTTCGTGCAATCATGGACAATAAGATTGTTGACACCCGAGTTATCTATATGTCTCCAAAGGGTAAACCGCTGAACCAGCAGTTGGTGGAAGAGCTTTCCAATGAGAAAGATCTGATGATCATTGCAGGCCATTACGAAGGTCTGGATCAGAGGATTATAGATCATTACATCGATGAAGTCATTTCAATTGGCGACTATGTACTGACAGGGGGGGAGCTACCTGCCGCTATTTTAGTGGATGCTGTAGGACGGCTGATACCTGGTGTTCTAAGCAATGAGGAATCCGGAATGATAGAATCACATAGTGATATATTATTGGAGCATCCCCAATATACCAGACCCAGGGAGTTTAATGGAATTGAAGTACCAGATGTTTTACTCTCAGGCAACCATCAGAGAATACTCAAATGGCAAAGATTCAAATCCCTGGAAACAACTATCAATAACAGACCTGATCTCATCAACGACAAAAGTGATCTTATCAACGAGTACTTTCAGCTAAAAGCCTATTTTGGACAAGACATAAAATAATTATTGAATACAGTTTTTCCTTGTGCTATAATACATTGGAGTATACGGTGGTCCTCTGTAAATACTACAAGAACACTAAGAAAGGAGGGTATACGATGGATATTATAAGAGCTTTGGAACAAGAACAATTAAAAGAAAATTTGACAGATTTCAATATCGGTGATACTGTAAAGGTTCACTACAAGGTTACAGAAGGTACAAGAGAGAGAATTCAGGTTTATGAAGGCATTGTTATCAAGAGACAAAATGGCGGTATCAGAGAGACATTCACAGTTAGAAGGATAGCTTCTGGTGTTGGCGTTGAAAGAACTTTCCCTGTACATTCACCTAAGATAGAAAAATTGGAAGTCACCAGAAAAGGTAGAGTAAGAAGGGCTAAACTGTTCTACTTGAGAGAAAGAACCGGTAAAGCCGCAAAAGTTAAAGAAAAAAGATTATTCCGATAATGAGGGCTTGATAGTCCTCGTTTTTTTAAAGGAGGCAGAAATGTCAATAAACTGGTACCCCGGTCATATGAAAAAAACCAACGAATTAATAAGAGAAAACCTTAAACTGGTGGATGTCATTATTGAAATAATCGATGCTAGAATTCCATTGAGCAGCAGAAACCCAATAATTGACGAGGTTTCAGCAAATAAACATCATATAATTGTTATGAATAAATCAGATTTAGCTGACAACAAATTGTCAGAATTATGGATGGCGGAATTCAAAAAAAAGAATATTCAATGCGTTCTTTTTAACTCGACAAAAGACTCCATCGTGAAATTCATGGGTGCACTGAAAGTGATTTCTGATGAGATTGAAATGAAATACAAGAAAAAAGGATTTTACAACAAACAAATCAGGGCCATGATTGTAGGGATACCCAATGCCGGAAAATCGACCTTTATCAATAACATTTCAAAAAGAAAGGGTACAGCTACAGGGGACAAACCCGGTGTGACCAGGGCAAAACAATGGATCAAAGTAAAAAACAATATCGATATGCTGGATACCCCCGGCATTTTATGGCCCAAGATTGAGACAGATGAACAGGGATATAGATTAGCCGCAACAGGAGCAATTAGGGAAGAAATCCTAAATAAAACAGATATAGCCACTTTTATTCTAGATTTTATGAGACAGAATTATCCGGATAATCTAAGAAAAAAATATAATCTGTCAGACCTGAGCAATATGGAAGATATGATGTATGATATAGGGATTAAGAACGGTTGTCTACTGAAGGGTAATGAAATCGACTTGGAAAGGGTAACAAGATTGATTATTAGTGATTTCAGAAAAGGTAGATTAGGGAAATTGACAATGGAAAGGCCATAAGGATGTTAGCAATAGAAAACAGTATTTACAAAAAGGGTTACCAGTATATAGCTTGCATTGATGAGGTAGGTCGAGGTTGTCTGGCGGGCAATGTCACTGCCTGTGCTGTTATCATGCCGAAAGGATTATATATAGAGGGTGTCAATGATTCAAAAATGCTTAGCAAAAAAAACAGGGAAGCAAGATACCTAGAAATCTATAAGGGGGCTCTTTTTATTGGCATAGGAACTGCATCAAACCAGGAAATCGATATTTTCAATATAAAGAGGGCGACTCATATGGCCATGATAAGAGCAATTGAGAATCTGTCAGATAAAGATGGCATGAAAATCAAACCGGATTTTGTTTTGATTGATGCGGAGAAAATACCCATCGATATACCTCAGATGGGTGTCATCAAGGGAGACTCGAAGTGCCATGGTATAGCAGCCGCATCAATTATCGCCAAGGTGACAAGAGACAAGGAGATGGCTGTGCTGCACGAAAATTACCCAATGTATAATTTCAACAAAAATGCTGGATATGGTACAAAAGAACACATCGAGGCCTTGCAACAATTTGGAAAATGCGAATTGCACAGAAATTCCTTTCTTAAAAAGATATTAGACAGAAACGAACAAATAACGCTACTTGGGAGCTTGAATGAATAAAAGAAAACTTGGAAAAGAGAGTGAAGAGAAGGCAGTTCGGTTTTTGAAAAAAAAGGGGTACAGGATTCTTGCAAATAATTTTCAAAACAGGATAGCTGAAATCGATATAATAGCGCAGCAAGGGGATATTATGTGCTTTATTGAAGTGAAAGCGAGACATACCATGAAATATGGATTGCCTCGTGAAGCGATTACACCAAGCAAGATCAGAAAAATTATTAAAGGAGCGCAATCATACATTAATTACAAAGGAATCAGAAACACACAATTCAGATTTGATGTCATAGAGATTTTTCTGCAGGACAATAGGATTAATCATATTGAAGATGCTTTTTCGGTATAAAAAAAGCTGATTTGAAAATCAGCTTCAGTCAATTTTTTAAAAGATTCCATGGTTCAACATGACATCTGATATTTTCAAAAAGCTTGCGATATTCGCCCCTGCTGAATAGTTCTTATCAAAGCCGTAATTAGTTGCGGCTTTTTTTGTTGTGTTGAAAATATTAACCATAATATGATCCAGCTTTTCATTGACTTCAGAAAAATCCCAATATAGACCCATATTATTTTGAGACATCTCCAAAGCTGATGTGGCAACACCTCCCGCATTTGCTGCCTTTGAAGCGGCAATCAAAAATCCATTTTCAAGCAAATAGGCTGTAGCTTCATTGGTGCATGGCATGTTGGCTCCTTCCCCGATGACGAAACAACCATTATTTTTTAGCTTGGCAGCATCCTCGATACCAATATCATATTGGGTGGCACAAGGCAGTGCGATATCGCACTTCAAGCTGAATATACCTTTTTGTCCTGAATAATATTCAGCGTTTGGATGATCTATAATGTATTCACTTATTCTCTTTCGATCTCTTTCCTTAATACGTTTCATCGTTTCAAGATCAATGCCGTCCTTATCATATACATAGCCATCTGAATCACACATGGCAATAATATTTGCACCATACTGTTGGGCTTTTTCGCAGGCGTAAATAGCCACGTTGCCTGATCCGGAAATAATGACGTTTTTTCCTTCGAAAGACTCACCATTGTCTTTAAGCATTTCTCTCACATAATAGATAAGTCCATAACCTGTTGCTTCTTTTCTAACAAGGGAACCGCCATAATTAATATTTTTCCCTGTAATGACACTTGGTTCAAATACGTTTTTGATTCTCTTATACTGACCAAATAAATATCCTATTTCACGCATACCGACACCAATATCACCTGCAGGCACATCCAGATTGTGACCTAGATAGCGGGAAAGCTCTATCATGAAGTTTTGACAGAATCTCATAATTTCTCTTTCGGACTTACCTTTTGGATCAAAATCCGACCCACCTTTACCGCCCCCAATCGGTAGACCTGTCAAAGAATTCTTAAATACCTGTTCAAAAGCCAGTGATTTCATAATGCTCAAATTTACAGAAGGATGTAGTCTTAGACCACCTTTGTAGGGACCGATGGAATTGTTGAATTGAACCCGATAACCTCTGTTGACTTGAACTCTGCCAGCATCATCAACCCATGTTACCCGAAAAAGAATCTGTCTGTCCGGTTCCAACATTCTCTCTAATATGGCATTTTCCTCATACTTGGGATTACTTTCTACAACAGTATGGATTGATTCGAACATTTCCTCGACTACTTGGAGAAACTCAATTTCACCTGGATTTCTGCTCTTTGCAGTCTCAATGGCTCTGCTAATGTATGACATTTTTTCCTCCTAAAAAACATTTTTGTTTCATAATACGTAAGTATTATATCAAATAAAAATAGAATTAAAAAGTGCAATATCAATAAAGTGAAATTTAATCATTCTTCTATTGAGGATATTACAAAAAATTAATAATGAGAAAATCGGTTTCATTATATACGGATTCGCGTTACAATAGAAAGGATTGTTTAAATAAAAACTTTGATGAGGGGGAAGAATGATTTCAAATGTTAAAGCATGTGTCTTACAAGGTTTAAGTGGCTATCAGATTGACGTGGAAACTGATCTGACAAATGGATTGCCCACGTTCAACATAGTTGGATTACCGGATGTCTCAATAAAAGAATCAAAAGAAAGGGTACGATCTGCGCTAACCAATTCTGATTATGATTTTCCACTATCTAGAATTACAGTCAATTTGTCACCAGCATCCATTAAAAAAGAAGGGTCACAGCTTGACCTGCCTATTGCACTAGGGATATTGGCTGCAAAGGGAGAAGTAGAGGAAATAGAGGAAGATGTCTGCTTTATTGGAGAGCTGTCGTTAGATGGCACAATCAAACCTATCAATGGTGTTCTACCGATGGTGATTTCACTTAGAGACCAAGGTGTTAAAAAAGTCTATATCCCTATGGCGAATCAAGAGGAATGCAGCTATATAAATGACATGGATATATTTGCAATGGAATCACTAACCGTTGTGGTCGAGCATTTAAATCGAAAAGAGATCAGATCACCAATTCAGGTTAGAGATTTTAATCTGGATGGGGTGTCAAAAAATTACAGCATGGATTTTTTCGAAGTCAAGGGTCAGGAGTCATTGAAAAGAGCAGTGGAGATAGCCGCTTCCGGTAGCCACAATATACTGATAATAGGATCACCTGGATCAGGCAAGACAATGATTGCAAAGCGAATACCATCTATTCTTCCTGAATTGACTTTTGAGGAATCTCTTGAAATTACAAAAATTTATAGTGTTGCAGGTTTGAATCACGAGCAGGGCTTGATTAGACATAGACCATTCAGATCACCGCATCACACAATATCCAAGGTAGCGTTGGCAGGTGGAGGACGGATACCCGGTCCCGGTGAAATATCATTGTCGAATTATGGAGTGTTGTTTTTGGATGAGATGCCGGAATTTTCCAAGAGTGCGTTGGAGGTTCTTCGACAGCCGTTGGAAGATGGAATCGTCACGATATCAAGAGCCAATGCCTCACTACAATTCCCGTCAAAGTTCATGTTAGTAGCGAGTATGAATCCCTGTCCTTGTGGTTTTTATGGTGATCCTAAAAAGGAATGCAAATGTTCGCCGGGACAGATTGACCGATATCTGAACAGGATTTCAGGACCGTTGCTAGACCGGATAGACATCCAGATTGAAGCCTCGCCAGTTGTATACGAAGACCTTAAGTCGATTAATAAGTCTGAAACATCAGAAAGTATCCGAAGAAGAGTCAACCAGGCAAGAAAAAAACAAGCAGAGAGATTTAAAGGTCTGGATATTCACGCTAATAGTGAGTTGAACCCATCTCAAATCAAACAATATTGCGGACTGACCAAAGCAGCAGAAGAAATCCTGAAAATGTCCTATAAAAAGCTGTCACTAAGCGTTAGAGCCTACACTAAAATCATCAAGGTTTCCAGAACAATTGCTGATTTGGACGGGTGTGATATGATTGAAATGAGGCACGTAGCAGAAGCGATTCAATACAGGAATATCGATAAAAAGTTTTGGGGCTGATATTCATTACGAAAATCATTAATCAACGAACTGACCATAACACCTTTTAGACAAAACTGAATTCAACGGGCATGTTTCCAAATAGTTTTATAGTGTTTTATATTTAAGATACATGCATTTTTGTGCCTAAAACGATTCATCGAAAGCATCAACTTATTGTATATTTGATGATTCCAAGATAAATATTTCTTTACAATACAATGAAGGTATGATAATAATAGAAAAGAGACTGTTGGAAAATACCTGATAGTCTTTGTTAATTTCAATAAAAAGTAGGTTGATATGAACAATTTAACGAAAAACCTGGTGATGCTGAACTGTGTTTTTGGTCCCAATAACAGATTGATTGAAAAAGTTAATAGCTATATATCTTTGGGAGACGTGGACAATCCGAATGATATGTTAGATGTTTTAGAGAATTCTGGTTTTATGGATGAAAAAAAGACTGCTGACATATCTAGATTCATAAAGCAAGACCGAATAAACTTTTTGATGGAATACATGGTTAAGGAGAATATCAGAGTCTGCACGGTATTTGACAAAAATTACCCAGAAAGACTTCGATATATTGATGACAATCCATTTGTTCTATATTACAAGGGTTCTCTTCAGGAGATGAATGGGGAGAGATTCCTTTCTGTTGTGGGATCCAGAAAGGCGACTTCCTATGGCAAATGGGTGGCTGAAAGCTTCGTTTCAGCATTATGTGGCCATGGATTCAATATCGTCAGTGGCATGGCATATGGAATAGATTCTGTAGCCCACAACGCAGCACTTAAGTGCAATCAATATACTTCAGCAGTTATGGGTAGTGGCATTGATGTGATATATCCCAAAAGAAATAGAAAACTATATAGTGATATATCAGAAAGAGGAGCTGTAATAAGCGAATTTGCTCCCGGTTTCAAGCCTCTACCTTTTAATTTCCCTTATAGAAATAGGATAATTAGCGGACTGAGTGACGGTATATTGGTGGTAGAAGCAGGCGAGAAAAGTGGCTCATTGATTACAGCAACTTTTGGATTTGAACAGAACAAGGAAGTGTATGCAATTCCTGGAAACATAGATAATGTTAACGCTCTAGGTACAAATAGACTTATACGGGAAGGCGCTAAAATAACAACTTGTGTGGAGGATATCTTAGAAGAATTCAATACCATTGACGGTGTTATTGAAGATTCCTACGTCACAGAAGGGGAAGTAAGCAACTTACAGGTTGACATAATTAACGCCTTAAAACAAGGTGAAAAGAGCATTTTAGATATACACGAGTTAACCGGATACCATATCGCTGAACTTAATTCCAGTCTGACTGTACTGGAGTTGAGAGGAATTGTAAGTCAAGGTAGAGGAAAACAGTTCAGACTAAATACGATAACGAAGGAAAGATAAAT
>LDZT01000063.1_pt1 | contig 12784 bp, 10 predicted proteins | sample 615521 | NCBI WGS metagenome assembly LDZT01 (sample SAMN03408292, study PRJNA278302) | terrestrial metagenome | isolation source: oil reservoir sample SB1 | place: USA: Alaska, North Slope, Schrader Bluff formation | collected 2011-09
AACAACAAAGCCAAAGATATAAAGATGGGACTTTACTAACCTTATCGGTGGAGATAAAAATAATAGGAGTGATAAATTTGAGATAGATAAAAAGAACATCTTGTAAAGAAATGCCCTTCTGATCATTAGCCGATAACCTACACCTTTTATATGCCCATTTATTTTTGCCATTCAATTTTCAAAAGATCTCCAGGGTCCATTTCCGTTTAAGTAAAATATGTTGTATTAAATACTTAGTTTTGGGGATATGACCATATATAATAGCGCCCTAAGTAAGCATTGTTATGAAAAAGTTATGTTTCTGTCAAAAGTTATAATTAGGAGGTTTGCGATGATAGAAGCAATTAGGAATATTGGGGAATATGCTCTGGAAAAAAATGGAAAAAGCGTTGATGAACCTTTAGAAATTTTACTTGATAATCCTGCAAATATCAATACTAAGAATATTTTATTTATCCTTTTAGATGATAAAGATGGGGAATTAAAATATCGCGGCATAGAGATTGAGGAATATTCAAAAAACAAATTAGAAAAATATTTATATAAAAAAGGAGCTCCCAATGGTACAGATTTTACTCCAACTTCTATGGTGACTGAAATAGAAAAGACTTTTAATATTAAAATAATAAATTGGTTTAAAAAATATAATTCTGTCGAAAACAATGTGTTAAGCAAAATGAATTCTATTATTGAAGAGAATAAGGAAAGGATATTACAAGATTTAAAAGATAAATCGAAAAAAGAAAATAATATTATAAGTTTTAAAATTAACAATAAATATTTAGGAGATTTTGAAATTTTTAGAAAAATATTAGTTAATTCTGCTTCAGAAAGTTATTATAAAAAATTTGGCAAAATATCAAAATCAGAAAATAAATTATGTTCAGTATGTAAGAAAAAAAATGAAGAAGTCTATGGCTTTGTAAGCACTTTTAACTTTTATACTGTAGATAAACCAGGGTTTATTAGTGGTGGCTTCCGGCAGAGGAATTCTTGGAAGAACTATCCAGTGTGCCTGAATTGTGCTCTAACTTTAGAAGAAGGTAAGAAATATTTAAAAGATAATTTAAATTTTAATTTTTATGGTTTTAGATATTTATTAATTCCAAAATTTATAAAATTAATACAAAAAGAAATTCAAAATAATATTTTTAAAACAATAGAATTACAGAAAGATACACGATTTGGGAAAAAAGAATTCAAACATTTAACTTCTGATGAAAATGAAATTCTTGAATTAATGAGTGAACAGGAAAATTTCTTAAATAATAATTTTTTATTTTATAGCGCGCCTAAAGGTTTTGATGGAGCAGTCTTTAATATATTGCTTTATATCGAAGATATTTTACCTTCTCGCTTAAAACAATTATTTGCAGCTAAAGAGAAAATTGACAAAGAAGAAATTTTTAAAAATTGTATGGTAGCTATATTTAATGATAAGGGTAAAAAAGATGGCAAAAAACCACTGGAATTTAATTTTGGAGTTTTAAGAACTTTTTTTCCAAAAGTGAGCAACAATAGAACTTTCGATAAATATTTTTTAGATGCCATAAACAAAATATTTACTAACAAGCCAATAAATTATGATTTTTTACTAAATTTTATTATGCAAAAAATAAGAGAGGATTTTATAAATGGATATTCAACAAAAACGAATACTTTGAAGGGTTTTATGCTATTAAATTATTTGGAAAAATTAAATTTATTAAAATATAAAAGGGAGGTACTAATTAAAATGGAAAAATTAAATTTATTTAAAGAAATAGGAGGCGAAATGAAAGAAAAAACTGAAGCTTTTTTTGATAAATTTTCTGATTTCTTTAATAGTAATGCCAAGAAAGCAATTTTTTTAGAAGGAGTACTCGCCCAATTTTTACTGAATATTCAATATCAAGAAAGAAAAGCTACTCCATTTAGAGCAAAATTAAAAGGATTAAAGTTAAATGAAAAAGAAATTATAGGACTCCTACCGAAAATACAAAGCAAATTAGAAGAATATGGAAAAAACTATTACCGAGATTTAGAATCAATTATCTCTTATTATTTTGCTTCATCAGGAAATGGTTGGAATATTTCAAATGATGAGATTAGTTTTTATTTTGTATTAGGAATGAATCTATCTGATTTATTTAAAAAAGAAAAAAATAATGGAGGTAAAGAAAATGAATAATTTTGTAAAAAATAGATCGGAAATTGTATTTCTCTATGATATTAAAGATGCTAATCCCAATGGAGATCCTTTAGATGAAAACAAACCGCGAATTGATGAAGAAACTGGGATAAACATAGTAACTGACGTTCGTTTGAAAAGAACTATCCGAGATTACCTAATGAATTTTAAGGGGGAAGAAATATTTGTTAAAGAAATAATCAATGAAGATGGCTCAATTCAGGATGCTAAACAAAGAGCAGAGAATTTTTTAGATAAAACTGATAAAAAAGATAAAGATTTTAATAAACAAAAAGATGAAATTAAAAAAGCAATACTCGAAAGGTGTATTGATGTCCGACTATTTGGGGCTACTGTACCTCTTGATATATCTGTAAAAGAAGGTAATAAAGTAAAAAACGTTACTGGTTCTATTACCTTAACTGGACCAGTTCAATTTAAAATGGGCCGCTCTCTCCATAAAGTAGAGTTAAAACACATTAAAGGGACGGGGGCTTTTGCTTCCAAAAAGGGAGTCACCCAAAAAACATTTCGCGAAGAAGATATTTTGCCATATTCCCTAATTTCTTTTTATGGTGTTATTAATGAAAATGCTGCTCAACATGCTCGACTCAAGGAAGATGATGTAAGTTTGCTTTTAGAGGCAATGTGGAATGGAACTAAAAATTTAATTTCTCGAAGTAAAGTCGGGCAGATGCCTCGTTTGCTTTTAAAAGTAAATTATAAAGAAGAGAATTATCATCTCGGAGATTTGGATAAACTGATTAAAATAAAAGATATTGAGAATATACAAGAGGAAAAGATTCGCGATATTGGCGATATAGAAGTAGAGGCCAGCGAATTAGTAGAAGCTTTAAATAACAATAAAGAAAAGATTGAAAGTGTTGACTTAAAAATTGATGAAAGAATTAGGGTAAATTTGGAGGGGCTGGATGCATCAATCAAATTAAATAGCATTTCTTTTAAATAGCAAAGAGGTGATTTAAAAATGAATAAGATGTTAGTGTTTGATGTTTGGGGTGATTATGCCCATTTTAGAAGATTTTATACTACTACCTCTCCCCTTTCTTTTCCTATTCCTCCCCGTACTGCTTTATGTGGCTTAATAGGAGCGATAATTGGTTTAAAAAAAGAAGACAATGATTATTTAAATTATTTTTCTACTGAGTTCGCTCATATTACCTTAAGATTATTGAATCCCATTAAAAAAACTGTAATTGCCGAAAATTTAATAGACACTAAAACTGCCCGCGGTTCGGGAATGAATTTAATTACTAATAGAACTCAAATAAGGTTTGAGTTTTTAAAAAATCAAAAATATAGGATATATTTTAGCTGTCTGGGCAATGAGAATATTATATATAAAAAATTGAAACAAAATTTAATCCACCATAAAACAGTATATACACCCTGCTTAGGCTTAAGTGAAAATATTGCAAACTTCAAGTTTGTAGGGGAATTTGAAATTAATATTCTTCCTTGCAAAGATGATTATATCTCTATTGATACAGTGTTGCCTTTACTGAAAACTTCAAAGAAAAAAGGAATAATGTTTGAACCAGAAGGAGAATATTTTTCAATAAGGATGCCAATAGAATTAAATACCGAAAGAGTTGTTACAAAATATGGAGATATCATTTTTGACCGCAATGGTAGACCTATAAAAGCAAAATTAATTGAAACTTATAGAAACATTAAATATCCAGATGGGAGGAGAGAAAATATTGTCTTTATTGAATAGATTAAAATCCCATTCAGATAAATTATTATGTGAACATTTGCAGAAAGTAGGAGATCTATGCCAAAAAAATTTGTCACTAAAAAAACTAAATATAGACGAATATGTAGATTTTAATGTTCTAAGAGACATTTCTTATCTTATTGGAATAACTCATGATTTTGGAAAATCAACTACATATTTTCAAGATTATTTGCAGGAGCAGGATGAAATAAAAAAAACAGAGTTAAGGTATAAACCAGAGACGCGGCATGGTTTTATTTCCGCCCTTTTTACTTATTATGTTACAAAGCAATATTTGTCTGAAAAAAGTCTTGTAAAGGAGAAATATTATCAGTATCTTCCAGTAATAAGTTTTTTAGTGGTAAAAAAACACCATGGTAATTTAGACAATGTCTTAGATGAAGTTATTGATTTTGATCAAAAGAATGAAGAGATGTTTTTGAAACAAATTAACTCTATTAATTTTAGCGAAATTAACTTGGTTTACGAAAATCTTTTTTCGAAAATTGATTTTAAGTATGACGGTAATATATTTAAGAAAAACATTTTAGATTCCCAAGCTGTTTATATTTACAACAAACTTGATAGATATGAAAAAAAATACGTAAGAGATTTAAGCCATCAAGAGAAGAAGCTAATTAGGAATTTAGATGAAGAAGATTCTCTCTTTTATTATTTTATAACTTTGCTTTTTTATTCCTTACTTTTGGATGCTGACAAAACCGACGCTGCTAATTTAAAAGAAATAGAAAGGGTTGATATAGGCGAAAATATTGTCGATAAATATATAAAACAAAAATTTTATGATATTAAGAAAGACGAGCTAAAAATAAATGCTATTAGAAATAATATTTATTATGAAGTTATGAATAATCTTAATAATTTGAATTTGGATGAAGACAAGTTATTATCTTTAAATGTACCAACCGGTACTGGCAAGACTCTTACTTCTTTATCTTTTGCTTTAAAATTAAGAAAGAAAATAGCACAGGAGAAAGGATATAAGCCAAGGATTATCTATTCTTTGCCTTATTTGAGTATTATCGATCAAAATTTCGCTGTCTTTGAAGATGTTTTTAAGATTTGCCTAAAAGGGGAAAGTCCTGGCTCAGATATATTGTTAAAACATCATCATCTTTCTGATGTGTTTTACACTACTACTAATTTTGAGAAAGAAGAATTTGAGAATATTTCTCAAAAAGATATCAGTAAAGATATATTGCTAATCGAGGCTTGGAATTCAGAAGTTATATTAACTACCTTTATCCAATTTTTTTATAGTTTAATTTCTAATCGAAATAAATCTATTAGGAAATTTCACAATATCATAAATAGTATTGTTATTTTAGATGAAGTTCAGACAATTCCTCATTACTATTGGTTGTTACTGAATAAAATGATGCGCTTTTTAGCCGAAAAATTTAATCTCTATTTTGTTTTAATTACTGCAACTCAACCCTTGCTCTTCAATGAAAAGACCAAAGAAGTAAAACCTTTACTAAAAAGCAAAGAAAAATATTTTTATGGTTTAAATAGGGTGGAGTTAATATTAAATTTAAAATCAATTTGTTTAGATGATTTTAAAGAGATGTTGAAAAATGATTTAGTCAACAATCCTACCAAGGATTTTTTAATTGTATTAAATACTATAAATTCATCCCAAGAAATCTATAAATTCGTCAAAGAATTGGAATTAGAAAATAATAAAAATTATTATCTTTCCACAAATGTAATTCCCAAAGTTAGGTTAGAAAGAATAAAAGACAGTAAAAAAGAAAGCCGAAAGAGAAAAATTATTATTAGCACCCAACTGATTGAGGCTGGAGTTGATTTAGATGTGGATATTGTCTATCGTGATTTTGCCCCTCTTGATTCTATTAATCAAGTAGCTGGAAGATGTAATCGAAATTTTAGAAATAAAAAAGGATTAGTAAAAATTTTTACCCTTAAACAAGAAGAAGAGAAAAGAGAATATTGTAAATATATTTATGATTCCTTTATTATTTCAAAAACTAAAGAGGCTTTTGAAGAAATGGGAAATAATGAAGTTGAAGAAAAAGATTTTTTGAGTCTAAATAATTTCTATTTTGATAAAGTTAGTAAGGGAAAGTCAGATGATAAATCTACAGAAATTTTGGAAGAAGTAAAAAAATTAAATTTTGAAGAAATAAGTAAATTTAAATTAATTGAAGAAGACTTTCGAAAGGTGGACATCTTTGTAGAAGCTGATGAAGATGCTCAGAAAATATACAAAAAATATCAAGAAATAAAAACAATAAAAAATCCTCTTGAACGCAAAAATGAATTCTTAAAAATAAGAAAAGATTTTTATGAGTATGTCATTTCTGTTCCCCTTCAATATGCCACAGGTTTAACAAATGATGAAGAGATTGGCTACATTTCTAAAAAAGAAATAGATCAAGGCCTTTATTACGATCAAGAAACAGGCTTTAAAAGGGAAAAAGAATCTGAAGGAGGAGCATTAATTTGCTAAATAGAAAATAAAATGAAGTTAAAAACTATGCTTTTAAAAATGGAATCCGACCAACCGATAAAAGAGGATTCATCTAAGTTACGTGGATTTTTCGCAAGCAAATTTAATAATTATATTTTATTGCATAATCATTTAGGTAATAATAGATTTCTTTATCAGTATCCTCGAATACAGTACAAAACTATCAATCACACAAAGATAGTTTTAGGACTAGCAGAGGGAGTAGATGTTTTACAAAGCATTTATAATCAATATGACAAAATTGTGTTAGGTGACCATATCTATCAAATATTTAGTAAAGAAATAGTTTTAAAAGAGCAAGAATTTGAGATAACTTCTGAAAATATAGAGTATAAATTTATCACCCCTTGGTTTGCTTTGAACGAAGAAAATTATCAAAGATATAAAAATTATAATTATTCAGAGCGAACTGACCAATTGAAGAGCATATTAGTTCGCAATATTATGGCAATGGCCAAGACTTTTCAGTATTTTGTTGGCTCTAAAATAATAGTAAATACCAAATTAAAAGAAACTTCGATTAAATTTAAAGGAGAAAATGTGATAGGTTTTTTAGGTACTTTCCAAGTAAATTTTAATCTTCCTAATTATATTGGACTGGGCAAGTCAGTCTCTCGTGGTTTTGGAACAATTAAAAAAATAAATAATTAAAAAGAGTAGATTATGCAATTAGTTATAAATTCCAGAGGTTCTTATCTAAGAAAAAAGAATAATTGTTTTCTGATTAAAAACGAAGATAAAGTTTTCGAGGTGTCAGTTAAAAAAGTCGATAGTATACTAATCACAACCAGCTCCTATCTTTCTACCGATGCCGTTAAATTTGCTGTAGATAACAATATTGATATTATTTTTTTAGATTATTACGGTAACCCTTATGGTAGGGTTTGGCATTCTAAATTAGGAAGTACAACCCTAATAAGAAGAAAACAGTTAGAATCTTCTACTGGAGAAAAAGGATTAAACTTAGCCAAGGAATGGGTAATTTGTAAAATAGAGAATAATATTGATTTTTTGAAAAATTTAGCCAACTCTCGTCCCAATAAAGAGAAAGTTATTAATGAATGTGTAGTTTCTTTAGAGAAAAAAATACATATGCTGCAAAAAATGAAAGGTTCTTTGGAAGAAAAAAGAAATAGTATTATGGCTATAGAAGGAATGGCGGGAAAAGAATATTTTGAAGCTTTAAGCTATATTATGCCAGATAGATTTAAATTTAAGGGTAGAAGCAGGAATCCGGCTAAAGATGAATTTAATTGTCTGCTTAATTATGGTTATGGAATGCTCTATTCTATGGTAGAGAAAGGGTGTATTCTTGCTGGCCTTGATCCTTATTTGGGGTTTATTCATACAGATAATTACAATAAAAAATCTTTAGTCTTTGACCTTATCGAAATGTTTAGAATATTAGTAGATAAGACTGTGGTCTATTTATTTAGTAAAAGAAAGATTAAAAAAGAGTATTTTGATAAAATAAAAAATGGACTTTCCCTGAATCAAGACGGAAAAGCAGTTTTAATAACTGCACTAAATGAGACTTTGGAGAAAAAAGTTAGATATAGAGGGAGAAATATTAAAAATAGAAATATAATTCAATTTGAATGTCATCGGATTGCCAATAAATTATTAAAGCAGAAATGAGTTGTGATAAATGTTAGTATGGGTCATATATGATATTATAGAAAATAAGACAAGAAGTAGGGTAGCGATCTATTGTAAAAGTTATGGACTTTACCGGGTTCAAAAGAGTGTTTTTTTGGGGAACTTGAATAGTAATGAAATAGATGAATTATCTTTGCAATGTGATAAAATTATTAATAAAAAAGAAGATTCCGTATATATTTTTCCGATGTGTGATGAGGATTTTAAAAAAGTAAAACTTTTGGGGCAGGCTTTTGATAAAAAGATGGTAAAAGATGAAGTAATTGCCAAGTTTTTCTAAAGGGTTGATAAGATGGGGGAAATTGTAAAAGAGGGGGTTTATATCACTCCTTCAGAGGTAATAGAATATTTATATTGTCCAAGATTTATATACTTTATGAACTGTCTTTCTATTCCCCAACACGAGGAACAAAGATATAAAGTTTTGGCTGGCAGAGAAATGCATGAGAAAAAATCTAAAATGAATAAAGAATATTTAAGGAAGAAATTACACTGCATAAAAAGGGAAATTTCTGTTTATTTAGCTTCTGATAGATATCATCTTAAGGGGGTTGTTGATGAGGTTCTATTTTTAGAAGATGGGACATTAGCTCCTTTTGATTATAAATTTGTTGAATATAAAGATAGATTATTTCGCACTCATAAGATTCAATCGCTCCTTTATGCCATTTTAATTAAAGAAAATTACCAGTGTGAGGTAAAAAAGGGATATATTTGTTATACAAGGAGTAAAAATATAGTAAAAGAGATATTTTATAAAGAAAGAGATTTTAAGGATGCATTAAATATTATTGATGAAATATTAAAAATAATTCAAATGGGTTATTATCCTAAAGGAACAAATTATTTGGCCAAATGTATTGATTGTTGTTATAAAAATATTTGCATTTGAGAAGGCAAAATAATAAAAGAATTATATTATAAGAGTTTGCGGTTGCAAAAAGTATGTAAAAGGCTTAAAAAAGTAATGTATTTTAAAGAAAATTATACAAAAAGACAGCGAAATAATTTCAGAAAATATTCAAGAAATTACTACATTATTTAGCTTTTAAGATATTTACTGTTGGTGAGGAACATCCATTAAAACAAGGATTGAAACTCAAAATATGGAGTGGTAATATTCCAGCCAGCCCTGGTTGGTGAGGAACATCCATTAAAACAAGGATTGAAACTACGAATTATGGGACGAATCATTAAAAGATATAAATATTGTTGGTGAGGAACATCCATTAAAACAAGGATTGAAACGACATTTGTCAAGTATTAAGAAAAAATTTATTGCTAAGTTGGTGAGGAACATCCATTAAAACAAGGATTGAAACGGTAAATCCCCAAAATACATATACATTTTATTGTGGTTGGTGAGGAACATCCATTAAAACAAGGATTGAAACTCTCTATGCTGGTAGCAGGGATTATATCGTTTTTAGGTTGGTGAGGAACATCCATTAAAACAAGGATTGAAACTATAATGGCAATAAGAAAGTATTAAATACCTCTTCTTGGTTGGTGAGGAACATCCATTAAAACAAGGATTGAAACTGAATTTAATCGGGGAAGGTGAGAAAAAGCATTTAAGTTGTTGGTGAGGAACATCCATTAAAACAAGGATTGAAACATCCATTTCAACATATCACGAAGCTTTTTTGTAGCTTTGTTGGTGAGGAACATCCATTAAAACAAGGATTGAAACCCAAAGCAACCGGGCTACTAAAACGTCCGGCGGTAAAGTTGGTGAGGAACATCCATTAAAACAAGGATTGAAACAGGTTTTTAGCACGGGCTATGGATGATACCTCACAGTTGGTGAGGAACATCCATTAAAACAAGGATTGAAACCTAAAAATATTGCTTTGGACACACATCTGGCGGCGGTGTTGGTGAGGAACATCCATTAAAACAAGGATTGAAACTATACATCTAATATCGTTTTCACATCCATAGGTATATGTTGGTGAGGAACATCCATTAAAACAAGGATTGAAACTAGCATAGTAAACCAATATGAAAAACCTGCAACGGGAGTTGGTGAGGAACATCCATTAAAACAAGGATTGAAACTGAGTGAAGCAAGGAATGATAAGGATAAGAGAAGAGAAGTTGGTGAGGAACATCCATTAAAACAAGGATTGAAACTGGATAAAGTAAGGAAAGAAGAGGAAAAGAGAAGAGAGTTGGGGAGGAACATCCATTAAAACAAGGATTGAAACGCTACGCCAGAAACGTTATTTTGAAGTGAGGCAAAGTTGGGGAGGAACATCCATTAAAACAAGGATTGAAACCCAAGTATTAAATTACCATAATCTATAAAGCTTTCCTTGTTGGGGAGGAACATCCATTAAAACAAGGATTGAAACCAATTCAATGTATGAATACGTAAAAGATGATTCGCTGTTGGGGAGGAACATCCATTAAAACAAGGATTGAAACTGGAGTAATAGAGTGAGATAATAAGAAGAGTAAGAGGTTGGGGAGGAACATCCATTAAAACAAGGATTGAAACCCTATCAAATCAATCAAAACCCTATCGTTTTTCATTGGTTGGGGAGGAACATCCATTAAAACAAGGATTGAAACGGGAAGTGTTGTTTTGCGAATTGCACAAGTACCCTAGTTGGGGAGGAACATCCATTAAAACAAGGATTGAAACGAGCATCTTGAGCCCTTATTATGTTATGCACTGCCCCTGTTGGGGAGGAACATCCATTAAAACAAGGATTGAAACTTAATCCCCTTTCTATAAGTTCTTTCCATATTTCGTGTTGGGGAGGAACATCCATTAAAACAAGGATTGAAACTTTATATGGTAAGACATTCCCCACTTCTTTACTTGTGTTGGTGAGGAACATCCATTAAAACAAGGATTGAAACACAAAAAGATTATAACTTTTTGGAGGTTTAAAGGTGGTGTTGGTGAGGAACATCCATTAAAACAAGGATTGAAACAGGACACTTTTAACTTATCAATACATCAATTTACAGAGTTGGTGAGGAACATCCATTAAAACAAGGATTGAAACCAATTATCGCAATTAAAATCCTCATCGTCATAACCTGTTGGTGAGGAACATCCATTAAAACAAGGATTGAAACTCCTGAGTATTGTAAAATAGAAGAGTGTAAAAAGGAGGGTTGGTGAGGAACATCCATTAAAACAAGGATTGAAACTAACTCTCCATTCTCCATCTTTCCATTCTTTTCCCCATGTTGGTGAGGAACATCCATTAAAACAAGGATTGAAACACCGAAAGTCTTTTAAGTTTAGATTCTACCGATTTTTGGTTGGTGAGGAACATCCATTAAAACAAGGATTGAAACTAAGGATAACCCCGATGTTCAATCATATATATAGGCTTGTTGGTGAGGAACATCCATTAAAACAAGGATTGAAACTCTTAAATTACAAAGAAGCGGGAGTTGCTCTGTTTTGTTGGTGAGGAACATCCATTAAAACAAGGATTGAAACCCACAGTATTGTGGATATTAACTCTGGCATAGATTGTTGGTGAGGAACATCCATTAAAACAAGGATTGAAAATTCATTAATCCTTCTATGCCATCACCAGTCATTTTCGTTGGCGAGGAACATTAAAGAACATTAAATTAGATATTCTTATTTTAGAACATCGGGATTTCAAAGAAAATCCGATGTTCTAAAATAAATTCTTTTTTGGATAAGGAATGGATTCTACCAAGTTTGTCAGGATCAGGAATGGTATATTGTATAAAGCAAAAAAATAACAAAAGGCATAGAAGGGTTTCAAGGGAGTTTGCTCCTCTGACAATCGGATAAATTTTGACGTAAAAATAATATTATGTTATAATTCTTACGAATTTTATATAAAAAAATATTAGAAAAAGAAAAGATTGAGGTTAGAAAAAATGAAAAAAGGTATTCATCCCAAATATGGAAAATCTATAATAAGTTGCGCTTGTGGAAACACTTTCGAGACTGGTTCAACTAAAAAAAAATATGAGAGTAGAGATATGTTCTGCTTGTCACCCATTTTTTACTGGTAAACAAAAAATTGTTGATACTGCTGGAAGAGTCGAAAGATTCAATAGAAAATATAATTTAGATAATGGAAAAAGTGACGAAAATTAATCGAAACATATTTTTCTTTACCCATTCTAAGTTCCCCGTTTTTATGGGGACAAGTTTCAAAAGTAAATGTTTGATTAATAAGAAGGATAAGGATAAAATGGAAACAGCGGAAAATTTTATGGGGAATAACAAAAAACAGAGCTTCTATAAAGCTCTGTTTTTTTGTGAAATATAATTATATTGGGGAATTATTGAGGGGGTGCAACAAAGATGCAAAAAGAGAAGAATGTTGGTTGGATTGAAGTTATTTGTGGGAGTATGTTTAGTGGAAAGAGTGAAGAATTGATAAGAAGAGTTCGCAGGGTTCAAATTGCCAAAAAAAAGGTTCAAGTATTTAAGCCAACTATTGATAACAGGTTTGCAATTCAGTATATTTACTCTCATAATGGTAGTAGGATCAAAGCAATTAATATTAGCGAACCTAAAGAGCTTTTAGAAAAGTTAGATCCAGATACAGAGGTAATAGCTATTGATGAAGCTCAATTCTATAGTGATGATATTGTATCCATATGTCAAAAACTTGCAGATGAGGGGAAAAGAATAATTATTGCTGGTTTAGATCAAGATTTTAGAGGTGAACCTTTCGGACCAGTG
>LDZT01008721.1_pt1 | contig 12779 bp, 11 predicted proteins | sample 615521 | NCBI WGS metagenome assembly LDZT01 (sample SAMN03408292, study PRJNA278302) | terrestrial metagenome | isolation source: oil reservoir sample SB1 | place: USA: Alaska, North Slope, Schrader Bluff formation | collected 2011-09
AACTAGTCATGATCTGCTCAATTAAGTCTAGCTCTAAATCCAGCCCCAAGTAGCGGCTGATTTGTGCGTTCTCGATCTTGATTTCAGCAGGAGCGGGAGGCTCAATGAACTCATCAAAGATCTCGCTGGCCACCTTGGCTCCAGTAACATCTCGATACAGCTGTATGCCTCTTTTGAGAGCGTCCTCTCCCAAATACGAATCCAGCTCTTTCTCGTTCAGCTGGGCAGCCACAGTGCGAATGGCATGGGCCATTGAGGCCTGTCTCACTTTCTTTTTGTCTAAGTCTTCCAACCAGAATAAAACATTTTTGGTGTTTTCATCAACGCTGCTGTTGGCAGTGCCAATGATGGCGGGTAAATCAATAATAGTGCCGATCTCGTTAGTGAAAACAATCTCGCCGCCCACCGTCTCCCTCTCTTCTCCATCCAGGGTGGTGAAGGGCTTGCCGGCTTTAGCTTCCTCGACATTAATCACTCCCCCCAATTCCATAATCTTGTCGTAATCAAAAGCGTGGCAAGGATGACCAATCTCGTGAGTGACGTAGTTGGTGATGTCGATCATGCTGTTGTGGGTTTGGAAACCGGCTTGCTCCAGTCTCTGCGCCATCCATTTAGGAGTGGGTTTTGATTGCACGCCACTCATCACGACACACATAATTCGCTGACACAGGGATGGGTCATTATTGATTTGCGGCAGCGGCAGCTCTTCAACTTCTGGTTTGTCTGGTATTTTTAGTTCTAGCGGCTTAAGCCGCGAAGAGATTTCATATCGCTCAAGAATCACTGCTGCTTCTCTAGCGACACCTCGAACGCTAAGTGAATCCGGGCGATTGGTGGTGATCTCGATATCATAAACACTGTCACCATCTTGCTCACTGATAGTTTCAACGCTGGGTCCTGACAGCGAAAGGTACTCTTGAATTTGTGATGGCTTGGCTTTGGTTTTGAGATGTTCAAGCAGCCATTTATGAGGAATAAGAATGTTCATAAGATTTTTCTTGTTTTTGTCTGACTATTTTTTTCTTTGATTATTGTCGATAAAAGATTAATACTTTAACACTTAAAACTGTTGTAAAAATTCCATTTGAGCACTGTATAGCAAACGAATGTCGTCAATATTTAAACCTTCCTTGAGGGTGTAGCTGCGCTCGATTCCCCAGCCAAAGGCAAAACCGGTGTACTCGTTGGGATCAATCCCTCCGGCTTTAAGCACATTGGGATGAACCATGCCGGCTCCTCCCACCTCATGCCAGCCGGACTTACAAAAGCGGCAAGTGGTTGTTCTTTTGGGATCGTTGGGATCAGTGATTACGCCCTTGCCTTCGCAAATATGACAGCTAAAGTCGACCTCAAAAGAAGGCTCGGTGAACTTAAAATGGAATGGACGAATGCGGCTCTTGGCCGATGGTCCGTAGAACTCTTTGGCAAAGTGATCAATCGTGCCTTTAAGATGCTGGATATTAATATCTTTGTCGATGACCAGGCCTTCAAACTGATGGAACATTTGAGTATGAGTCACATCCTGCTGACGGCGGTAGCAGCGAGCGATGTTGATCATTCTGATGGGCGGCTCGCCTACGCGCTCCATTTCTCTAACCTGTCCATTCGAGGTGTGCGGCGTGAGCACCATCTTGCCCTTCTTTGAGTGAGCTGACTCATCAACAAAAAAAGTTTCCCACTCATCTCTGGCAGGATGGTCCTGGGGCATATTAAGGCTGCCAAAAGCATACCAATCCCAGTCAACTTCGGGGTATCTAACTCTCACAAAGCCAATTTTCTGAAAAATATCGGTAATCTCATTAATGGCTTGCGTAATGGGATGTAGATGCCCCATTTGGGGTTTCTTGCCCGGAAGTGTTAAATCGATAGAGTTGCCGTCGAGCCCTAGCTGGCTTTTATCTCCCGAAAGTTTTTCAATGTAAGCGGTGATATCTTCCTTGAGGTGATTGAGCACTTTTCCTGCTTGGGGTTTATCAGTTTTTGGAATATCAGTGATCTTAGCTGAAAGTCGAGTAAACAAACCTTTTTTGCCTAAATACTTTTGCTCTAGTTCGTCACGGTTAAGTGTTTCTTGACGAAGCTGTTTTTTGATTCTATCGGCTTCATCTAAGAATGATTGAAGTTTGGATGAAATTGTTTGTTGTGAGTTCTTATTTTTTTTAGATTTTGACATGAGGTTTATTCTATCATTTATTAGCTGATGATCACTAATGATTGTTTGTAAGTAATTATTAACCACTAAAAACCCCGCTTCTTGGCGGGGTTTTAATTTTCTTGTTATGAGTAAAAACTTAGCCTACCGCCTTTTTGGAATTATTTCTAAAAAAGAAGCTGATAAGCAAGAATAGCGAAATCATGTTATTAATTCTTTAGTTACTGACTTGATTAACTATTTCTTTGAAGGCATCTATATCATTTACGACTAAATCAGCCAGCATTTTGCGGTTAATCTCAATATTATTTTTTTTTAACCCATTAATAAATCTTGAGTAATTTAAGTCAGCTTCAACCGCAGTTAATCCGGCATTAATGCGGATAATCCATAGCTTGCGCATATCTCTTTTGCGCAGTTTACGTCCGGCATAAGCGTACTGACCTGCATGAAGTACTGCTTCATTAGCTCTTTTGAAGAGACGATTATTGGTTCCTGTGAAGCCTTTTGCTAGCTTCAGAACTTTTTTGTGTTTATTTTTGCGAACGGTGCTTGTTTTTGATCTTGCCATGATTACTTTCTCTCTGCTTATGGATAGCGACTTATGCTAACCCAAGCATCTTTTTAATTTTTTTGGCGTACTCTCCCTGTACCTCAACATAAGTTCGGTAGTTTCGAATCGCTTTTTTACTTTTTTTTCTACGCAAATGTCTCGAGTTTTGCACTCTTCTCAACACTTTTCCAGTGCCGGTAATCTTGAAGCGTTTGCTAACGCCTTTTCTAGTTTTTTGCTTAATTTTTTGCATAAATATTCCTCACCGATTATAACTCGACAATACAATTTCAGATTTATTTGATGAAGATTAAACTGGTGTAAGCTGGGCTATAAGTTTACGTCCGTTTATTTTAGGTTCTATTTCTAGCTTGCCCAGTTCTTCATCTTGAACTTCATTAATTACTTGAGCAAACAGTTCGTAAGCAAACTCTTTCTTTGAGATTTGTCTACCTCTGAACTCAAGACTCATGCGCACTTTATTACCTTCTTCTAAAAACTCTTTAACTCTTTTTTTTCTAACGTCAACGTCATTATCACCCATAAACATCTTGAATCTCACCTCTTTTAACTCTTGTGTTCTGCTTTTTTTCCTAGCCTTAGCTTGCTTTTGCTGTTGTTGATATTTGTATTTAGATAACTCGATGATTTTAGTAACAGGAGGCTGTGCTTCTCTGGTAACAAGTACGAGATCTTTTCCTTCTTTTTGAGCCAGTTCTATCGCCTCTCTTGATGACATGATGCCAATCATTTTTCCCTGCTCATTTAAAACTCGAATTTGAGGAAAGTTGATTTTGTGATTAGCAACTACGTACTCTCTTTTGCTGTATCTGGCCACTGATTGTAAGTTTAATAATTAATATTTTTTGTGAGGCACAATTATAACACTTAGACCAAGATATTTCCAAGGAAATAAAATTGGTTATTAATGGTGGGCAGTACTGGACTCGAACCAGTGACCTTCACGATGTCAACGTGACACTCTAACCAGCTGAGCTAACTGCCCTATTATTTAGAATTAATGTTTAGTTAAGATTCAAATAAGATTCAAAAAAATATTGTGTTCCATCTGCTATCAACCAGGTCATTAGTATACTAGAATTAGTTATATTCTGCAAAATTTAATTCTGATGAGAAATCAAAATGGAAATATTAAGCACCAAAAGCATTACTTCTTTCATGATGGAGCATGTCGTGAGATGATTTTGCTTCTTCTCCAGAAAAATCCAGCCCATGTTTATAGCGACGCTTCTTTTTTTTCATTTGAGCCTGTCTGGCCCATGTTCGAGCACTATTGACTTGCTCTCGAAGCATTTGAATAAACTCTTTTAGTTTTGTAAAAAAGTTTTGATGATAAACTCCAGATTGTCCTGGAGAGACAACGGTTTGGGTTAGCGTAATATCAACCTCTTTATAAAACATGGCTATCTCTTGAGCCAAAGCTTTCAGTTCTTCTCTAACCTCATTTATTTCTTTTTTTCGTTGTTCTTCTCTGGCGTTGAAGATATCTGTTTGTTCAACGGGATTTACCATGCGATGCAGTTTGTCACGCATCTGTTGCTTTTTTAATATTTCTTGCTGCTCTGTAAGTTGCTGTTGATGTTGGTCTGCATTAAATAGTGAGTTTTCCGATATTTGATTGTCTGTATCGAAAGAATTGGCGCCGCCATTATTAGTGCTGTTTGTGGCGTTACTGAGAGTTCGTTTTTCAGATTCAGCCAATGCCCTAGCGAAAGGATTAACGCTGGCGTTTCCTTGCGACTTGCTGTTGCTAGTAGAGTTTGACTTAAACGGATCCATAAAATATATCTTATAGATTAAATTATAGGACTATTAGTAGTTACAGTCAACACATACCAGACTAATCAATTAAATGACTAAATTCCTGTATCTCTCCAAAACTATTACTAATTAATGTTTGGACCCTATCTAGATTATTATCTAAAAAAGCTTTTATAAAGCAAGTAATGAATCAATTACTTTTTGTTTTAAGAGTACGCTTTTGAGATATTCCTGATAAGATTTATCGGTCATCATCTGTTTTTTGATTTTTTCATCTTCAGTTTTTGCGATAAACTCATCTACCTCTTTTTGACTTACTTCAAACTCCTCCTTTTGGACGATTGCTTGAAATAGCAACTCAACTTGAAGTTGGCTGAGACTTGAGTAAGTCAACTGATATGAGAGCTGTTCTTGAGTCATCTGTCTTGACTTAAGAAACGTCTCAAGATCTAGATTTATGTTTTTAAGTCTTTGGACAAGATTTTCCATCTCTCTTTGGGCGGATTCTCTAATCAACAGTCTTGGAACCGATGGTTGCAGCTGGGCTACTAATGTTGAAACAACTTTTTGTGCTATAGCATCTTTCTTTTGAGCAGAATTCATCTTTTCTTGTTTGGGAGAATCCTTGGTTGATCTTTTCGATGTTTCTTTTTTGGTTTTTTCTGCTTTCTTCTTTTTTGCGTCACCCTTTTTTGCCTCTTCTTCTACCTTTTTAATCTCCTCTTCAGCTTGTATCTTGGCCTTCTTAGCAATCTTTTTGTATCCGTCTATCTTGAGTTCTGGTTTTTCGGAAAAGAATGCCTTAACAATCCAGTCGTTGTCTTTATTGACACTGATTGCTTGAAACTCTGGACGAGTGATCGGTTGATATTTCCCCGCCTTAATAGCTGCCTCATATTCAGCGGGAAGCATCTCTTGAAGAACAAGGTTGAACATTTTTTCATAACCTATCTCTTTTTCCGCGACTGCTAAGGGAGCTTTCCCTTGACGAAATCCTTTCAGTTTTAGCTTTGCTGCCTGCTCTTTTAACTTTTTCTGATATATTGGCTTAATTTTATGCCAAGCAATAGTTATCTCAATTTGGGTATCGTCGGCAACCAACTCTTCAAGGCTTGCTGTTGAAGACTGATTGTTGGCTGGTGTTTTTTTAGGTTGAGCTTGTTTCTTTTCTTGAGTTTTCTTGTCTGGCATAAAATTGGTTCCTTCTGTTTTAACTTAAGTAGTAGGGGGGATTATACCATGCAAAGTTTCTTCATCTACCAAAGAAATTTGAGTAGATTGCTTAAACTATTTAATCTCAATTAAATTGACGTCACTTGCAGAAAAGAAGTTTCTTACTTCTTCTTTAGCTGTAAAGTAGATGACTTGCCAGCCATCGACAGATAATTCAAGTAGCATCTGGAGCTGTTTTTTTAATCGGACTTGGTCTGCTTTTAAAAAAGGATCATCCATGATAAAAAAGCCTTTTTCTCCTTGAAGAATCTTCTCCCCCAAACTGATTCTGATTGAGAAATAGAGTTGATCGTAGGTTCCAGAGGAAAGTTGCTGGGCCTTTAATATTTTATTTGATGCTGTTTCAACTTGGATTTGATGCTGATCTTGATCGTAGTAAACTTGAGTGTATCTGCCTTGAGTAATCTTGTTAAATCTTTGACTGAGCGGGCTGTCTTCCCCAAAAAGCTCACTGACTTTTCGTTTCTCGGTTTGTTCAAGTTCTTGCAGAATCTTGATTAATTTAATGGCAATAGTTTTTCTTTTTTGATGGAAATCTACAAAGTTTTCTAATTCTTGTTGAGCTTGCAGTAAGTCGCTCATGCTATCTATAACTATTGATTCTGATCTTTCTAGCAGGATCGATTTAATAACTCTTTGTAAATCTTGGAGTGATTCTTTGTAGGTTTCAAGATTTTGTTTAATTTGAGATAAGTTCTCTTGAGTTTCCTTTTGTTTATTTTGCAGATTCTCGCAGAGTTGAGAGCTGTACTTAGTGTCAACTTTTTCAGCAGATTTTTGAGAGTAACTCGCTAATTTACTGCGATAGTACTCCCCTGCTCTTTGAGCAAAGGGTGGCTTTCCAAGCTGATTCTCAACCAAGGTAGTTACTTGTTGTAACTTCAATTCGAGCTGCCTTTTTTCATCTAGTTTCTCTCTCAGCTGAGTATCTGATTTTACGGAACAATCTTGCAAGATTTTTTTAACCAGCTCTTGCTGCCGAGACAGTTCACTGGTGCATCTAGCTAATTTTTTATCTCGAGCGTCATTGATGTCATCTCTAATGGCTTTCTTTTCAACAGAAAGAGTGGCTTTTTTAGCAGCTAAGCTGTTGTACTCTTGTTTGAGATCAGTTATCTGTTTGATTATCTTTTCCAGATCTTTTGTTTCAAGATCATACTTTGCAAGCTTTATCTTAAGTTGATTGAGTCGGGAATCAAATCTTTGTTGATCTTGTATTTGGGAGTATTGCTTTAGTCCCAGTACAAAGGTGGGAATGAAAAGAAGACCGGTCATTACAACGAAAAAGATTTGAGATTGTACAACTGCGGCCAGCAAACTTGCGATAAGTAAGGCACTCGACAGGAAAAGGAGTTGTTTCCAGGGTTGTTTTTGTTGCGCTTGGATTGAAGCCAACTGCTCAATCAATAGAACCGATTCCGGCTGAAGAGAGTTTTCAACCTCCTCTTTGATTAAAGATTGCTTCTCAAGCTCAACTGTTATCTCAGTGAGCTGTTCTTCGATTTCTTCAGATTTACTGAGTTTCTTTTCGAGCTCTTGTTTAAGTTCTTTTTTTTGTTCTGACAGTCTAGATATCTCTTGCTGAGCATAACGTAACTTTTCTAGATTTTCTTGAGTAATTTGAGCAAAGGGTTTGAGATCTTTTTGCAAAACCTCAATCTCTTCGACCCTTTTTTTCAATGTGAGATACTCTTCTTGTTTTTTAGCTTTTTCTTGTTCTTCCAGTTGGGTTTTTATTTGCTTGAGACCCTTTTGCAACTGCCACAATCTATCTTCCAGTTTTGACCACTGAAATTTTTTATCCTGTTCAACCAAACGAGAAAGCTTGCTTTCAGGACCGAGTAGTTTTTCTGCCTGGTCTAGTCGCTCTCCTAACTTTTGATTGTCTAGAATGCTTTGAAAACGATAAGTGTCGGTAAGTTGAGCGTAGTCGGCTATTTTTTTCTTGGCTAAACCAATCTCTTCAGTTTTTAGACCAGTTAGCTGATCGGTAAGATTAGTGTAGAATCGATCCTGATCCTGAGCGTCTTTTCCAATTGAAAGTTCGCTGTTTCTAATCAAAAATAAATTTTGACACTCATCGGGACCTAAATTGGAAAGTTCACTTAAGGTTGGTTTGCCTTGGAGCCTGATCTCTTTTTTAGTTTTGTTTTGATCAATTTCAAGTGTAAGAAAACCTCCAAATGAAGCCGGATCATCCTCTACTCTATTTAGATCAGAAAATTTTTTTCCTTCTTTTCCAAAAAGTAACTTAATTAGAGCATCAAAGGTTAAACTTTTCCCCTTTTCATTAGATCCAAAGAGCAGATTAAAGCCATCGTTAAACCGATACTCTTTGTTAGCAAGGGGGCCGTAATTTTTTAAGTAGAGATGTTTAATTTTCATGAGTTAAAGGTTCTTTGAGCTAAATTAGGTTCATTTTGAAAGGGCTGCGATTAAAAATTGAGTTAGCTTGTCAACCTCGGCAGAATCTTTATTTTGAGAGTTGATCTTTTCTAAAATCAGTTGGTACAGATCACTGTTGATAACGCTACTAACATCTTTGACACTAAATTTTTGCTCGTCTAGCTGACTATGATATTGATCAGCTAACCTTTTTAAGGTTTGATGTAACTCTTCTTCGTTTAATTTGAGTACTTTTTGATTAAAAAATCCAGAAACGGTTAGCAAGCCCGTTGCATGGGGAGGGATTTTTTCAAGATCTTTCTTGATTTTGCTCAATTTTGATGAGTCGTCATCAGGTTTAAAAATAATGTTTATTGGATGATAAAAAGCTGTATCTAGAGTTATCTGTTGAGGTGGTTTACCGATCTCGATTAAGCCGGCCGATCTAGAACCAACTTCTCTGGCTGTAATCGAAACTGGTGATCCTGGATAGAGAAAAAACCCTCCCTCTTTCATTCTAGAGTTTGTCAATCGCTTAACTTGAAATTTGGTATGGAAGTGTCCAGCTAAAAGATAATCAAACGGAGACTGATCAAACATACTTAACTTGATGGGTAGATAACGTTTATCACCTTCATCACCAAAATCAGCGCTACTGAAAAAGAGATCTGCTAACTCGGCATGCATCAATAGTATTGAAGAAAGTTGAGGGTCAAAAGACTCTCCAGCTTCATCAATAATGGTGGAGAGTTGAGCGCTGGTAAGTGAAGCAAAAGGAACTCCAACAATAGCTAAACCATCAATCACAACAGGTTTCTGATGATCGGTGATGATGATGACATTTTCTCCAAAAAACTCACCCGAATCATATGAATGAGCATCGTGATTCCCCGGTAAGATGACAATCTTAAAAGGTAACTGGGAAAATAGTCCGCGCAGCTTATCTCGAAGTTGCTGAGAATGTACATCCTTATCAAACAGATCTCCAGCGATGGTGAGTACATCAACCTTTTTATCTTTTGCAACTTTGAGCAAAATCTTGAGAGCTTCCCAACGCTCATCATCAACTTCTTTCAGATGGATATCGGCGGTATGTAGAACTTTAGCCATATGCATGATGAATTATATCTTAGAAAACTTAGAAATAACTGAATCCAGAATAATTACTTTCTTCAAATAAAAAATACTCTGAAAAATAGTTTCTGCTATCAAAGTACAATGCAGTAATTTTGGATTAGCCAAGTGGAATCAAAACCAGTTGGTCTAGTAATCTGGCGCAGTATCCCCACTCGTTGTCGTACCAGACAATCACCTTTACTAGGTTTCCACCAATCACTTGGGCTAGTTCTAGATCGACGATTGATGATTCGTTCTGTCCCACGATATCGCTTGATACAAGATGATCGTTACTGACAGCAAGTGAACCTTGGTATTGATCACTGTTAGCAGCGTCAGTGAGAATGGAGTTCACCTCTTCTTTGGTTGTATCTCTGCTGGTAACAAAAACTAGATCTGACAGAGAACCGGTTGGAATCGGAACTCTTACGGCAAGGCCATCAAACAATCCTTCCAACTGAGGAATAATCTTGGTGGTGGCTTTGGCGGCTCCGGTGCTAGTGGGAATGAGATTTTCTGCAGCAGCTCTGGCTCGTCGTAAATCTTTTTTGTCGGAGTTATCAAGTAAATTTTGAGTGTCGGTGTAGGCATGAATAGTTGTTAATGTTGCTTTCTCGACACCGATTTTTTCGTTAAGGATGTGGACGACTGGAGCGACACAGTTGGTGGTGCAAGAAGCATTCGAGAATATGTTAGCCTCTGGATCAAATTGATTGACTCCCAGTACCGAAGTGGAAACGTTTCCTCCTTTTGCTGGAGCGGTGAGCAACACCTTTTTAGCTCCGGCAATGATGTGTTGGTTGGCATCCTCTTCTTTAAGAAAAACTCCAGTAGCCTCAAGTACCAACTCGACTCCGAGCTTCCTCCAAGGTAATTTGCTAGGATCTCTTTGAGCGGTAACGGCGATCTTTTTATCTTGAATTGTGATATATCCCAAAACTGGATCTTCGTCAGTTACATCTTTATTTGACTGATGCTCCTCGTATGAGATCCCAGGATCGAAGTTGCCATAATTTGTATCACGCTTAAGTAGATGAACCCAACCTTCAAGAGACATAGACCCCGAAGTATTGATTGCAACTAAGTCTAGATCTTGCTGATGGTGATTCCACCAAACTCGAAAAGTGGTTCGACCAATACGGCCAAAACCATTGATAGCAAATGTTTTTTTTGTTGACATAGAAAATGAACTCCATTTAATTGTTAATCTTAAAAACTTTTGTTAAGTAATTAAGCAAAGACTGTCTGAACTTCATTACTCATGTATGTACCAACGTCTTCTCCTTCAACAGCTTTTTCAAGATTATCTTCTTTAAACAACTCAAATACCATCACCGGCATGTTGTTTTCTTTAGCCATTGCCAGTGCAGCTGTATCCATCACTTGAATCTCTTCTTTGCTGATAGCATCTTCATACCGAAGTGTCTTATAGCGACGGGCATCTTTGTGTTTCATCGGATCTTTATCGAACACTCCGTCGACCTTAGTAGCCTTGATTAAGACATCACAGTGTAGTTCAAGAGCATGCAGGGCGGCTCCGGTATCGGTGGTTACATACGGCATGCCAGTGCCCGCACTAAGAATGATCACTCTTCCCTTTTCCATGTGGCGGATGGCCTTGCGTCTGATAAAGGGTTCGGCAACTGCTGGCATAGAGAGTGCTGACTGCAATCTGCTGGGGATCTGGGCAGCTTCAAGAGCATCTTGAAGTCCTAGTCCATTAATTACCGTTGCCAACATTCCCATATAGTCAGCGGTAGCTCGATCCATACCACCTCTGGCTCCTGCTACTCCGCGGAAGATGTTGCCTCCACCAATCACGATAGCGATTTGAACATGTTTGGTGTAGATTGCCTTGATTTTTGCCGCAATGTCCTTAGCGGCATCTGGATCTATGCCATACTCTCTATCTCCTAGTAAGGCTTCTCCTCCAACTTTCAGCATGATTCGTTTGAAGCGTTTGTCAGACATTTTATTCCTTGTTATATTTATTATTTGTTAAATTCCAAGTTTTGTTTTGATTCTCAGTCCCTTCCAGCGTAAGTCGTCAGCAAAACGGAAGAGTTTATAATGAGGTTGTTTAAGAACAAGGTCAAAAGTTCCAACATACTTGTGCAGTTCACCTCCATAGCCCTCTTTAAAGCGATGAAAACCATACCAAGGATTGTTTTTGTCAGGCTCTGTTCCCAGAGATCCCCACATATCAAATGTTTTTGCCCCCTCTTTCTTGGCCCAAGTAATCATCTCCCACATCATTAGGTTACTTGCCATGACTTCTCGATGAATATCTCTGCTGGCTCCATAAGGATAATAAACGGTATCTTTCCACTTAAACATAATCCAAGAAACTAGTGGAGTGTCGTCATAAACTGCATGAAAAATGTGAAACATCTTTGAGTCACCGAGTAACTCCCACATCTGCTGAAAATATTCAGGAGTATGCAGATAAAAGCCTTTTCGCTGAAGAGTAGCTTTGAGGATTTTTTGATATGTTTTTAGACCTTTTTCGGAGGTATCTTCTACAATTCTAACTCCCTTTTTTATGGCCAGTCTCACGTTGTAGCGAGTTTTGCTTTTTAAGTTGGCAAAAAGTTCTTCTTCAGATGGAGATAAATCAAGAAAGAAGGTGTGCTGATAAAAGAATGGGCGTCCTGGTTGACAGCCATTTTCAAGCATGAACTCAATATTGGGCTTAAGTTTTGCTCGGTTGTTAGCTGGAACGCTATAATCTGGTTCAAGCCTGATAAAAAGAGCTTTATGCTGTTCTCCTAGTTGTTTAAGGGCAGAAAGTTGATCCAAGTTTGGCTTAAAACTTCGAGGACAGTAACCAATGCTATATTGTGATAATTTAGGAACTGGTTTAAAGATTACCTGCAGCGCTTGTTTGATTTGTCCATCTTCAAAAAACCCGATACGCTCGATTTTTTTGTTATTGCGTTTTTGGAACTCACCCCATTCCCAAGTTTGAACTGGATGATTAACAACACTGTTGTAGAGATCTTTTTCTTCAAGTCGAATCGGTCTGATAAGCATAGCCTGGCAGTATTATAAGTGAAAAAAAAGTAACTATCAAACGTCGAAAACTAGAGAAAAAAGTTCTAATAAGTTCTGAGGATTTGTCGGTGAATTATCCTGGTTTATTTATTCAAAAAATCCTCAATATCGAGTTCATCATCCAGTAGTTTATCCAGCTCCTCTTCGCTGACCTCGATCCCTAGGCGGTACTTTTTTCCTGAAGGCTTTGGTGAAGGTTTTGAGTAGCTTTGTTTGTTGTTCCAGCGATTCGAACTTCCATATCCTCTTTCCTCAAAAATCACATGCTCTCTTCTAATCACAGAATCTGTTGGCAGCTGGCTCAAGAAGCGACTGGGTTTGCAGTCACCCGATCTGCCGTATAGCCAGCGAGTAGTGGCATAGGTTAAAAATAATTTTTCTTTTGCTCTTGTGATTCCTACGTAACAAAGCCTTCTCTCCTCTTCCAACTGTTCCTTATCAAACAGTGACATGCTGTGTGGGAGCAAGCCTTCCTCCATTCCCACAATAAATACTACTGGAAAC
>LDZT01011034.1_pt1 | contig 12767 bp, 11 predicted proteins | sample 615521 | NCBI WGS metagenome assembly LDZT01 (sample SAMN03408292, study PRJNA278302) | terrestrial metagenome | isolation source: oil reservoir sample SB1 | place: USA: Alaska, North Slope, Schrader Bluff formation | collected 2011-09
ATTGAACCGATGATATTAGGTATACCAACCAAAACTGCTGACCAATGTAACAAATCAATTACAGTTGGCCCGGATATCCCGGGGAAAAATATTTTTAACCCACCAGCATAACCGGCTGATTCATGGGGTGAAGTGCCGGATAAGGTGATAATCAAATCATAATCATCTGTAATCAATTTATTTACAACAACTGGGATTGACTGATTTAACTCATTTTTGGTCTGTTCTGCCACAAAATCAGCAGATATTTTACCAACTGTAACTAATTGATCCGGTTGGTCAAATTGGTGATTATAGAGATTATCAAATACTAATTCGCTCTCCTTATCCTCCAGACCTAATTTAGCTTTTATCTCCGCTTCAGTCATTTTTCGATGCGTACCGCCAGCATTAAGACCATCAATTTGGATCATCTGTTTTTTCTTCAATTCCCGATAAATTATTGGAATTAATCTATCTGTAAAATCAATCCTGGTATAATCTGGATGAATTAATAGAACTTTTTTCACTTGGGAAAAATCCTTCAGCGTCTCCCTTACCATTTCTTCTAATTGAATATCCGTCAATTCTTTCTGAACTTCTTCTATTGATAACATGCTATCCCCCCTATAAAAGTAATGAGTAATAAGTGATAAGTAATAAGTAGAAACCCTGGATAAACCTGTTTAATATTATTCTTTTAAACAATATATCAATCCATTTAATAATCTTTGTATTAATTTAACATCATTTAATAAAAAATCTAAGGTATTTAAATATCCTAATCTACTGGCAATAATCATTTGTGTTTCAACTTCAGCTAATGAACCTAAAGCTATATACAAAAATTGAATAAATTCTTTCTTGGAACCCCTGGCAGCTCCTTCAGCAATATTGGAAGGTATAGACACTGCCGATCTTCTGAGCTGATTTGTTAATCCATAAATTTCTTTATTAGGAAAAGATTCAGTTATTCTGTAAATATTATCTACTAAATCTACACTTTTCTTCCAAACTTTAAGGTCTTTATGGTTTCTTATTTTTTTATTCATTTCTTGTTATTTCTGCTGTATAGCTATCTTTATTTTCTTTTAATTTCACTTATTACTCGTTACTTTAATATTTGCTTATTACTATTTACTTGTTACTCATTACTGATTTTACCATTCCTCTTCCGGGCGACCAGGAAGCATCCATTGGGTATGAAATTCTTTCCATTCTTTCTCTTTGTTTAAAATTATTTCTGGGTTATTGATATCCATTAATTTAAAGTAACCATGTGCCCCAAAGAAATCTCTCTGAATAGCAGTTACCTGCGCAGAAACCATAATCGGGCTTCCCAATTGTAAGATATAATCAAAGGAACCATCCATAGCCGGTACAGGTACTCCTGCTTTATGGGCGATTTCAATAAAACTGTCTAATTTTGAAAAATTATTTTTTACCACTTCCAGGAAACGTGGCGCCACCAGCAAACTTAATAAATTAGGATTTTCCTGATAAACCTTGGTAATTTCATCTAAAAACTGTGCCCTGATAATGCAACCTGCTCGCCATCCTTCAACAACATTCTTTAGATTTAGATTAAAATCATATTTTTCAGATGCCGCCTGCAATAAAGCCATGCCCTGGGCATAGGATGAGAGTTTAGCCAGATAGAGAGCATCATGCGCAACCTGGATTAATTCTTCTTTATCAAGACCTTTACTTGTATCTCCATAAGAAGGTATTTCCCTGGAAAGCTGTAACCTTATATCTTTATCCTGAGACATCTCCCTGGAAAATACCGCTGCTGTAATAGTCGGAATAGGCACTAACAACTCTAAAGCGCTCTGAACAGTCCAGGTACCAGTTCCTTTCATACGGGTAATGTCCGCTACTAAATCTATTAGAGAATGGTTCTTGTCTTTGTCTTTTTCTTTCATACTCTCTGCAGTTATCTCAATCAGATAAGATGATAAGACATCATCCGGGTTGTTCCATTTTGCAATTATTTCTGCTATTTCCTCTGACTTTAGTCCTAAAGCCTTTTTTAATGTCCAAACACATTCGCCGATTAGCTGCATATCTCCGTATTCAATTCCATTATGAACCATCTTGACATAGTGACCTGCACCATTCGGTCCAATATGGGACACACAGGGTTTGCCATCATGAGCCTTGGCTGAAATTTTTTCAAATAAGTCCTGAACCAGGCTGTAGGCTTCTTTCTGGCCTCCTGGCATAATAGCCGGTCCCTTTAATGCTCCTTCTTCGCCTCCTGATACGCCAGTACCAATGAACAGGAGACCTTTTTCTTCCAGATATTTATTACGCCTTATGGTATCTTTGAAAAATGAATTACCTGAATCAATAATCAAATCACCTTTATCCATTAATGGTATGAGTTTTTCAATGTAATCATCTACTGCTTGACCAGCCTTTACAAGCAGGATAACTTTTCTGGGTCTTTCCAGGGAATCAATAAATTCTTCCAGAGAATAAGTTGGTTGAATTTTTTTATCCTGTATCTTATCCTGGACAAATTTTTCTGTTTTAGAGGCAGTCCTATTATAAACAGAAACAGAGTACCCCTTATCTTCCATGTTTAATGTCAAATTCTGACCCATAACACCTAAACCGATTAAGCCTATCTCTGATTTTTGCATTTGAATTCCTCCTTTATAAAAAAGTTTATAGTTTAAAATAATATCATGTATCGAGTATGTAGTATTGAGTCTAAATCCATATATATCAACTGTTTATTAAAACCAATTTAACTCGATAACAGTTTTTCTTACTTATTGCCTATTATTAATCACTCATTTCAAACATTCGGGCATAACAGTATGAGACTGCTTCAGTCGCTTCGCTCCATCGCAGTGACAGAAATACATTTTATATTTTCTAGTATTTTTTGTTAATTTCTACCTTCAAATATTCTCACAGTGATTGCACTATTAATATTTTCCCTTATTACTCATCAGTTATTACTTATTACTGAATTTTGGACTCGATACCCGATACTGACGACTCGATACTAAATTATACTCCCGAAAAGGCACTGAACCCGCCATCTATAGGTACAACTATACCTGTTACAAAACTAGCGGTATCTGATGCCAGCCAGACACATACGCCTATTAAATCTTCAGGGTCTCCAAATTTACCCACAGGCGTATGAGCAATAACCGATTCTCCTCTTGGTGTTAGACCACCTTCTTCAGTAGTAAGAAGATATTTATTTTGTGTGGTTAGAAAAAATCCTGGGGCTATTGCATTTACACGAAGTTTAGGATTATATTCCTGGGCAAAATGCACTGCCAGCCATTGGGTAAAATTGCTGACTGCGGCTTTGGCTGCTGAATATCCAAAGGCAAATCAAAGAATGACAGCTCATCAGAAGTGGTTGCCTCTTTTTTATTACCTCCGGCAGCATTTACCAATATGTCAACCTGGCTAAAGTCTTTTAATATTTCTTCTTTACTGACTTTTATCTTTTCAACATCCATTACATTCATATAATAACCTCTAGCATCTATCCCTTCTTTTTGTAAGTTACCTACCAGGTTGTTGGTATCAACAATATCAGCAATAAGAACACTTGCACCAGCATTACCTAAACCCTTGGCAATAACCGAGCCCAATATACCAGCCCCTCCTGTTATAACAACATTTTTCCCTTTCAAACTAAATTTTTGTAATATGTCTTGCATATTATTATTCCTCCGTATATATATTATTAAAAATTACAAATTGTATTAAACACTTAATAAGCCTAAATGATGTCTAATATGTTTGCTAACATTTTCATAATGTATATCTTCATTTTCAAACAAGACTTTATAGATTCTATCTCTAAACTTGTATCTATTTTGGCTATCTTTTTCCCGTAAAATCGAACCATAGGTAATATGAATTAATTGACGGGCATTGTTATTTGAAAATAGCTGAATTAATTCTTTATCCTGCAATTCTTTAATATTGGGAATTTTTTGTAAATCAGTAGATAGTAAGTAAGAAAAACTATCTTTCTCAAAACATTTTAAAGCAAATTCATACATCTCGCGATACAGTGCAGGATCGCAAACAACTATTGCCTTTACCGCCTCCAGCCAACTGGTACCTGCTGTTTTTACATGAAAATAACCATTTGTTTCTTCTGCAAATATGGGGTAAACAGAAAATTTATCATCTATATTGCCTATATAATCAATCCCTTTTTCCCAATCTCCAATAAAGTGAGGGGCAAGGTTTTGGAAATCTACTCCTCTGCGTTGAAGTTCAGAGGCAATCCATAAATGTGCCAGTGGAGAAGTTGGAGTTGGAGTCTCATCCACTGAGACTTCAAGTTCAAAATCGCCTTTATGGCTATCTTTTAAAAATTTATAACATTTTTCAACATGTTTTATTGCCTCCAGGTAAGTAAGAACTATCTCTATCAAAATATCCTGGGTAAAAGTCAATTTTTGACTTCCTATCTGATATTCTTTATTGAGATAGCTATTCTCTAGAGCATCCTTTTCCGGTAATTGCTGATATTTATTCCTTAACTCATCTTTATCGAGTTTGAGGATATTTGCATCAATATGGTCCGAAGGATCTATGGTATAAAATGTAAAACCGCAATCAATTGCTTCCTTTAGATTTTTTAAATCTTTCACATGATCCGCATCAGCGCCAAATTTACCTTCATAGCCTGCCTCAAAGCAGCCCCAGATAGCATTGTCCAATACCTTTTGCCAATTACTCTCTGTTCTTTCCATCTCTCTTACGGATTGCTGGGCTAGAATAGGAAAAATATTTTTATCTTCAAAGGCCTGTATATGAGCCGGAGTAGCAATACCTAATCTATCGCCAGTTCCGAAAGAAGGTTTCATTTTGGTGGTTGATGGTTGAAGATAATTAAATATTGACTGTAACTGTGTTAGATTATGATGAGTCAAACGACAAATTTGAAATAAGAATTCTCCTTCATTATCAGCAACTCCCTCTTCATCTGGCTGAAAATCTCTTTTTCTTATTCTATAAGATGGTCCTGCTGCTACCAGGTATTTTCTTTGAAAATCCTTAATCACAAAAAAGAATTCTTTTTCCTTTCTTTTTAGAGATTTTTCATACACTTTATATCTATTTCCATAAATAGCAGAAAAAGAGTTCATTACTTTATTTTCTTTCAATTTTTCTTCTTCCCCCTTTGTATTAATTGTAAATTTGAGTTATAATATTTTTTCATTGATTGTATTTAATTCCTGTCTAAATATTTTAAATACTAATTTAAGTTTTTGAATAGGAAAACCCTCTGAAAAATAACATGATTCAGGTGAAAAATCAACCCAGAACAACTTCAGGTAACCACATGGAAAAAAATGGAAAATAGGTAACAAGGAGTAAAACAATTATCATTACTAGATAAAATGGTGCTAATACTCTAACAACATTTTCAATCTTTCTTTTTCCTACAATACAACCAACAAAAAGTGTATTTCCCACTGGTGGTGTACATAGGCCAACCCCCAGATTCATTAACATAATAATACCAAAATGAATTGGATTAATGCCCAATCTAGTGACAATTGGCAAGAAGATTGGTGTTGTTATCAAAATCAAAGGAGCCATATCCATAATCATTCCCAATAATAATAGGATAATATTAATAGAAAATAAAATCACATATTTATTATGAGAAATACTAAGAACAGTCTGGGCAATTGCATTTGGGATTCTTAAATATGCCATTAACCAACCAAAAGTCGAGGCTGCAGCAATGAGAAACATTACAGCAATAATTGTGGTACAGGCATTCCATAATATTTCCCAGAAATCTTTAATATTTATCTCACGATAAATAAAAAAGGCAACCAGAAAAGCATAAACTACTGCAATGGCAGAGGCCTCTGTTGCAGTAAAAATGCCAGTCAAAATCCCTCCGATAATAATTACAATAGTCATTAAACCAAAAAAAGCTTCTTTAACAATTTTAATACTTTCTTTGAACTTCATTGTCTTTTCAACTGGATAATTTCTTTTTACTGCAATAATATAAGATGGTATCATCAAAAATAAGCCAATCATTACTCCTGGTATTGCACCAGCCAGAAATATTCGCGCAATTGAAAGACCACCCGCAGCATAAGCAAAAATGATTGCATTATGACTGGGTGGAATAATCAAGCCCTGGGTAGAAGAAGTAACAGTAACAGCAATAGAATAATCCCTATCATAACCTTTTTTTACCATTGAAGGAATTAAAATGGAACCAATAGAAGCAGTATCGGCTACAGAAGAACCGGACATCCCACCAAAAAACATGCTTGCAACAATATTAACAAATGCTAATCCTCCCCTGATTCTTCCAACTAAAATCCCGGAAAATTCAACTAAACGTCTGGCAATACCTGAATCAGACATGATTTGCCCCGCAAGAATAAAAAAGGGAATTGCCATAAGAGAAAAATTATCGAGTGTATCACATAATTTTTGTCCAACCACCATTAAAGGTAAATCCAGGTAAAAAATTGTTATAAGTGAAGCGAAAGCCAGGGTAAAAGAAATCGGGATTCCTAATACCAGAAAAATAAAAAAACTACCGAACAGTATTATGGGAGCCCAATCCACTTTTCTCTCCTTTCTTCATTCTAACAATCATTTCTAAAGCAAAATAAAGCATGGTAATACCCGCTATCGGTAATGCTAAATAAGTATAAGAAACAATAACTTTTGTAGCGGGTAAAGTTTGATTTTTTGTTAGAACCATTAGCTGAATGCCATATATGATTTCATGTATACCAAACAGCATAAAAAGAAATATCTCAAAATAATTAATCATGTTGATAATTTTTTGAGAACAGCGAAGCCTAAAAATATCCAAGGCAATGTGCAATCCGTAATAAATACCAAAAGAACTTCCGATAAGACCGAAATAGATCATAAAAATACCAATGGTCTCTTCAGCCCATCTTAAAGGTGAATTTAATACATAGCGCATAATAACCTGTAGAGTCGTAAGAAAGACCATTCCAATAAGTAATAATCTCAATATCAATTTAAAATATTTTTCAATATTTTCTTTAATATAATGATTCCAATCCATGTCTATTTGTCTACCTTATGCTTAAACAATGGAATGATAAATTTATCATTAATTATCTGAATTAAAATTATAATTGGCCAAGGCAAGTTGCACAAAGGAACTTCTTACAAATAAATATAGTCTAAAATTCTAAAATCATAAATTACTTGGCTAAGGATTGAATACTTTCAATCAGGTCAAGATAATCACTGGCATATTTTTCATATACTGGCTGCACAGCATCCATAAAGGGACCCTTTTCTGGTTCATAAATTGTACACCCTGCTGCTTTTACAGCATCCATAGAGATAGTTTCGTCTTTCAACCATAATTTTCTTTGTAGTTCCTGAGCAGCAATTGCTCCCATTCTAATCCATTCTTTTTCTTGATCATTTAGCTTATTCCAGGTCTTGACACTAACTAGAAGGATTTCCGGAACCATGGCATGTCCGTCTAGAGAATAATGTTTTGCTACTTCGTAATGGCTTGTCTCAAAGTAACTAGGAGGATTATTTTCAGCTCCATCAATAACTCCGGTCTGAAGAGCACTATAGACTTCTTCAAATGCCATAGGAACAGGATTACCACCCATGGCACTAACCATATCCATCATAACTTCACTTTTCTGAGTCCTGATCTTCATTCCCTTTAAATCTTCTGGAGAAAGAATGGGTTTTTCAACTGTGTAGAAGCTTCGAGCTCCTGAATCCATATATGCAATGCCCAAAAATCCTGTTGGTTCAATTTCAGCTAACATATTTTGCCCGATTTCACCTTCTAAGACGGTCCACATATGTTCACGGCTGGCAAAAATATAAGGTAAGGCAAAAACAGCCATTTTAGGATATACGGATACAACTGGGGAAATAGAAACACGGTTAATATCAATAATTCCCATCTGGGTCTGTTCTATTGTCTCCTTTTCTGAGCCCAAAACAGCACCTGGATAGACTTCTATCTTAATTTTACCTTCACTCCACTTTTCAACCAACTTACTCATCAAATTAAGTCCTTCGACAGTAGAATAACCTTCCTGATGATCACAAGCTGCTTTCATGACTTTCGCTTCGCCCTTTGTCTCTAAGGCCATCGAAGAAGTTATTAATAAACCGAACAATAAGAAAGAAATAAGCAGAATAATCCCATATTTTTTCATCATTTATTAAACCTCCTTTAATACTATTATTTTGTTTTTTTATAGTGCACCTTGCCTAGGCCATTCAATTATATTATACTCTAAAAACTAATCAACCTCAATTGATCCAAAATTGTATTCCCTACAGTTGAAAAATCCTTCTTTGATTTTCTGCCATCAGTCCCTTTGCTGCCCGAATAGCACCTTCTTTAGACATTGCTCCTGTTGACCAAAGCCTGCCTAATGCCCGGCAAATAACCCGATCAAATACCTCAAAACGGCTACCTTCTGATAATATTTTTCTGCCATCACAAACTGGACCTCCACTGGAAGACCACAGTGAAGCAGAAATAAGATGTAATAGATAATGCTCCATGTTATAGATATTGTCGTTTTGCCACCAGGGAAAACCGGTATGAACTCGAGGGAAAACTCTTTCTAACATTAAGTTGGTATGAAAGAAGACCTGGTTTAAAGGATATAAAACCAAATGCCCTTCATTCTCATTTTTGCCACTAAAATATTTACACAAAAGTGGTTTCAAATTGGAAACAACATCAACCTGTTCTGCTGATACGTCACCCCCAATATCAGCACCCCAATTACGAAATAGGTATTCATTGGCATTTCTTACTGCACCATAGTGAACCTGGGTTACCATCTCCATTTCTTGATTCATTGCACAGAATTGATGCATCATATAAGAGATAAATTCTTTTGTTTCATTGGAAGTGAGGCTAAATTTTTCCTGTTTCTGGTAAGCTTGCTGAAAAATCTCTTCTGCTCTTTTTTTAGCAACATCCAAACCATATGGTTCTAATAAGCCATGATCACTAGCCTTGGCTCCCATACTGGCAAAATAAGCATGTCTTTGCCTTAATGCCTCCACTAGTCCATCAAGACTAACATCCTGATTGGTTAAATGACAAATATTCTCTACATTTTTTCTCCAATTTTCATCAAATATATTGCAATAGGCATCTGGACGAAAAGTAGGAAGAAATCGAATCCAGGGAAACTTCTTGGACTCTTTGTGATATTGTAAATCATCACATGGATCATCTGTAGTACAAATCAGACGGGCATTTATCCTCTTAAATATATTTTGTGGTAAAAAAGAATCCTGTTTTAATTGTTTACTGGTAAGATTCCAAATTTTTTTACCTGTTCCTTCACTCAATAAATCTTCAATGCCAAACATTCGTTTTAGGTCAAGATGCATCCATTGATGGACATGGTTACCTTCAATCTGTGGATATACCTTAGCAAGAGCCATCCATTTATCATAATCAGATATAGCAGGGTCTCGGGCAATTGACTGAGAAAAGCCATTGCACTTCGAAGCCAACTGTATAATATAATGATCATTATTTTTATATTCTTCTTTATCCTCCAGTATTTCTGCCCTCCAGATATTGGGAAATGGCTGATTTTCAATAATCTGCCTCAAATTATGATGGGTATGAACATCAATAATCCCCACTTTTTCCCGAAAGGGTATTGCAATTTCAAAATAGAGCAACTGAGCTTCCTTGGTATCTAGTAACCAATTTTGGTTTAAATAAGTAACAGTTTCCTTTCTTGATAATAAATCCTTTGTATATAACTCTTTATTTTCCCATTATCAAATTGATAACGAAACAGGCCTGGTAAATTACTGTTAGGTAATTGACCATTTGAATTATAGACTAAATAAGAACCGCGACTCTGACCGCCATTTTCTAAATAATTTTCAATTGCGCTTAAGTAGCAAAATTGAGTGATTAACATGTCGTAATATTTAAAAACTAAACCTAGTTCTTGAGCAGAATTGATAGTCGTATTTTCCGGGAATGATACTAAATTCTTCTTTATTTCTTCTAATGCTTTCTTGGTATCCTGTAATGATCGAATATGGGCACCAGATTGGCTCATTATTGTTCTTGCCTTATTCTGTAAAGTACAGATATTACTTCTATTATCAAGATTGTCTAATAATTTTTGTATAGTATTTATTTTTACAACAACTTGCTCCCTAGATTGTAATACAAAATCATCTTGGGGTAAGGGTTCTTCATAATAACGATGAGCAATAAATTGTGCAGCTCGCAGACTTCCAACCTGACCTGCATTGAGGGCGGTACCTCCGGGACGATGAACTCCATGACTACCGTTCACTTCCCCAACAGGGAAAAAATGCTTTAGATTGCTTTCCCACCAAATATCTCCATGCAGTCCACCATTATTATGTTGCGCACAAACGGCTATTTCAAGATACTCTTTTGATAAATCAATACCATGGTCAAGGTATAGATCAATGGCTGGTTGATTCATTGCCCTTAAACGTTCAATTGGGCTTCCCAATAATGCTTTGGACTTTTCTAAATACTGATATGATTCATTACTTAACAGGTTAAAATCTATCCTCCCTGTTCCTTTTTCTGCCTGTGAAGGATTATGCAGATAATCAAGCCATACTCGCCTTCCTTTAACCATCATCTCATAGTAAAGCAAAAGGTCAATCAATGAAGATCCATTATTGTTTATTTTACTAGCATCAAACGGCCATTGATAGCCTTTTAAAAAAATGGCATCAAGCATCTTACCAGTAGAGCTAAAATAAGGATCTAAAAATTCAATTTCGTCTCTTCCCTTTTGGTCAGTAGAAACATAGCGAGGCAAAACCTGTTGGTAACTTCCTGAAAGATTCCAGCGAAATTTTATGGAGGCAATACCGTATTGGGATTCTGTTAAATTTTTGCCTGTGGCTCCTGCTTCCAGGGCAATACCTATTGCCCCGTTTTGGCTTTCGGGATAAACTGAATTCAAATAAATCCCTGCCGGTCCACCAACAGCATAAATAATATTCTGACAATTAAAAAGAACTAAAAGTTGATCAGGGTTACTCAGTTCTTTTAAATTCAAAGCCACACAACCTATCACTCGGGTCCTTTTGATATCCGTGAGAATTGTAATAACCTGGAAACCATCATAAATCTTGATTCCTTTATCGAGTACTTGTCTCTCTAGTTTTTCTGTCATAAGCTTTGATGTCAAAGGACCAGCTGACGTTGCTCGTTGTCTGAGATCGTAATCTGTCTTATATCCAATAAACTCACCATAATGGTTATGCGGAAATGAAACTCCAATATCAACTAGGTGTAGGAAACACCAAGGGGATAAGGCGGCTTCCACCAGGGCTATGTCTCCATCCATACAACCTCCCTGAAAAAGGTTTAATGCCATATCTTCTATTGAATCTTTTTGGTCTCCAAATAGATTCAATTTGTAATACGTTTGCTTATCAGACCCAGTATTACGAGAGGTCCCTTTTTTAAGACCTTCTGTAATTATTGCTATATCTTGCTGACCAAAAGAAAATAAACGATCAGCAGCATTTAAACCAGCTGCACCTGAACCAATAATTGCAGTATTCAGGGATATAACTCTAATGTTGAAACCTTGAATGGTAACAAGCTTCTCTTGCATTATAATCTCCTCAAATGAAAACCACCATCAATATTGATAACCTCGCCTGTCGAAAAATCAAAATCACCAGAACAAACTGCCCTAACAGCCTTTGCAACATCCTCTGGATACCCCCAATGTTTGATTGGAGTTATACCCCCTCTAATCATTTTTTCATATTTATCTTTTACCACATTTGTCATATCTGTTTGGATAATTCCTGGTCTTATTTCATAAACATCTATGCCCCACTCAGCTAGACGAACAGCAAACAATTTGGTTATCATGCTAATTCCTGCTTTAGAAATACAATATTCACCACGATTTATAGAAGCGGTATATGTATTAACAGATGAAATATTAATGATTTTGGGTTTATTTTTTATTCCCTTTTTCAAATTTTCAATCATAATATTTGCTACGCGTTGGGTTAAAAAAAATGTCCCTTTTAAATTAATATCCATTACAAAATCGTAGCTATTTTCGGTCATCTCAAGAATATCTTTTCTTTCTTTAGGTGCTACACCAGCATTGTTCACCAAAAAATCAATTCGGCCAAATCTTTTTAAACTAATGTCACAAAATGTTTTTCTAGAATCAGAACTATTCAGATTTCCAGAATAATACAAAACAGGAGAACCAATCGATCTTAATTTATCAAGATTATCAGATATCTTTTCTTCGGAGGAGCGAGACATAATGGCTAAAGCACAGCCTTGTTCTGCCATTATCTTGGCAATTCCAAAACCAATACCTCTGGTTCCGCCAGTAATAAGCACTACTTTGTTAGAAATCATATTAATCATTCTTTTTCCTTTCTTACAATATTGACATCCACGCCTTCACAGACATGGTGCTCTTAAAATTCAATCCTTGTTTATCCTGTTCTTATTCTTCCTCTTATTATATTTGCATATATACTCTGATCATTTTCTCCTTGATCCCCACAGTGGATACAAAAATAAGCTTTATCCTAGATCCCCTTGTCATCACAATAAATCTTATTCAGTAAGGTAAATTATTTCTTCAGTACTCTGCTAATATTGGATTTGATAAGAGATACTGTCAAATGTTGTGGATGGATAAATTCACATCCTTCGGAACATTAACAGCTATGCCACTTTCTCCACCAGCTCCCCATCCCGGAATTTTTTA
>LDZT01003554.1_pt1 | contig 12760 bp, 14 predicted proteins | sample 615521 | NCBI WGS metagenome assembly LDZT01 (sample SAMN03408292, study PRJNA278302) | terrestrial metagenome | isolation source: oil reservoir sample SB1 | place: USA: Alaska, North Slope, Schrader Bluff formation | collected 2011-09
TATCGAGGGTAATATTTCTTTTTTTAATTTCGATTTATTTGAGATAAAATTATCGTCTACAAAGAAAACTGAACGTCTCCAACCTGCATCATATAAAGATTGAAGTTCTTGGTTCAACTGTAGACTTGTTTTGGTTCTGGGTTTTCTACCATTCAAAGCCGCAATATCACAAAATTCACAGTTATATGGACAACCTCTGGAATACTGAATACTCATAGATCCGTACCATTTGAGATTTAACAAGTCCCACCTTGGAACAGGTGTAGCTTCGATATTACAAAAATTAGGTTTCGCATAATATCTTTTTAACTTATTTCTTTTGATATCTTTAACAAGCTCATCCATCAATTCTTCTGCTTCTCCGAGAACAAAATGGTCCACAGTTTTTTGAAAGGTGTCGGGTTCCATTGTAAAAAGAGGGCCACCAGCAACTATGGGTTTACCAAATTCTTTACATTGTTTGACCACATTTATTGCAGACTCTCTTTGAACAGCCATGGCGCTTATAAAAACATAATCTGAATTTAGTATATCCTCTTTTTTTAATTTTTCACAATTCATATCCACCAACTTAACGTTCCATTCTTTTGGTAGATAAGAAGCTATTGTAATCAAACCCAAAGGTGGCAAAGCGGCACGTTTGAAAATAAATTTCAGGGCATGTTTAAAACTCCAAAATGTTTCGGGATAAGCAGGATAAACCAAAAGTATGTCCATAGTTAGCCCTCCTTCTAGGTGCTTTGTTGCAACGGGTCCAACGAGCATTTATAATTTAATTATACCACACTTTTCAATTTTAAATTTTAAATTTTAAAAGTGAAAAAAGTGAATATCTTTAGGAAACGTTTTCATTTTTTTAAAAAAAGAATGATAGAATAACGAGAAGTAAACTATGGGAGGAATTGTATGTTTTTAGGATATCATATTCTTACAAAATTTTTTAAAAACGGAGAATTATCAAACGATTCTCCAAAAGAAAGCTATCTTTATTACGAAAAAAATGCAATAGATGGAGATCTTCAAGGTATCATTCAAAAATTAGACTATCTAAAAGAGCTTGGGATAGATTTGATATATCTTGGACCCATTTTTAAGAGTAAAACTACCCATGGGTACGATATCACCAATTATTTTTCTATTTCAGAAAATATAAGTTCCAATTCCGAAGAAGAAGCTAAAGCCATCTTTGCAAAACTTATTGAAAATGCTCATAAAAGAGGGATAAAGGTTATTATCGATCTAGTACTTAACCATGCCTCAAAGGAGTTTGATTTTGATTCCGTCCCCAAAAATTTGAGTGTTAAAACCGAATCTCCACGTTCACCCCAAGAAGAAAGATGGCAAATGTCCTTTTTGTTCTGGAATCTAGACGATGAAGATACAAGAGAATTTTTAATAAGAGTTGGAGAGTATTGGCTAAAAAACTTTGAATTAGATGGATTTAGATTGGATCATGCTTTGGGATTGCCATTAAACTTTTTAGAGGAATTTTCTATAAGGATGAAAAAAATAAAAAAAGATGTGATAATTCTGGGGGAAGTATGGGAAGACGAAGGAGATAAGTTAAAAAATTTTAATCTCCTTAAAAAGTTCAAAGGGGATGATGCTCAACGTTTTACTAGTATGTTTGATTTTGCTACATACGATACCATTAAAGAAGTTTTAGGGAAGAAAAATGGATCATTATTAGAATTATACAACCAAATAGTATTATCAAACCAATTAAATGAAAAGGAATTCCAGCTAACTTATTTTATAGAAAATCACGATCTTCCAAGGTTCATAGATATATGCCAAGATATAGAAACATTTTACATCACGCTTGGTTTATTAATGGCTCTTACAGGAAATGTGATGCTAGAATATGGCAATGAGATAGCTTTAAAAGGAGACCAAACAATTCATAATTTTCACGAAAGTGGAAGAGTTGCCATGAAATTCAAAGAAGATTGGTCAGAGCAAGAGAAAAAAACCTTCAATTACTGTAAAAATCTCGTTGATTTAAGAAAAGTTCACTCCTCTCTTTCATCAGGGAGTTATGAACTAATTAATTCAGAAGAAAATTTACTAATTTTTAAAAAGAAAACAACATATGACGAGATAAAAGTACTGATTTATACTGGAGAACAAGCATATCAATTGGATAAAGAATATTTTGACCTAATTAGTAATAACAAAGTTTTGAAATTAAAAAGAGGTATTTATTACCTACAATAAATTTAAAGTATATTTTTTAGTTCTATGAGCTTGGATATACTGAGGACATCCTTCTCTTGGATTTGAAGAGACTCCTCATGATTTTTAAACCAAATGGCATCAATTCCACATTTTATTGCTGGTAAGATGTCATTTTCAAGATCATCACCAATGTAGACGATTTCATCTTTAGATTTTTTCGACATTAAAATTGCATAATTAAAAATCTTTTCATCAGGTTTAGGAAAACCGACATCTTCAGAACTAACTAAAATACTAAAATAATCAGATATTCCTGAATTTTTCATTTTATCAATTTGAGTTTTTCTAAAGCCATTTGTCAAAATTCCTAATTCATACTTATCTTTCAAATATTCCAAAGTTTCCACTGCACCATCAACGAGAAGTTTTTGCTTCGATAAGATTTCTAGGTATGTACTATTCATCTCTTCTATCAAATCCTCTCTATGCTTTATTTTTAAAGCATTTAAAGTAATTTCAAAACGAAGAAGTTTTAATTCTTGTTGACCTAATTCTTTTTTCCTATACATTTCCCATAGTTGTTTATTTATTTTTTTGTAAGATTCCACAAACTTATCCAAAGATGTTCCTCGAAAAACGACACCGTACTTTTGATAGACCCTCTTCAATGCTTCTTGTGAATTACTTTCAAAATCCCATAGGGTGTGATCTAAATCAAAGTAGATCATCTTTACTTGATCTTTCAAATATTTCACCTCTATTCTTCAACTAGATAAAATTGCTGAAAAAAATCTCTTTTTTAATTATAACATTAAACCTTTTTTATTCAAAACTTATGAAATGACCTTTATTTAAACTTTCTTTATTAAAAAGATAATAAAGTTAATTCTATTTTTACTTTTTTGTTAGTAAAATTTTGGATTTCAATTAGTGATAGAAATAACAAATATAATATTTAATTTTTCCCATATTTAAAAGTCTTATTTGATCTTTTAGTTTATTTTGTGAACTCTTACAAAAAAGGGGGTGAAGTTTGAATATTTAACTTAGGTTCTAGCAAAATTATTCTTTTAGAAATTCAAGCTTTTGTTTTAAAAATGCCTTTAGACGGGAGGAAAAAGTATGACTAAAACAGTAGAAAAGGTTCTTGGTTTGTTAAGTTTTGCACTAATTCTCATCCTAGGAAACACACTTTTAGCCACAGATATGCTTTTTTTTAGACTTTTGATAAGAGTAGGTTTTGGATACACTTTAGCTAGAGGTTACACCGGATTGCAGGAAGTGTCAATAGAGCCTATAGAACTGGATCAACTCAACTCATGCGTGCTATGATTTTCATGTTTTTCATAACCTCCTTGATGATCATGGGATTTTTGTTTAATTCAGATCCAACTAATTACGGCCTTTGGATAAAACCAATTAATTTTGGTTTACTGCGGGGAGCCTTTCTTTTTGGTTTTGGTATGTCCCTGTCCGTTTGTTGTGCTACAGGTGTACTTACCGACTTAACTATGGGATTTACAAGAGCTTTGATAACGTTGATATTTTTTGGAATAGGTGTTTTTCTTGGATTTCCTATTCAAAGAACGGCTGGATGGGTTACTAATTCTTGGAAGAGTTGCAGGAGGTGCCTCTGTAGCAGCAAGAGCAAGAAGGCTTGATGAATCTGCAGAAATAATAATGTTTGAAAGGGGACCTCATGTTTCTTTCTCCAATTGTGCCTTACCATTTCATTTAAGTGTTATGGTTGAGAATAGTGATGATTTAGTTTTGATGACACCAGATCAATTTAAAAAACAGTATAACATTGAAGCAAGGGTTAACAGTGAAGTTATAAAAATTATAAGGGACCAAAAGAAAGTCCTTGTTAGAAATACAAAAACGGGAGAAGAATACGAAGAACATTATGACAAATTGGTTCTTTCTCCAGGGGCCAAACCTATTCTTCCAAAAAGTATCGAAGGAATAGACAGAACAAATGTATTTACAGTCAGAAACGTGGTAGATATAGTTAAAATTAAAGACTACATAGAAAAGAATAACATAAAAGATGTTGCGGTAGTTGGAGGAGGTTATATTGGAGTCGAAGTTGCAGAAAATCTCAAATTAGCCGGCTATAACGTTATCTTAATAGAAGCTTTAGAATAAGTAATGCAACCGTTCGACTACGATAGGATTCGGATCTTACATAAAGAATTATATGATAACGGTGTAAATCTTATTTTAAGTGATTGTGTAACTAAAATCTTTGAAGATTATGTAGAACTAAAATCCGGTAAAAAAGTAAATGCTAGAGCTGTTATAATGGCTGTAGGAGTATGCCCTGAAACCTCTTTGGCAAAGGATGCTGGTTTGGAAATAGGTGAAACAGGTGGTATTAAAGTAGATCATAACTACAGAACAAGCGATGATGATATCTATGCTGTTGGAGACGCCATAGAAACTTATTGTGCTTTATCGTGTAAACCCTTAAGATTACCTCTTGTGGGTCCTGCCCAACGACAAGCAAGGGCTGCAGCAGATCACATTTACAATATACCTCATATAAATAAAGGTGTGATTGGATTATCGACCGTGAAAGTTTTTAATTTAAATGCGGCTGCCACAGGGCTCAATGAAAAAAAGCTAAAGCCAATGGTATTCCTTATGACTTTGTTTATATCATTCCTCAGGATAAAGTCGGATTAATGCCGAATAGTTATCAACTACATTTAAAATTAATTTACGAAGTTCCCACAGGAAAGATTTTGGGTGCGCAAGCAATTAGCCAGGGCGATGCTGCTAAACGTATAGATGTTATTGCTACACTAATTCGTATGAATGGAACATTAGAAGACTTAAAAGAGTTAGAACTATGTTATGCACCTCTGTTTTCCACTCCACAAGATCCAGTTAATCATGCTGCATTAGTTGGTTTAAATCTATTGCATGGTAGATTCAGACAAGTTCCTGTGACTAAAGTTAGGGAACTGGTGGAAAATGGTGCATTCATAATTGACTGCCGTGAAAAGGATGAATGCGAAAAAAGGCATCTCAAAACCGCTGTTAATATACCGTTGAGCGAACTTAGGGATAGGCTAGATGAAATACCTAAAGATCGCCCAGTTTATATTCATTGTCGTTCTTCTCAAAGAAGTTATAACGCGGTTATGGCCCTTCAAGGGAGAGTCTACAAAAACGTTTTTAATATTTCTGGTTCATTCTTGGGTGTATGTTATTATGAATATTATTTAGACCAAATCACTGGTAGAGAAAAGATAGTTACCGCTTATAATTTTGAATGATTTATGCTTAGATCAAAAGTATGATATATTTTATAGGCCATCAAGATAATTGATGACCCTTTATCTAAAACCTCTCTAAAGAGAAGGAATTGTTTGTATGAACAATAATGAATCAAACAAAAAAACAATCACATTTTATTAACAGTATTTACGTGGTTAACGATATTTTTAACCTGGTATATTGTTACATAACTAGAAATATTCATTCCAACTTTGCTACCCTCACCTCAAAGAGTCTGGTCAGCATTTTTAACTTGATCAGAGATGGATACAACAATATTCCATTATGGGTGCATATAGGAACAAGTTTCAAAAGATTGTTCCTTTCTTTAGCCTTTGCTATAATATTTGCTTTACCTAGTGGAAGCAATCATAGATTCTATCGTGGAATTTTATAGGCCCTTACCACCTTTAGCTTATTACACGATTCTTATTTTATGGTTTGGTATAGGAGATTTATCAAAAGAAGTTTTGCTTTTTTTAGCCGCCTTTGCTCCTATATATATAGTGTGTGTTTCCGCTGTGAGAGGAATAAACCAAGATTATATATTGAGTGCAAGATCCTTGGGAGCAGATCAAACGAATGTATTTTTTAAAATTGTTTTACCTGCATGTCTACCAGAAATATTCACCGGGATCAGAACTTCTTTCGGTGTGGCATACACAACTCTTGTTTCTTCTGAAATGGTTGCAGCTACATCGGGTATCGGCTGGATGGTAATTGAGACATTAAAAGAGTTAATTTAGAATTAAAAAAGGTGAGTTTCTTTGTATTTTAGGCCCTTCAGGTTGCGGGAAAAGTACTTTGTTAAGGGTAATAGCAGGTTTTATTCCGTCAACGTCAGGAAAATGTTTGATGCATGAAAACCCTATAGACGGTCCAGATTGGCATAGAAGGGTCGTATTTCAATCTCCTACTCTCTATCCTTGGTTGACCGTTAAAGGAAATATAGAATTTGGGCCAAAAAGTAGGGGAGTTCCAAAAGATAAAATTGAAGAAATTTCTAAATTCTTTATTCAAGAAGTTGATCTCACGGGTTTTGAAGAAAAATATCCTTTTGAGCTTTCAGGAGGAATGAAGCAGAGAGTAGCTCTTGCAAGGGTGTTAGCAAATTATCCTGAAGTTATCTTAATGGATGAACCTTTTGGATCCTTAGACGCATTTACTAGAAGTAACATGCAAAATTTGATTAGAAATATTTGGAAAGAAAATAAGTGTAATATATTTTTCATAACCCATGATGTAGACGAAGCTTTGATGTTAGGGACAAAAGTTTTGGTAATGTCTCCTAGACCTGGGAAAATAATAAAAGAATTCACCTTAGATTTTACTAACAAGTTGCTAACTCAAAAAGCAAAATATATACTTCATTCAGACGAATATTTTAATACAAAAAGCGAAATTTTAGATTTAATAAATTCTCAAAGTGAAATATAAAAAGATTATTCTTTTTTTGTTCTTAAGTTCTTCGCCTCGTGTAAGTATACAAAATTTTGGGTGCTGCTTTCACAAATAATCAGCGCCCTAATTATTTTTTCTCGAGAATCATTAAAGGAAGCTTCTTCTAAACTCATAAAAGGAACGTTATTCAGATCTAATTTCTCGCGTAGGATGGTAGCAGGATTGAGACTTTTAATGTCAGGTGTAACAGAAAAAATAACCGATATTATACGTGATATATCGTTTTTATCCATTATTTCGTTCCATAGTTCTAAAACTTTTTCTGTTAATTCCATCGGATGATCTTCTGTTAAAGAAGTTGCTCCCCTAATTCCTACGATCTTATATTCAAAACTCATATTATCATATCCCCTATTTACTCTCATCAAAAAACTAAATAATTATTTAGTTTTTTGTTCCAAACCCAATTCTCGTTTAACAAAAACATGTTTATAAAACTCTAATTCATCACCTTTAGAAAAATCTTCGAAATTCTCAAATTGAATTCCACACTCTTTAGGTGCTTCGATTGATTTAACTTCATTCTTATAATGTTTCAAACTCTTAATTTTTACATCGGCAACTAAACCACCATTCCTATAGATTCTAACTCCGCCATCCCTTTGAACGTAACCTTCATTTACTTGAACACCAGCAATTTTTCCTACACCTTTTATCTTGAACTCTTCTTTAATTACACCATTTCCCGTGAGCTCTTCCTTTTGAATAGGCTCTAACATACCTTCTAAAGCTTTCTTGATATCATCAATCAAGTCAAATATAATATTATACCTTCTAACTTCTATTCCTTCAGCTTCTGCCATCTTTAATGCCTTTGAATCAGCTTTTACTCTAAAACCCAGAACAATCGCATCTGAAGCGGAAGCTAACATAATATCGCTTGTGCTTACCGGCCCTATCCCAGCATGTATAATTTCAATATTTATCTCTGGATTTTCAAACTTTTGGATGGCATTCCTCAAAGCCTCTATTTCTCCATAAGTACTAGCTTTTAATAAAATATTTAATTTCTTTTTTTCTTCCTCTTCCATTTTTTGCATAATATCTTCAAGCTTCACGTGTCTTTTAGCTGGACCTTTAGTTTTTTCTTCTTCTTTTTCTTTTATTTTTTCTGCAAGTGTTCGGGCCTCTTCTTTTGAATCAACCACGTATAAAATAGAATGTGTGTTCGGAACGTCATTAAACCCTAAAACCTGTACAGGAGTAGAAGGAGCAGCTCCGATTAAACTTTCTCCTTTATCATTTATCAACCTTCTGACTCTACCATAAGTGTAACCTGAAATAAAATCATCTCCAACTTTCAATATTCCATCTTTAACTATAACCGTTCCCAAAGGACCCATAGCTTTATCAACCCGACTTTCTATTATTACTGCTCTGGCCTTCCCTTCGGGAATACATCTTATCTCCTGCATTTCAGCAACTAAGATTATCATTTCCAACAACTCATCGATTCCTTTACCTGTTTTTGCAGAAATAGGAACGGTTATAGTATCTCCACCCCAATCCTCTGGAATAAGATTGAGTTTAGATACCATCTGTTGCTTTGTTAATTCAACATTGGCATTAGGTTTGTCAATTTTATTTATCGCCACTATTATAGGAACGTTGGCACTTTTGGCATGATTATATGCTTCTATTGTTTGAGGCATAACTCCATCATCTGCTGCAATAATAAGAACAACTATATCAGTAACTTGAGCACCTCTTGCTCTCATTTCTGTAAATGCTTCGTGGCCAGGGGTATCGATAAAAGTAATTTTTTGGCTGTTATACTCTATCTGGTAAGCACCTATGGATTGAGTAATACCCCCTTCTTCTTTATCAGCAACATGGGTATTTCTAATTTTATCTAATAGGGTTGTTTTTCCATGATCAACGTGTCCCATAATAGTGACTACAGGTGGACGTGGAGTTAATTTGTCTTTCTCTTTTTTATAAATTTCATTCCACTTTTTGGCAAGGATGGCTTCTATTTCTTTTTCTTCTTCTGTTTCTTCTTTTCCGACTTCAAAATTCAATATAACATTATAATTCATAGCAACTTCTTCTGACATTGTTTTATCTAGTTTCTGACCCGGTCTTAATACTATACCTTTCATAAACATGTCTTTTATAATATCGTTTTGTTCTAATTCAAGATGTTTGGCCAAAATATCAAGAGTTATTTCTTGTGTAGTTATAGTGACCTCTCTTACCGGTTTTTCTTTGACGGGTTCTTCTTCTGATTTTTCCTTTGCTTTTACTTTTTCTGAAGTTTTACTCTTCTCTTTTGACGGTTCTTTTTGCTTTTTGACTTCCTTTTTGGCTTGTCTTTCTTCCTCAATAAGATCCTTGATAACCTGCACTGTTTCCTCTTCTATAGTACTCATATGACTTTTGACAGAGATATTTAACTCCTCTTCTAAAAATTCCATTAATTCTTTGGAGCTCATTCCTAACTCCTTCGCAACTTCGTATATTCGGGTCTTCGACACTTATAAACCACCTCCACTATTGAACCGTTTTCAATATTCCTTCGATAATATTTTCATCTGTAATTCCAACGACACTTATATTTTGTTTACCAAGAGTTTTAGCCAAATCCGACTTTGTGTAGTTTAATTCTATATAAGGTACATCGAAAATTTGACAATGTTTGATTACATCTAGTTTCACTCTGGAACCAGTATCCTTTGGAATAAGTATTACTTTCTTTCTTTGAAATGAACGAATATAATTTCTCAATCCTCGCTTACCATAAACAATCTTATTTGCTTTAGCAGCAAAACCCGTATAACTCAAGATCTTTTGTTCCCTTAAGGAATTCTCATTCCCCATGTTGTTTTCAAATCCCCTTTTTTATGAAACCTTCATTCTTTTTTATTATAACATTTTATTGCTGTCATTCAAAATATTTTTTCATTATATTTTAAGAAAATTCCTTAAAAACTCAAAAAAAGATAAAAAACATCCTTATTGATAATTTAAAAAGTATGGTAAAATAATAATAAGAAAATTTTCACAATTCTTAGAGGGGGAAGGGAATCTTCCCTCGCTAATCATCCTGGTACTATTTTAGCATTAGGGCATCTCTTTACAAAAGAAATAATGAAAAAGAGCAAAAAAACAAATTTTTAGTACCATTTTTTAAGTTTCATATCCATACATATTATACGAGGAGGGATACACGTGGCAAAGTTGGTAAGAAAGAACTATCTCATGGCTCCAGGGCCAACCCCTGTTCCAATCGACCTTTTATTGGAAGGTGCGAGGGATACCATCCACCATAGGACCCCACAATATTTGGAAATTCAGAGCAAAGCCCTGGAAAATCTCAAATATCTTTTTCAAACAAAAAATAACGTATACACCTTAGCTTCTTCCGGAACAGGAGCGATGGAAGCTGCAGTTGCTAACCTTATTTCACCAGGTGATACAGCTATCGCTGTAAATGGAGGTAAATTTGGAGAAAGATGGTGCGAATTATGTAAAGCTTACGGTGCTAATTTAGTTGAAATCGATGTAGAATGGGGAAAGTATGTTCGAGTAGAACAAATAAAAAAAGAACTAGAAAAGCACCCAGAAACAAGAGCTGTTTTCACCACCTTAAGCGAAACCTCTACAGGAGTTGTGAATCCCATCAAAGAAATAGCCGAAATTGTAAAAGAAACCGATGCAGTTTTAGTTGTCGATGCTATTTCTGGAATGCTTGCTGAACCTTTAAAAATGGATGAATGGAACATAGATGTTGTAGTAACTGGGGTTCAAAAAGGATTTATGATGCCTCCAGGAGTAGCAATGATAGCGTTAAGTGAAAAAGCAATGAAGATTGTTGAAAATTCCAACAACCATAGATATTACTTCGACTTAAGAGCATATAAAAAGAGTTTCCCAGATTCTCCTTACACCCCTCCTGTTAACCTTGTTTATCAATTAGCCCAAGCAACCGAGACACTAAAACAAGAAACAATTGAAAATGTTTGGGAAAGACACAGAATTCTAGCTGAAGCAACAAGGGCTGCTATCAACGCCATGAACTTAGAACTTTTTGCAGAAAGACCAGGAAATATTCTTACAGCAATAAAAGTACCACAGAATGTCGACGGAAAAGGTATTGTTAAATTTTTGAGAGATGACTGGGGAGTGACCTTCGCCGGCGGTCAGTCACAACTAAAAGGAAAAATAATAAGAATTGCTCATCTTGGCTACATGTCTAAATTTGATATTATTATTGCTGTAAGCGCCTTGGAAATGGCCTTTAATAAATTTGGCTTTGAGGTTGAATTAGGTAAAGGCGTAAAAGCTGCCGAAGAAGTTTTTATGAAAGAGGGGGTTTGAAAAAGATGAAAATTCATATAAACGACCCTTTGGATGAAAATGCCTTAAAAAAATTACAAAAGGAATTACCTAAAGATGAAATCACTTCAGAACATTTCGAAAAGGATGTTCTCAAAGATAAAATCAAAGAAATTGACGTATTAATAGTAAGAAGCGCAACTAAAGTAACAAAAGAAATATTAGAACATGCTGATAAGTTAAAGATTATAGGAAGAGCTGGCATGGGATTAGATAACATAGATGTTGACACAGCTAAATCGAAAGGTATAACAGTCTTAAATACGCCGGGCCAGAATGCTTTATCTGTTGCAGAATTAGTCATAGGTATGGTTTTAGATATTTACCGACATATTACAAGAGGGACGGTTGGTCTAAAAAATGAACAATGGGAAAAAAAACAACTAAAAGGATTGGAGTTGTCACAAAAAACCGTTGGTATCATTGGCTTTGGTTATGTAGGGAAAAATTTGGCACAATTACTAAAAGGTTTTCAGACCAATACTCTGGTGTATGATGTTTTTGAGATAAGCGCAGAAGAGCAAAAGGATTATAACGTTAGACAGGTATCTTTGGAGGAGTTACTTCAAAATTCTGACATTATTTCTTTACATATTCCAAAAAACGAAAAAACTTATCACTTTATAAGTGAACCCCAAATCAAAATGATGAAAGATGGTGCAGTAATAATTAATGCTGCAAGGGGAGGCGTCCTCGACGAGAATGCTGTGCTGAAATATCTGAAAAATGGTAAGCTCCTTGGAGTGGGATTGGATGTTTTCGAAGAAGAACCTCCAAAAGGTGATCTCTACAAGGAACTTTTTGCTTTACCAAACATTGTCGTAACACCCCATATAGGTGCTTCCACAAAAGAAGCCCAAGAAAGAGTTGGAATAAATATAGTAGACAGAGTGGTAGAAGAAATTAAGAAACTAAACTAACTCAATGTAGTTATATTTTCTTAAATTAATTTTTAAATTTAATTGAGTGGTTTTATGGTATAATCAGAGGGCTTTAATTAGTTTATGTAACAGATAGCAAATACTTTTTAAAAACTATTTGGAGGTGTAGCTATGAAGATAGTTATTGACAAAGAAGCTTGTATAGGAGACGCTATATGTGAAAGTTTATGTCCAGACGTATTCCAAATGGAAGATGATGGAAAAGCTGAAGTTATTGATGAACAAAGTGACGCACCATGCGTGCAAGATGCCATAGATGCTTGCCCAACTGAAGCCATAAGTATCGAAGAATAATAAGGTAACAAAAAGAGTTTTTAAATTAATCGGGGATTTTTCCCCGATTTTTTATTTTTCATCCAATTTGTAGTATAATCTGTTTAGCCCTTAGAACATCTTAACTTATCATTGTATAATTATATAAAATTCAATCTTATAATAATGGGCAAAGTTTTTTAGTGGAGGGGTAGAGATGGAAAATGCAAAGGTGTTTGTTATTACCTCCGGAAAAGGAGGAGTTGGTAAAACTACTATCGTAGCTAATTTGGGAGCCACCTTAG
>LDZT01006535.1_pt1 | contig 12736 bp, 8 predicted proteins | sample 615521 | NCBI WGS metagenome assembly LDZT01 (sample SAMN03408292, study PRJNA278302) | terrestrial metagenome | isolation source: oil reservoir sample SB1 | place: USA: Alaska, North Slope, Schrader Bluff formation | collected 2011-09
TTATTTTATTTCATTTTTTTTTGTATATTTCGCCCCGAAAGTTTTCCAGGCAGCGATTATCTGCTAAAATAGACCGTGAACCATCCGCCAGTGGACCTATTTCCTGAGGCAGGTCATGTAGTGCGGAAACTGCTTGGGCTTATGCTGGGGCGTGAATGGAAATCAGGGAGCGAAGGCGACTCAAATAACCCGACATCCGTGAACATCCAGATAGAATCGACAAAAACAAAAAAAACTGAGTCCGCTTTAAAAAGTCCAAAAATTGACGTTTTGCAACTATAAACATCTGGCAATCAGTGTCATTTTTTCTTGAAAACGACTTTTTCAAGTGGGTTCAAACCTATAAATTTCAAATACAACTAATTATGTCAGTAAAAATGAAGAAAAAGGGGATCAGCCTGCTGCTTGTATTACTTTCCTTCGCATCACTATCTGCACAGTACCAACCCGACTGGAACTCGCTGGATAAGCGGGAAATTCCCCAATGGTGGAAAGATGCCAAGTTCGGGATATTCATTCATTGGGGATTGTACTCCGTTCCGGCTTATGCACCGGTGAATGAGGTGGATGGTATTTACGAAAAGTATGCCGAACATTATTACAACCGGCTCCTGACAGGCAACGAGCTCTTTCATAATTTTCATGCAAAGCAATACGGTGAGCATTTCAAATACGCCGATTTTGCGCCCCTGTTTAAAGCAGAATATTTTAATCCCGATGAGTGGGCTGAACTCTTTAGGGAAGCGGGCGCCAAATATGTTGTGCTGACATCCAAGCATCATGATGGTTTTTGTTTATGGCCCAGTACACAATCGCCTCATTGGAACAGCGTGGTTATGGGCCCACATACCGATTTAATCGGTAGGTTATCCACCTCGGTCCGCAATACCGGCCTCCGTTTCGGGTTGTATTATTCTTTGCTGGAATGGGCACATCCTTTGTACGCACAGCCCACCATTGAAAAATGGGTGGACAGGCACATGATTCCGCAGATGAAAGAGCTGGTCAACAATTACAAACCCGAAATCATTTTCTCCGATGGAGAATGGGATTACGACAGCAAAACCCTGAAAAGTGAAGAGTTCCTTGCCTGGCTGTACAACGAATCTCCCGTAAAAAACACGGTGGTAGTAAACGACAGATGGGGAAAGGAGACCAGAAGCAAACACGGCGGTTACTATACCACGGAATACGATTTGGTACACAATCAGCAGGGTATCGGAGACAAGGCCGACCACCCGTGGGAAGAAAGCCGCGGCATCGGGACATCCTACGGATACAACCGCTTCGAAACAACGGAACATTACCTTTCTTCAAAACAATTGATCGATATCCTTATCGACAAAGTGGCGAATGGTGGTAATTTCCTGCTGAACATAGGCCCCGATGCAACAGGTATGATCCCTGTCGTCATGCAGGAAAGGTTGTTGGACATTGGAAAATGGCTGAAAGTGAACGGAGATGCCATCTATTCTTCGCAGCCATGGAGGAGTCCTAAGAAGCCAAAAAGCGAAAACCTGTTCTTCACCCGGAAAGAGGGGAATTTGTATATCATCCTGAAGAAGTGGCAGAAAGCGCCTATTGTCCTTAGCGGATTGAAAAGCGCCGGAAAAGTGGAGTTACTGGGTTATCCGGAAGCCCTGAAATCGAAATACCAACACGGGCAGCTGACGATCACGCTTCCCTCATTGACTGTCGATGAACTACCTTCCGAACACGCTTGGGTAATTAAAGTTTCCGATTTCAGGGAATAGCATTGCCGGGATGTTCCGTTTCCCGTTTGTTATTTCACTATTTTTGCGTATAAATTTCCATTTGCAGTGTAGCGAATAAGAATGACCACCGACACTAAAAATAGAACGGAATTCGAAAAGATTTACGTTGCCCATTACGCGAGGATGAAACGTTTCGCACAGGAATACGTGATCCGCGGTGTACAGGCCAACAAGATCGGTGCCACCCTCAAGTGGACACTTTCACGAAACGCGTATAATCACAATTTCGTTGACGGAGTAGATCCTTACGTGATAAAAGGGGACCCAAGCAGTGGTTTATTACCGTACATCGTTGAAGGAGGAAAACCCGGAATTGATGGGCACGGAGACAAAGGTGTCCAGGCTTACTGTTTTAGAATGACGTTAACTGACCATCCTGAAAATAGAATTCCCTTTCAAAAACCAGAAAATTACCAGGAGATAAACTACGAACTGCTTTTCAGGAACTATGAAGCGGACAACGGGTCGGAGGTGAACCAGATACCTTGGATCAATTCTCCGATGCCGAACAGGAAAACCGACACCAATAACAGAAGAGGATTTTCAACCGATTTTATCGGACAAAATTATGATTATCCCGAAGCAAGCTATGAAGAGAGAGAAAAAATCGTTCAGGCTCACCGTGACTATCAGCAGGGATTAATGTGGACATTGGCTTATCATCCCAGGATTAAATCCTTATCCGATAAGCTATCGATCAATCGTTCCTAAAAAAGATGAATGCGAAAATCTGCTTGTACCGGTATGCGTTAGTGCTACCCATATAGCTTTCGGATCGATACGTATGGAACCGGTATTTATGGTGCTGGGCCAATCCGCTGCAACTGCTGCCTGCCAGGCAATAGATCAACGGAAGGCGGTACAGGATATTGACTACTCAATATTGAAAAAAAGACTGTTAACGGACAAACAGGTGTTGGAAATTGATTTAAAGTAATATAAATTCTAATTTTGGGAGTTATCTGGAGTTTTTTCTAAAGTTTCGGATAATTTCCAAATCAATTTAAGTAATTTTATCGTCATGAAAAAATATGGATATTTAATAGTTATAGCGCTGCTAATCCTATTACAAGCTTGTGGAAAATCAGCCATATACAAGGCAGATGTCATTATTTACGGAGGGACTTCCGCTGCCGTCACTGCTGCTGTGGAGGTAATGCAATCCGGTAAAAAGGCAATTATTGTCTCGCCGGATACACATTTGGGCGGACTATCTTCGGGTGGGCTCGGTTTTACCGATACAGGCAACAAGTCTACTATTGGAGGGTTATCCCGGGAGTTTTACCACAGGGTGTGGCTTCACTATAATGACTCGAACTCCTGGAAATGGGAAAAACACGAAGAGTATGGAAATAAAGGCCAGGGTACCCCGGCTATGGATGGTGAAAACCGTACCATGTGGATTTTTGAACCGCACGTGGCTGAGAAAGTTTTTGAAAACTTCATCAGCGAGTACGATATTCCGGTATACAGGGATGAGTGGTTGAACCGGGAGTCGGGTGTCGTTACGAAAGAGGGTAAAATTGTGTCCATGACTACACTCTCCGGCAAAACATTCGAGGGGAAAATGTTTATCGACGCCACCTATGAGGGAGACCTGATGGCAAGTGCAGGTATCAGCTATACAGTTGGAAGGGAGGCCTGCTCCGTATATGATGAGCAGTGGAACGGTGTGCAGGCCGGTGTATATCACCACGGACACTATTTTAAATCCGATATCAGCCCTTATATTATTCCGAACGATCCCAACAGCGGGCTTTTGCCTTATGTATCCAGTGAGCCTATACAACCCAATTGTACGGGTGATGATAAAATTCAGGCCTACTGTTTCAGGTTATGCATGAGTAACCACCCGGACAATCGGGTACCGTTTGAAAAACCGGAGAACTACGATCCGATGAATTACGAACTGCTGGCACGTGTGTTTGAATCGGGTTGGGATGAGTGGTTCAATAAGTATGACATGATTCCGAACCGCAAGACAGACACAAACAACCACGGTCCGTTCAGCACTGATTTTATCGGAATGAACTATGATTATCCTGAAGCATCATACGAGAGAAGAAAGGAAATCATCGAAGAACATGAGAATTATCAGAAAGGCTTGTTGTATTTTGTATCGACAGACGAACGGGTACCCGAAGATATCAGAAACGAAATGAGCAAGTGGGGCCTGGCCAAGGACGAATTTACGGATAACGGTAACTGGCCGCATCAATTGTATATACGCGAAGCAAGAAGAATGACCGGCAGCTACGTAACCACTGAAAACGAAGTCCTCGGACATGTAAATGTTACTGATCCGGTCGGGATGGGATCCTATACCATGGATTCTCACAACGTACAGCGGTATGTGACAGAGGAAGGCTATGTACAAAATGAAGGGGATGTTGGTGTTCATCCGGAAAAACCATACAAGATTTCCTATGGTTCAATTATACCGAAAAAGGAGGAATGCACCAATCTGCTGGTTCCTGTTTGTGTCTCATCCAGCCACATCGCATATGGTTCTATCCGAATGGAGCCGGTATTTATGATTCTGGGGCAATCCGCAGCCACGGCTGCCTGCATGGCAATCGACCGGAGAGAAGCGGTTCAGGATATTGATTACTCGTTGTTAAAGGAAAAGTTGCTGAGCAAAAAGCAGATACTTGAAATTGAATAGAAACCACTTTCATGTATACTTCCAATAGACAACTACGCGTAAAATAGAAGAAAATGATTACTTTTCTGATCTCCCTGGCCATCCTGTTAGCCGGTTATATCTTTTATTCCAAATACCTGGAACGGCTTATGGAGGTTGACCCAAACAGGCCTACCCCGGCTGTATCCATGAGCGACGGGGTGGACTTTGTCCCAATGCCCTGGTGGCGCGTTCTACTTATCCAATTCCTGAATATTGCCGGGTTGGGCCCTATCTTCGGCGCAATTGCCGGTGCTCTCTGGGGACCCGTCGCATTCGTCTGGATCGTCCTGGGAACCGTGTTTGCGGGAGCCGTGCACGACTATTTCTCGGGCATGCTGTCTGTGAGACACAATGGACTGAGTATTACCGAGATCATCGGCATCTACCTGGGGAATATAACAAAACAGGTAATGAGAGTTTTTACAGTAGTACTTCTGGTGCTTGTAGGAGTTGTTTTTATTTCAGGCCCTGCCGGTATTCTCGCAAATCTAACACCAGACTCACTGCATTTTAGGTTTTGGGTATGGGCTATCTTTATCTATTATATTTTGGCGACCATGCTGCCCATTGATAAAATCATCGGCAAGATCTACCCAATTTTTGGACTGGCTCTGGTATTTATGGCTCTCAGCCTGATTGTTGCACTCATTGTGAAAGGGTATACTCTCCCGGAACTGACGGCTGAAAATTGGCAGAACTTTCATTACGACAAGGCAAAATTCCCCATCTTCCCGATGTTGTTCATTACGATTGCCTGTGGTGCTATTTCGGGATTTCATGCTACACAGTCTCCGCTGATGGCCCGTTGTATTGGCAATGAAACGGAGGGGAGAAGAGTCTTTTACGGAGCAATGGTCATTGAGGGAGTCGTGGCGCTTATCTGGGCGGCTATCAGCATGAGCTTCTTCGGCGGTATGCGGGAACTGGGAGAGGTGATGGTAGCGCAAAACGGTAATGCAGCCTGGGTGGTCAATGAAATCTCTAACTCCCTGCTGGGGAAATTTGGAGCCATACTGGCCATACTGGGGGTTGTTGCGGCTCCGATTACTTCCGGCGACACGGCCTTCAGGAGTGCCCGGCTTACTATTGGCGACCTGCTAAGATTCAATCAAAAACCGATAAAAAACAGGCTTATAATTACGATTCCACTCTTCGCAATAGGGTTCATGCTTACAAAAATAAACTTTGATGTGATATGGAGATATTTCGCATGGTCCAACCAGACATTGGCTACGGTGGTACTGTGGACAATTACGGTATACTTACTGCAAAAGAAGAAGCCGTATTGGATAACATTACTGCCGGCGCTGTTTATGACTTCTGTTGTAACAACCTACATCATGCTGGCTCCGGAAGGGTTTGCGCTCTCCAAGCCGATATCTTATGGTACGGGATTTTTAACTACTGTAGCGGTACTTATATTTTTCGTGATTTACAAAAAGAAAATTCCCTCAAAGTAACGAATGCTATCATGCAGTCTCATGTTGCACATTTCCCGCATTCAGGATATATAACCTGAATTGCTTAAGAGAACACCCACCGGATCATGAGCTACAACATCCATCACGGAAGGGGGATGGATGATAAAATAGACATCGAAAGGATAGGAAAGTTGTTTATCGATATTCCTCCCGAAGTGGTGGGGTTTATGCTTCTCTCTCCGATTTGAGATAGATTCGTAACATCGATATTCTTGTGGCGAGTATGATTGACAGGAATGTCCCAATCTGTTCATCCTGATTCTCATCAGCAAACTGATCATCAACCATGAAATAGATACTTTCCACTCCTGCAAAATTCTTTTTGCTCACAAAGTAATCAAGTCGCATGGCTTGTAAACAAACGTACTCAAGCGGGGTAATCTCCTTGCGGTTCCCAAATACCGATTCATAAAGAAGTTCATCCTCTTTGATACGCCCTTCTGGGGTGCGGTTCATCATATCCAACAATTTGATCAATCCGTAATCCGGAAATTTGAGGCGCGCAGCTGCAATTTCTTCATTCCTGAAAAGAGAATCCTCCATCTCCTGAATTTTCATGGTGTAAAGATAGGGCAGATCGCCCCACCTTTTCAGTAAATATTTGTACAGTTTCCCGCTATCCGACTCTCTTCTGATGTAAGCGATATCCTTTGGGGTAAGCGATGACTTGTCGGGCAATCCAAGCATCTCATATAGGGAATCATCAGTCACTGAGTAGCGTAATGATTCGTCAGTCCATCTGTCCAACCATTTTTCCAACTCTTCTTCCTGAATAATTTCATGATACAAAAGAACAGACAAAGCAATTAACCTTGTGAGATTCTCATCCTGCTCATCATCATACTCTGCTTCCTCCTGATCCCATTTTACTTCATCCAGATATTGACTTAATGCCAGGAATAAACGCGCATTTTCCTCATAACTGTTTCGCGCATATTCCCGATAAAATATCATTCCAGCATCCTCTTCCCAATCTTCGTCATCGTCATCTTCCTCATCCTCCCAATCTATTCCTCCAAAGGGTAAATCATCGTCATCTACGTCCAGTTCTTCCTCATCATCCTCATCATCCTCCTTATCCTCTTCTTCTTCATCCCAATCATCAAAGGGCAAGCTGTCAACCTTTAGTATATAATGAAAATTCCCGGCTCCCAGCTTCTTTTCCAATTGACTCATAATACGATTGGCAATTGCATCGTCCTCGAATGGACCCTGCACATACAAAGGTATGCCGTCTTTATCTCCGCAATGAATCTCAATGATCGGGATTGTTTCATTGTCTTCATCCAGCATATATTGCGTGGTAGAGAGAAAATCTTTGTGCGGTTTAAAGCCTATCTCTTCTGCGAACTCCCATCCGGCATATATGATGTTGTGCACCAGGGCATAATCGGTTTCAACCAGCTCATATTCCTCTGACATCCTGTCCACCACCTGGTTGAAGTGTTCTTCTGGTATGTTGAAATCGAATAAGGTATCTTTGATCCCCAGGCAGTGAAGATCGACCAGGTAGGAACAATAGGTGATATTCCCATTGACATGCTGGCGGGCAATGGTAACTTGCGCCAGGCCTCCCTCATCCCAGCCTTCGTTGATATAACATTTAAAGATAGGCAGCTTGCGGGCTCTCTGACGGATATAGTTCTCGGGGGAAAGGATCTGGGGATTCTGTTTCTTTGACATTGTTTTTGTATTGGAGGATTGTACATCTGTAAAACCGGATCAAGATCCGAAATATCACTTAAATTTTTGCATGAATACAACGGACAAAAGTATGCATAATTTTAAAAAAACCCGAATAGACATAATCAAGATTTTATCTGATTTAGCGAGACAATACTTTTAATCCCAATTTAGTCTATCCGTACCAAATCACTTTTTTTCCCCACACCAGTTATGGTCAACCGTTGTATGGCACGGCTGGAAGCAACGTAGAAGAGAGATTCTCTGGTCTCAGTCGCGTTAAAATGATTGCTGAGCATGTTATACACCTCATCCTTGTAATAACAATGAAATCCTCATTTCGATTGGTAATGCCTTGCCCTGGGGTGAAGTTCATATTTAATTGCCGTTAATTTGATTTATAATTTTTCCAATCTCTTCCTTTTTACCCCTGCGTGATGCGTATCTTAACAGTTTGTTATTATTGATCGTGTATCTCGCGTAAGCTTCTTTGAAAATTCTCTTTTTCTCCCTGCCCTGGTAAAACTGAAACAAATCCTCATCGCAGAACAAATCGACCAGTATCTTTTCAATGGTAATTGTATTGATGTTGCTGATAGATTGGAGAGGAGCTTCTGAAATCAGGGGTTTTACAATGATAGGAGTGCCAGAATTGAATACATACTTTCCCAGAATATCAGCGTTGGGATTCATAAAAACATTGTTATATCTCTCTTTCAGATAAAGAAAAATGGATTCTATGCTCTCTTTTTCGACTTCGATCAAAGTGAAGTGGTTATTTGAAATATGTAACGAAAATTCATTCAACAATGATGTATTCCAAACACAAACGGTACTGTAAGGAAATTCGAAATGAATTTTTTTGTAAATAGATTTGGCCCTGTTGTCTAAATTGGGGACAAAAACAGTAGTTTTGCCAATCTTGTATACCCCACGCCCTTTACGTTCCAGGACACCTTTTGAAACCAAATAATAGAGTCTCCAATTGATCGTTGCTTGTTTTATATCAGGTTCAAGATTTCGATAAAAACTGGCGATATCGCTGGTTTTGAAGGCTTCCTTGTCTCCAAAACAGTTCTTTAACTTGCTGATATGTAGTCTGTCGTTTGCATTACGTTGAGCGTTTAGTGGTACAAATATAAATCTATATTTTGGCAATATGAAATAAATATTGCCAATTTTTTGATTTATCTGTTTTGGATTGCAACAGAGAATAGAAATGAGCAGAGTGAATGATACTGTTCCAAAAAGTACGTCTGAATAGATAAAAAAGAACATGGTCTAAAAACTATATTTTTTATTTCTTTAACTTCATGAGCAGCGATTATGCGCAATGTGGGTTAAATATTTTATACAAAAAGCAGTAATGAATGCCATTTTTTTTGTACGTTTGTGTTGCGTATGCCAGATGAGGACACCCAAATAATAATTGCTATGAGAAAACTTTTGCTGTTCGGACTCATTTTTGCCTCCACCTTTGCCTATTCACAGAGTAACAATGGAAACGGGATGCTCTATCTCGATGAAAACCAACGCCCTGTGTACCGGGAAAACATTGTTATCCCTGACGTGAGGGGATACAAAGTACTGAAATGCGACTTCCATACGCATACCGTTTTTTCTGACGGTCATGTATGGCCCAACGTTCGCAATCAAGAGGCATGGGAAGAGGGCCTCGATGCACTGGCCATCACCGACCACATTGAATACACTCCCCACAGGGAAGATGTGAAGGTAGCTCACAACCGTGGATATGAGTTGCTGAAGGATGATGCCGCGAAAAACAACCTCATCCTGGTAAAGGGAAGTGAGATCACTCGCAGCACCCCGCCCGGACATTTTAACGCCATCTTTATCGACGATGCTTCAGGTTTTATTGAAGAGAGATCCAGCGAAAAGGATCGGGCAGCTGTAATGAAAGCTGTTGAACAGAAGGCCTTTATCTTCTGGAACCACCCGGGATGGCAACCCGGCATTGAGGGGTCGTACGAGTGGATCGACCTGGTGGATGATCTCTACCGGAACAAGGCACTTCATGGCATTGAGGTGATCAACGGCTTCGCTATCCATCTGAAAGCCCTCGACTGGTGTATCGACAAAGGGCTGACAGTGATGGGGTCATCCGACATCCACAATCTGGTGGCACATGACTACGACAGAAGCAAGGATTACGTGCATCGTTCCATGACGCTGGTGATGGCAAGTGAACGTACTCCTGAAGCGATCCGTGAAGCGCTCGATGCAGGCAGAACCGTTGCCTGGGCAAGCAAGTTCCTGGCAGGGAAAGAGGAACATCTGCGTGCACTCTTCTGGGCATGCGTGGAACTGTCGCCCTCACACTATACTGAGCTAAAAGTCAATGGAAACACGATGAACTACCATGAGATCAGAAACAACAGTGATCTCTATTTTGAGCTTGTGCTGAAAGAAGGGAACGGCACAAGACGCGTGGTCCTTTACCCGCGGTCGGCACAGTTAATCTCTGCACCCGCCGGGACAACATCGCTCACCTATGATGTCACCTCAACCTATGTCAGAAGCGACCGGCATCTCTCGGTACAACTGCCGTTAAGATAACGATCAGGAGACAGTTCACAGATTACCTCACACATTTCAGCAGTGGCCCACAAATCACTTCGCAGAATAAAATAGTATCATATGAAAAATCGTCTATTTTTACCCTGTTTCTTTATTTTATTTACTTGTTTACCGGCATTTTCTCAGCCTGCAAGGCAATTGGTACAGGTGATCGTGACACCCGATAAAGCCGATTGGACTTACGAAAAAGGTGAGCAGGCACAATTTCAGATCACGGTGCTGAAAAACAATGTTCCGTTGGAAGGCATTGAGGTGAAATACAGTATTGGCCCCGAATTGATGGATGCATGGGAAGAGAAAACCGTTATACTTAAGAAAGGAGGAGCTACGATAAAAGCCAAACAGTTTACTGAAGCCGGTTTTTTGCGTTGCCACGCATCGGTAGAGGTAGATGGAAAAACCTACTCCTCCTACGCGACTGCCGGATTCTCTCCGGAACAGATTAAGCCGACCACTACACTGCCATCCGACTTCGAACAGTTTTGGGATGAAGCTAAAACGGAATTAGCCAAAATACCCATGAAACCTGTATTAACACTGATGCCCGAACGATGCACCGACAAAGTGGAGGTGTATCATGTGAGCATCGACAATATCAAAGGTAAGATTTACGGCATCTTATGTAAACCCAAAGCCGAAGGGAAATATCCGGCTATCCTGCATGTCCCGGGTGCAGGTATCCGACCCTACTACGGCGATGTATGGAGTGCTGAAAACGGGATCATCACCTTCCAGATCGGCATTCACGGTATTCCGGTGAACCTTGAACAAAAGGTTTACGATAATCTGCGTACCGGTGCGCTCAATGGCTACCAGACCGCCAATCTGGACGACAAAGACAATTATTATTACAAACGCGTTTACCTCGGCTGCGTTAGGGCTGTAGACTTTATCGAATCACTCGGATGTTTCAATGGCCGGGATATCGCGGTAACTGGCGGAAGCCAGGGCGGAGCACTTTCCATTATCACCGCAGCACTGGACAACCGTATCGATTATCTGGCGGCCTTCTACCCGGCTCTTTCCGACTTAACCGGCTATCTGCACGGCCGTGCCGGGGGATGGCCCCACATGTTCAAAGACAATTTCACCAATAAACCAGAAAAAGTGGAAACCTCAAAATATTACGATGTGGTGAATTTTGCCCGCTTCGTCAAAGTGCCCGGGTGGTATAGCTGGGGATATAACGACAATGTATGCCCGCCCACATCGATGCACGCCGCCTATAATGTCATTCCCGGACCTAAAGAGTTACATCTTTTTCAGGAAACCCAACACTGGACTTTCCCCGAACAGCAGGAGCAGAAAAACAACTGTTTATTCAAAAACCTTTTGAAATAAAAACGTACCGGTAAACCATTCACAACACAGGTAAAAGGTATTCCACAAATGGGCCGGTATCGGTTCCCTGGCATTACTTGGCGCCTGCCAGAACCAGGAGAAAGCGCCCCAACGGCCAAACATCATCTTCATCATGAGCGACGACCATGCCTATCCGGCAGTGCATATGGTGAAACGGTATCACAATGGCGATGCTTTAGCCGTTGTACATCATAAGATTGCGTTTTAGGTTATCTTTTTTTGCTTATTCTTTCATTTTATCAATTATTCCGTTATCTTTGCATCAAATTAATATGTTCGCAATGCAGAGACTGTATTCAACATACTTCACCACTACAATGACCATGACCCCTTGGGGGGTTATGTAATGCTTCACATCCGCACGGCAACACTGCTTGCCATTTGCAAATCGACCGGTTTGCAGTTTACAATTCACAATTTATTTTTCAACACCGTTTCTGAACGGTAACATATATTCATACACGATGAAAGTGATGAAATTCGGAGGAACCTCCGTGGGTAGTCCCGACAGCTTACAGCTGGTCAAGCAGATCATTGAAAAGGAAAAAGAGCCGGTTATCGTGGTGGTCTCCGCCCTGGGTGGTGTAACCGACCGCCTGCTGCTGGCTGCCGACTTTGCGCTGAACAACAACGCCGGATACAAGAGCCTCCTCGAGGAGATCATCGTGCGTCACAAGGAGATCATTGAAAAGATGGTTGCCCCCTCAGACCAGCGTGAAGAGGTCGCCCAAAAAGCAGAGCAACTCTTCGAGGACCTGCGTAACATCCTGCGGGGGGTCTTCCTGATTGGCGACCTCTCTCAAAAGACCTCCGATAAGATCGTCAGCTATGGAGAACGCCTCTCCTCACTGATCATCAGCCGGGTGATAGAAGGGGCAGAGCTCTACGACCCCACACTCTTTATTAAGACCAGCCAGCAGTTCCGAAATCACCTGCCCGACCTGGCTCGCTGCAACCAGCTGATACGAAAGACCTTCTCCGAGATGCCGCCCCCTCAGGTAGCTATCGTCCCCGGCTTCATCGCCTCAAGCAGCGAGAATGGTGATATCACGAACCTGGGCCGCGGCGGCTCGGATTACACTGCCGCCATCATCGCTGCCGCGATGAATGCTTCAGTGCTGGAGATATGGACCGACGTGGATGGCTTCATG
>LDZT01014032.1_pt1 | contig 12731 bp, 9 predicted proteins | sample 615521 | NCBI WGS metagenome assembly LDZT01 (sample SAMN03408292, study PRJNA278302) | terrestrial metagenome | isolation source: oil reservoir sample SB1 | place: USA: Alaska, North Slope, Schrader Bluff formation | collected 2011-09
GGGTCGGTGAGAAGGAGGGTGCTGATGGACCTGGACGGGGGTTTCGCCCCGTCGGGGATGATAGTCCCCTCCAGCGAGATAATCCATGACCGGGTCGGGGTGGAGGTCTTCAGGGGGTGCACCAGGGGTTGCCGCTTTTGCCAGGCTGGAGTGGTATCCAGGCCTGTACGGGAGAGATCGCCCGAGAGGGTGGCCGGGATCGCCAGAGATCTTCTGGTAATGTCCGGCTACGACGAAGTCGGACTGGTATCGCTTGCATCCTGCGACTACAGCGGTATCGAGAGGGTGGTTGACCTCCTGGGGCCTGACCTTTCGGCCAAAAACTTCCGGCTGTCCCTGCCCAGCCTCAGGATGGACGCCTTCTCGGTGGAACTCGCCGACCGCCTCGAGGAACTTGGCAGGGGTGGGCTTACCTTTGCACCGGAGGCCGGGACCCAGAGGCTCAGGGATGTGATCAACAAGGGCATCAGCCAGAAGGAGATGGAGGACACCTTCCGGGAGGTCTTCTCCAGGGGCTGGGAGAGGGTCAAGCTTTACTTCATGATGGGGCTGCCGACGGAGACCATGGATGATATCGAGGCCATAATGGAGATCTCTCTCCTGGCCAGGGACATTGGGCGCAGACTGGGCAAGAGGCCAAAGATCGGGGTCTCCGTGGCGGGATTCGTCCCCAAGCCGCACACCCCCTTCCAGTGGGAGGCCCAGGCTACTGTGGAGGATCTGGCCATGAAGGGCGGCACTCTCAAGAGAATGGCCAAAAAGGCCGGCATAGGTCTGAACTACCACGAACCGGCCCAGACTTTCCTGGAGGGTGTCCTGGCCAGGGGGGACCGGAGGATAGCTGCAGTAATTGAGAGGGCATGGAGGGACGGTGCCCGCTTCGACGGATGGACCGAGTGTTTCGACATGGGAAGATGGATGAACGCCTTCGATTCTGAAGGGGTTGACCCGAAGGAGTACACATGCAGGACCAGGGGGGCCGAAGAGGCCTTCCCATGGGAGGTCGTGGATGTGGGAGTATCCCGCTCCTTCCTGTGGTCTGAGAGGGAGAGGGCCCTGTCGGGAGATCTCACTCCTGACTGCAGGGGCGGCAGCTGCAACCTCTGCGGTTGGCACGTGGAGATGCCCGCTCTGTTTTGCCGGGCCCTCAGGAGGGCAGGGGCAAGGATAGAGATGACCGAGGGGATGAGCCCTCACCCCAGGATAAGCCTTGGTCCGGCCCTTCCGGTGGGTGTCCCTGCCCTGGGGGAGCCGCTGGAGGTTTGGATCGGGAACTGGGAAGAGCGGTTCGGGGGATCTATCAACAGCCTTCTGCCCCGGGGCGTGACCGTCCTGAGGTATGGTGTCGTCGAGGGAAGGCCGCGGCTGAGCGAAGAGTGCACCGCAGCCCTCTACAGGATCATTTTCAGGGAGGAGCGGGCCTTTGAAAGGATCCGGGAAATGATCTCCGGGGGGTGGATGCCGGTCGGCCATTCCCTGTGCATTTCGGCCTCCGGGAACTGGATCGACGTAGCGGTCTCCTCTCCCGGTCAGACCGGGGGCGGCACGATCGTCAAAAGTCTTGTAAAAGAGGGCGTGGCCGGTTCCTGGAGCGAACTGCTGGTAACAAGGCTTGCCGTGGGCAGCTGGTCAGGGAAGAGTGTAAGGCCTTTGCCCTGCGGAGGAGGTGGTCGGGGGTGATCTGCGACAGGAAGATCTTCGCAAATGTCATAGACCCCGAGGAGACAAGGATCGCCATCGTAGAGGGCGGCCGCCTCAACGAGATATTCGTGGAACGTATGTGGGACCGCCAGCGGAGTGGAGAGATCTACAAGGCCAGGGTCGACAGCGTAATCCCCGGCATGAACGCTGCGTTCCTGAACCTCGGAGAGGGGCGCAACGCTTTTCTGTACCTTGAGGACGCCAGGGGATCGGAGGTGAGGCAGAACCTTGATCTGCTTGTCCAGGTGACCAAGACCGCCAGGAAAGGCAAGGGGGCCAGGGTAACAACCAGGATATCCCTGCCCGGAAGGTTCCTGGTCCTCGTCCCGGGAGGTCACGAGACGGGGGTCTCTAGGCGAGTATCGGAGGAACAGAGAGAGCGGTTGCGGGGGTTCGCTCGGGCAATAAGGCCCGATGGGTTCGGGATCATAGTCAGGACAGCGGCTGAGGGTGTCGACAAGGACATCCTTGAAGAGGACCTGGAAAACCTCCTCCAGATCTGGGACGGCGTCTCCCGCATGGCCCGGGAGCAGGACGCCCCCTGCCTTATCTACCAGGACCTGGGACTGGTGGGGAGGATCCTCAGGGATGAGCCCTTTGGTGCCGTGGACGAGATAATCGTCGACAGCGAGGAGGAGTACCGGAACGTCCTGGCCTTCCTCGAACGATTCCCCCCCAACGGTTCCTCTCCCGAGGTGAACCTTCACAGGGGCAACATACCCATCTTCGAGTTCTACGGCATAGAAAAGGACCTGGAGTTGGCCCTGGAAAGAAAGGTGTGGCTAGGGTCCGGGGCCTACCTCGTCATTGACCAGACCGAGGCCCTTACCGTGATCGACGTTAATACCGGCAAATTCACCGGCGATGGAGACCCGAGAAGCACCATTCTAAGGACGAACCTGGAGTCGGCCCGGGAAGTGGCCAGGCAGCTGAGGCTGAGAGCGCTGGGTGGGATCGTGGTCGTCGATTTTATCGATATGGAGGACGAGGAGGACCAGAGAGAGCTCCTCGACACCCTCAGGGAACTGCTCAGGAACGACCGTTCAAGGGCGAGGGTCTTCGGTGTGACACACCTGGGGCTGGTAGAGCTCACAAGGAAGAGGGCCCGCTCCGACATCAGGGCCTCCTTCACCAGGGGGTGTCCCTTCTGCGGAGGCACGGGCGTGGTCCCGAGGGAGGAGAGCATTGCCATGTCCCTGAAGAGGTTCATTAGAAAGGTGGTCCTTTCAGGACGCCCCGAAGCTCTCCTTATCGAACTCCATCCGACGGTGGCGTCCTTCGTGGCGGAGAGCTTCCTCCCGCTATGGGAGGAGGAGTTCGGGGCCAGGCTGTTCCTCAGGCAGGTCCCTGACAGCTCCTGGGAGAAATACAGGCTCGAAGCCCAGGGTTCTCTGGAGCAGGTCGAGCACAGGATAGACCTTCTGGAGAAGAGGGTGGCAGGAAGCGTTGTACATAGGACGGATCCATCTTAAAGGTTTCAAGAGCTTCGGCGGAAGCCACGAGATAGCCCTCTCCAGCAACTTCACCGCCGTCGTGGGACCCAACGGCAGCGGCAAGAGCAACATCCTTGACGCCCTTCGCTGGGTCCTGGGTGACGGCAACCCGAGCCGCCTGAGGATAGTCAGGCAGGGCGACCTGCTCTTCCAGGGGAGCATAAGCCTCCCCCCGGCCTCGTCTTCTGAGGTAATGGTCCATCTCAGGGAGGGCAACAGGGTGAGCACCCTCCGTCGCCGGTTCACCAACGATGACGGCAGCACCATGTTCATCGACGGAAGAAGGATCAGGCTCATCGACCTCGACGATATCAAGAGGAAGTGGCGGCTCGAAGGGGACCGCTTCGCCTTCATCAGTCAGGGTGAGGTCTCGGAGGTCATCCAGCAGCGCCCGCTCCAGCGGAGGATGCACCTGGAGGCCATCTTCGGGATCGACCTCTACCGGAAACAGAGGGAGGAGGCTATCCAGAGGCTGGACGTCGCCACCCTGGAGATGCAGAGGATCTTGACCCTCAAGACGGAGCTTCAGACCAGGAAAGAGGCGATCGCCGACCTCGTTATACGCGCCCGGGAGGCCAAGGGGGTCATCGATCAGCTCGAGCGCGAGAAGAGCCAGCTCTATTGGGTCAAGCGAGCACGTTCAGAGAAGATCCTCGACGGGATCAGGAGGGAGCTCTCGGACCTTGGTGCCCAGGCGACAGCCTCCAAGTTCTGGACCTCGGGGTGGCGAAGGGCACTGAACAGAGCCGAGGATGCGATCAACTCCATCTCCGAGGACCGGGGCTCCATGGCATCCACCGTCACTGGACTCGAGCGGAGCCTGATGGATTCCAGGAGGAAACTCTTCTCCCTCTCTACGTCCCTCGTGGGGTCCATGGAGAGAAGGAAGGCCCTTCTGGGGGATATTGCCGGTGAGAAGGATCGTTTTGCCGGGACTGCCAAAAGGATGGAGGACCTCGAAAGGGACGTGGCAAGGGCGGCAGAAGAGGAGAATGAGTCCTCCCGGTCCTTCAACGACGCCAGGGGGGAATGGGAGCAGTATCGAAAGAGGGTCGAGGAGAGGTCCGACAGGATAAGAAGCCTTCGGGAGGAACGGGCCGCCTGTGAGGCAGCCCTGGAATCAGCCCGTTCAAGAGGCAAGGGGCTTGGCCTTTCCATCCTTGAGGTGCTCGGTGAGATATCCCGTTCCGAAGAGAGCGTGAAAGAGGCCAGGCAGGATCTCGGACGGCTCCAGGAAGAGATCGAGCAGAAGAGGTCCCTGGAGGAGGCGGCCGGCAACAGGCAGAGGGACGTCTATGCCGCCTTCCAGCAGGCGGCCGCGTCGCTCCAGAAGCTTTCCAGGGAGATGTCCGCCCTTGAGGGTGAGATGGAGACCCTCAGGGAGACAGCCTTTACAAGGGTCTATCCGGCCCCGGTACAGCACCTGCTTGCGGCAGTAAGGCTCGGCAGGATAGACGCCTCCCCCAGACCGCTGGCCGACGTCATCTCCTGTCCCGACAGGCTTGTGACCGCCCTGGAGTCCTTCCTCGGGGCGAGGCAGTTCCTCCTCTTCGTGAAGGACATCGACGAGGCGGGGAGGTGCATTGCCCATCTCAAGGCCAGGTCGGCGGGCAGGGCGACCTTCCTCCCCCTGGAGAGCGCCAGGGCCAGGCATCCCATGCGGAGCATAAAGGAAGACCGGCCAGGAATTGTCGGATGGGTCTCGGACCTTATAGGCATGGAGAGCGAGTGGAAGGAGTGCGTTCTCCACGTCCTCGGTGACCTTCTGATCGTGGAGAGCTTCGACGTGGCCAGGGACCTTGTAAGGGAAGGGTTCCGGGGACCCGCTGTGACCCTTGAGGGGGACGTGTTCCAGCCCGGCGGGACCATAAGCGGGGGCAAGACCAACAAAGGTGCCGGTGCCATTGAGATCAGGAGGAACCTCCAGGAGAAGGAGAAGGAAGCCGAGAGGCTCAAGAACGAAAGATCGCGCCTTGAAGAGGAGATCGCGGAGCTTGAGAAGGAAGAGAGAGACGCCTCGGAGAAGCTGAGGATCCTGTCCGAGGAGAGGAGGGCCCTGGAGGACGAAAGGCGGTCCGCGGAAGCGGCTGAGGCCGTGGCCGCAAGGACCCGGGCCCTTGCCGATGAGAGGAGAGAGGGGATACTGGCCGCCCTCTCCTCCTGCGGAAGGGAGTACCTCGAGATCAGGTCCCGACTGGAAGAGCTAAGGGAGAGCTCCTCCGAGGAGCCTGAGTCCTCCCGGGAGCTGGAGCTGGTGAAATCCCTCGAGGAGAGCAGGTCCAGGGCGGAGGTGGCAGCCGAAAGGCTCGAGACGGCCAGGAGGATGTTCACCATGGTGCAAGATGAGTACCGAAGATCCTCATCCCGGCTCGAGGAGTTGGAAAAGGGTCTTGAAGACCTCGCCCTGGCCGAGAAGTCGTGGAAGAGAGGGCTTGCAGAAGAGGGAAGGACCTATTACGGCATATGGTTGAGACTGCAGGAGGCCATGTCGGGAATGAAGGACCTTGTAGAAGGTCACTCCAGGACCCTGACTTCAAGGGAGCGGATCCTGGAGAGATCTGCCTCGGCCACGGCCAGGATGGAGAGCCTTGATTCCAGGATCCGCCAGGCGAGACAGCGCCTTGATTCCACTGAGGCGGAGATAGCGGAGTCGATCGACATGTGGGAGGAGAGGTTCCCCTACCCCGGTGAGGAGAACATCGACACCAGGGATTACGACAGGATAAGGAGAAGCGTCAGGGAACTGGAGAAGAGCCTGCGGGAGATAGGGGACGTCGACCTGGGGGTCCTTTCGGAGGACGCATCCCTGGCTGAGAGGCTGGGCTTCCTGGAGGAGCAGCTCCGTGACGTCTCGACGGGGATCGACGAACTTAGGAGGCTTATCGAGGAGACGGACAGGCAGGCAGGTACGCTCTTCTCCACCTCGCTTAAGGAGATAGACAGGAAGTTCTGCGACCTTTTTCAGCGGCTCTTCGGTGGAGGGGAAGCACACCTCAGGCTTTCCGACGATGACAACCTCTGGGAGGCCGGCGTGGAGGTGATCGCCCGCCCGCCGGGGAAAAGACCCCAGCACCTGGCGCAGCTTTCGGGGGGGGAGCAGTCGTTGTCGGCCATATCCCTTCTCTTTGCCGCAATGGAGGTCGCAGGAGTGCCCCTGGCGGTTCTCGACGAGGTCGACGCATCCCTCGACGAGGTGAACCTCAGGCGTTTCTCCGAACTGGCCAAGGAGTACTCCAGGGCAATGCAGCTGATTTGCATGACCCACCGCAGGGCCACCATGGAGAGAGCCGACCTTATGTACGGGGTCACCATGTCTGAGCCGGGACTCTCACAGGTGGTGGGTGTAAGGGTGGAGGACTGGGAGTGATGAAGACGACCCGTGACGCCATCCTTTACGGGGAGCTTGTGATAGAACAGCCCGAAGAGGGACCCAGGGTCAGCGTTGACAGCGTACTTCTCGCCTCCTTCGTGAAGGCCAGGGGGAGGGAGAGGATCATCGAGATCGGTTCGGCCCACGGGGCCGTTTCGCTCCTTCTGGCCAGGAGGTTTCCTGACGCCTTGATCGAGGGACTTGAGATCCAGCCCGAACTGGTTGCCATGGCCGAGAGGAACGCCGTTGAGAACGGCCTCGCGGAAAGGGTGTCATTCAGGGAGGGTGATCTCCGGAGAGTGAGGGAGATCTACGGGGCCCAAACCTTTGCAGTGGTGGTGGTGAACCCCCCCTACGACGAGGTCAGCCACAGCCGCCCCAGCCCGCTGGAGTCCGAGGCAGCCGCAAGGCACGGCACCCACTGCACGCTTGAGGATGTGATCAGGGCCTCCAGGTATCTCCTGGCCAACAAGGGCAAGCTCTTCATTGTCTTCAGGGCCAAGAGGGTGGCCGAGCTTCTCTGCCTGCTCTCCAGGGAGCGGATCGAGCCCAAGAGGATAAGGCCCGTCTACCCGGCGCCCGGACGGGATGCTTCGGTGGTCCTCATCCAGGCCACAAGGTCTGCGGGCAAGAGTGCGGTGCTGGAGCCCCCGCTGTTCATCCAGGACGAAAAGGGTGAATATACGGGGGATCTGCTTGCAGCCTACAGGATAGGTGATTGAGATGCCCCTTGTAGTGGTCCCCACGCCTGTGGGCAACATGGAGGACATAACTCTCAGGGCACTGAGGGCCCTGAGGGGGGCGGACCTGATAGCCTGTGAGGACACCAGGAGAACGATGAAGATCCTCTCCAGATACGGGATAAGGACCCCCCTTGTCTCCTACCACTCCTTCAACGAGAAGGAACGCACCAGGACCCTGACGGAGAGACTCTCCCGGGGGGAGACGGTGGCCCTCGTATCCGATGCCGGCACGCCCGGGATCTCCGACCCCGGGTATGAGCTGATAAGAAGCTCCCTGGAGGCGGGCTTCGAAATCGATGTCCTCCCGGGGGCAACTGCCTTCGTCCCCGCGCTCCTGCTGTCGGGGTTCCCCCCCCAGCCCTTTCTCTTCGAGGGTTTCCTCCCCAGGAGGAAAGGGGACCGAAGGCGAAGGCTTCAGGAGTTGAAGAGCTTTTCGGGGAGCATCGTCTTCTATCTCTCACCCCATGGCCCGGTGAAAATACTCGAAGATATCCACCAGGTTCTTGGAGAGAGGCCCGCGGTGATCCTCAGGGAGATCTCCAAGCTGCACCAGGAGAGGATACCCGGCAGTTTGGCCTCTCTCCAGGCCCTCCTGGGTGAGGCCTCCCTGAAGGGAGAGATGGTTTTGGTCACGGGACCCCGACCCCGACGGACGGAGCCGGAGAACGGTGACTGGCAGGGAGTGGCCCTGGGGCTGTGTGAGCAGGGCCTCCCCGACAAAGAGGTTGTCAAGAGGCTCTCGGAAGAGTATGGTATTGCGAAAAACAGGGTCAAGCAGTTCCTGCACAGCAAGAGGCGCGAAAAGGAGGGCCTTTGAAATGCCGGGAAAGAATTTTTACATAACCACACCGATCTACTACGTGAACGATGTTCCCCATATCGGCCATGCCTATACGACCATAGCGTCCGACGTTATGGCAAGGTACAAGAGGATGTGCGGCTTCGACGTCATGTTCTCCACCGGCACTGATGAGCACGGCCAGAAGATCCAGCAGGCGGCCGACCAGAGGAACATGACGGCCCAGCAGCTCGTAGACTCGGTGATGGTCAACTTCAAGAATCTCTGGAAAGAGCTGGAGATAACCAACACCGACTTCGTCCGGACCACCGAGGCGAGGCATGAGCGGGTGGTACAGTACATCTTCAGCCGGCTCATGGAGCAGGGGGACATCTACAAGGGATCCTACGAGGGGTGGTACTGCGTCCCCTGCGAAACCTACTTTCCCGAGAGCCAGATAGGCGGCGAGAAGCTCTGCCCCGACTGCGGCAGGCCCCTGCAGAACATGACCGAGGAGAGCTACTTCTTCCGCATGTCGAAATACGAAAGGCCGCTGCTCGATTACTACGAGAAGAATCCAGGGGCGATCCTGCCCCAGCCCCGCTACAACGAGGTCCTCAGCTTCATCAGGAGCGGCCTCAGGGACCAGTCCATCTCCAGGACCTCCGTCTCCTGGGGGGTCCCCCTCCCCGGCGATGAGAGGCACGTGATATACGTATGGTTCGACGCCCTGATCAACTACCTTACCGTATGCGGCTACCCCGACAATGAGGAGCTGGTGGAGAAGTACTGGCCCACGGTTAACCACATCATGGCCAAGGACATAATCAGGTTCCACTGCATTGTCTGGCCGGCCATGCTCCTGGCCCTCGGCCTGAATCCTCCCGCCAAGGTCTTCTCTCACGGGTGGTGGACCGTGGAGGGCGAGAAGATGTCCAAGTCCAGGGGCAACGTGGTGGACCCCTTCGAGATGGCTGCCCTGTACGGCGTAGATGCCTTCAGGTACTTCCTGATGAGGGAGATCCCCTTCGGCTCCGACGGCGACTTCTCCGAGAGGGCGCTGGTGGGGCGCATCAACTCGGACCTGGCCAACGATCAGGGCAACCTCCTCAACAGGACCCTGCAGATGATAGACAACTTCACCGGAGGGGTCGTGCCCTCCCACTCCGGCACCGAGGAAGACCTGGACAGGGAGATCAGGGCTATGGCCCTGGCCACGCTCGATTCCTACCGGGCCAGGATGGATTCATACGCCTTCGACGAGGCCCTGAAGGAAGTCTGGACTCTTATCAGAAGGGCCAACAAGTACATCGACGAGACCATGCCCTGGAAATTAGGAAAGGAAGGGAACCTGGAGAGGCTTGGGCCTGTCCTTAACACCCTCTGCGAGACCCTCAGGTTCACCGCGGCCATGGTATCGCCCTTCATGCCCGCGACCGCCAGGAAGATCTTCGACCAGTTGGGCCTCTCCGGTGACCCGACGGAACTCCTGCTTGACGAACTGGAGTGGGGGCAGATACCCGAAGGCAGCAGGGTCAGCAAGAAGGCCGTTCTCTTCCCCAGGATAGATCTAAAGGAGTGGGAGAAGCAGAAGGCGGAGAGGGACGCGAGGAAGGGAGCCACTCCCGACCCGGGGGATCACGAGGATGAGGTCTCGATTGATGATTTCAAGAAGATCGAGCTCCGCGTAGCCAGGGTTGTCAAGGTCGAGCCTGTGCCCAAGGCCGACAAGCTCTACAGGATGGACCTGGACCTCGGTTACGAGAGAAGGACCATCGTCTCGGGGATCAGGGAGTTCCGTACCCCCGAGGAGCTGGAAGGGAGGCAGATCATAGTGATCTGCAACCTTAAACCGGCCTCTCTTCGCGGGGTGGTCAGCAACGGGATGCTTTTGGCCGCGGAGACGGCCGACGGCAAGAGCCTGGCTCTTTTGACCGTCGACCAGGAGATCGCCCCCGGCTCAAGGGTCCATTGACCCAGCGCCTGCAGGCGTGCTTTTTGGGGCCGGGGATCTCCGGCCCCTTTTGATTTTGGAGGAGGTTGCCAATGCCAAGGTTCGTTGACACCCACTGCCATCTTGCCATGGAGGATTTCTCCGAAGACCGTCCCGAGGTGATGGACAGGGCCGCCGAAGCCGGAGTTGAGAGGATCCTGGTGGTCGGTTCCGACGAGGCAGGGAGTACCGATGCCCTCGGATTGGTAAAGCGGTCGGGGTCGGGACGGAGAGGATCTTCTCGGAGCACGTAGCCCTTGCGAGGGGGGTGAAAAAACCCCTGGTGGTCCATGTCAGGGATGCCTACGGTGAGGCCATGGAGATACTCCGGAGAGAGAGGGCCGATGAGTGCGGAGGCGTGATCCACTGTTTTTCCGGAGGTCTGGAAGATGCGATGGCCGCCATCGATATGGGCTTTTTCATCTCCTTTGCCGGACCCTTGACCTACCCCAGGAACGGTCCCCTGAGAGAGACGGCGGCGGCTCTCCCCCTGGAGAGGCTTCTGTGCGAGACCGACGCGCCTTACCTGTCGCCCCAGCCCAAAAGAGGCAGGCGGAATGAGCCGGCAAATGTGGCCTATGTCTATCAGAAACTGGCCGAGATCAGGGGCCTGACTTTGGAAGTCTGCGCAGAAAAGATCAGCTTGAACGCCTCGAGGCTCTTCCGCTGGGGGGCGGAGTGATGTTCGGTTTCCGGATCGACTCACGGTGCCCCGACACCATGGCCAGGACGGGCGAGATAAGAACGGAGAGGGGGTCTGTCCCCACTCCGGCCTTCATGCCCGTCGGTACCAGGGCGACGGTGAAGGCGATGGCTCCAGGTGTTCTCCCTCTCCACGCTGAGAGAGATATCCGATGACGGCGTGACCTTCAGGTCCCACCTCGACGGGACCACCCACCTGATGTCCCCGGAGCTTTCCGTACAGGTGCAGGAGGCTCTCGGCAGCGATATCGCCATGTGCTTCGACGAGTGCGTCCCTTACCCCTGCTCACCCGGAGATTCGCAGGAGGCCGTCAGGAGGACCCTGCTCTGGGCCCGGAGGTGTCAGGATGTCCACTCGAGGGCTGACCAGACCCTTTTCGGGATAGTACAGGGCTCAGTATTCGAGGACCAGCGGATCAGCTGTGCCAGGGAACTGGCCGCGATGGACTTTCCCGGGTACGCTGTGGGCGGATTGTCGGTGGGTGAGCCCCACTCGGAGATGTACAGGATCCTCGATGCGGTAATCCCGGCCCTTCCCGAAGGGAAACCCAGATACCTGATGGGTGTGGGTTACCCGCCCAACCTTGTTGAAGGTGTCGCCAGGGGAATCGATATGTTCGACTGCGTTCTGCCCACCAGGAACGGAAGGAACGGGACGCTCTTCACCCCAGGGGGGAGGATGAACATCAAGAACCTCGAGTACGAGAGGGACTTCAGACCCATCGACCCCCAATGCGGGTGCTACGCCTGCCGCAACTTCACCAGGGCCTATATCCGTCACCTCTTCAGGTCCGGTGAGATCCTGGCCTCCCGGTTATGCACCTGGCACAACCTCCACTACCTTCTGGACCTGATGAGGGGCATCAGGGGATCCATCCGGTCAGGCAACTTCGCAGACTTCAGAGAGAGGTTCCACGAGGAATTCCGGGACGGAGGAGTCAGGGGTTGAGGACAGAGGTCTTTGCAGTCGACGCCAGGGAACCCGAAAAGGATGCCATCCTCAGGGCCGCAGAGGTCATACGCAGGGGCGGTCTCGTCGCCTTTCCGACGGAGACAGTATACGGCCTCGGGGCCGATGCACTCTCCCCGCGATCTGTGAGGAGAATATTCGAGGCAAAGGGGAGACCTGTCGACAACCCCCTTATCGTCCACGTCGGGGAAAGAGAGGCCGCGGACAGGCTCGGCAAGGTGGATGAAAGATCCCGAAAGCTTATGGGTCTCTTCTGGCCGGGGCCGCTGACCCTCGTCATCAGGGCGGCTGGAGAAGTGCCGGCCGAGGTCACCGGGGGACTTGAAACGGTGGCGGTCAGGATGCCCGCTCATCCGGTGGCGATAGCGCTTATAAAAGGGTCCGGGGTCCCTATCGCGGCCCCCAGCGCCAACAGGAGCGGAAGGCCTAGCCCCACCACTGCGGAAGCAGTCCTGGAGGACCTCGGGGGAAGGGTGGAGATTATCCTTGACGCAGGTCCAACGGTTGTCGGCGTTGAATCCACGGTGCTGGACGTCACGGGGGACCTCCCCGTTCTGCTGCGCCCTGGAGGTGTCTCTCTGGAGGAGCTGGCAAGGGCGGTTGGTCCCGTTCTCCGCTCCCCTGGAGGTGACCATGACCAGAGGTCGCCCGGTACGAGGTACCGGCACTACGCCCCGTCAATACCGGTGGTCCTTTTGGACCCCGGCGACGGGTGGGCGAAGGATCGAAGGCTTTGCAGGGGGGGTGTCAGGGTCGCCTACGTAGGGATGTCCCCTTCTCCGATAGCCGCCCTGATCGAGATCCGCTTCGGGACCGTCGAGGGGTATGCGACTGGGCTCTTTTCCGCGCTGAGGGAGCTCGAACGCTCCGGGGCCGATGTGATCCTGGCGGAACTTCCCGCCGAGGAGGGCGTAGGCCTGGCCGTCCGCGACAGGCTCAGAAGGGCGGCAGGGAAAGATTGAGAGCCTGAGACGTTAGACA
>LDZT01013509.1_pt1 | contig 12719 bp, 8 predicted proteins | sample 615521 | NCBI WGS metagenome assembly LDZT01 (sample SAMN03408292, study PRJNA278302) | terrestrial metagenome | isolation source: oil reservoir sample SB1 | place: USA: Alaska, North Slope, Schrader Bluff formation | collected 2011-09
CGGTTATATAACACCTCATCATCATTATCATCAGAAATTATGATTGAAATTCAATTAAGAAATGACCAAAAGTGGTCCTAAAAATGGGTAGTACCATACGCTGTTCATTCAATCAATCAACCAAAATCCAAATGAATCAACCATCAAAATCAAACTTCTCTATCTATAAACTATCCATTTCATTCTTTCAAAATTTCTTCTCCCGCTTCTGTATTTTCTTTATAATCGCTTCTATCTTTCTAAATTAAAGAAATTCAATCTATTACTTAATAAATCAAGCTAACATCACCTTATTCTCATTCACTTTAGTTATGACTCCTCATCTCCATCTCCACAAATAAATTCCTTTATTTCTCCAGGTTCATAAGGATAACCTCTATCCTTTATTCCTCATAATTAAGCCCCGTACGGTCAGTAGTTTCAGTTGAGAAAAGTTTTGCAAATTTACAAATTTTCTTCTTCATAAACCAAAAGAAGGAAATAATTCCTTCATATTATTCTAAGATACTACATGACAGAGAATTATCATAAGACAGAAGAGTAATTTGATTTAACCATCTTCCTCCCTTCTCATTAACCTTTGAATAAAGCTCCAATCTTTTATTCATACATCTGAATATCTCCACCCTTCAAACATTACACTATGATCCTCTGTGAGTTTTTTATATTTATTGTAAATCAAATATTTACATCTTTTTTAATTAAGTTTTATTAACATAATAATTCTACTGGAAATGGTTCAGTTATCATGAAGTTTAATTAACTTTGTACCATTAAAACCATAGAATCCCCTTTTCGGATGAAGTGGTAAAAACACACTTTACAGTGGCTGATTATTGCACTGTGCTTCTTAAGAGAAGCAAAAATTAGCGGGCAGCTTTTCTAAGTTTAGAAAAGCTGCTTTTTTAACGTTTATCTTAACCAAAACAGATAAATTTCACATTCCTCAACTCATTTACTCATCTCGCCTCAAATATCCAATTCAATTGCCATTTTTACAGTAATCCAGCATTTATAATGATTAGCTTTTAAAATATTTATCCTATTAAATTTCTGCGGCCGATGAACCTGCTATCCAGCCAGTGGAAAAGGCAATTTGAAGATTATATCCACCCGTGTCTGCGTCCAAATCGATAATTTCGCCCGCAAAATAAAGGCCCGAGATGAGTTTCGATTGTAAAGTCTTTGGATCTATTTCACGTGTAGAAACACCACCCGAAGTGATGATGGCTTCCTTAAAACCTCTCAGCCCTACCACATGAAATCTAAAATCCTTCAGCCATAATCTTAAGGTTTTCCGTTCTTGAGCAGTAATTTGATGTGCAGGTTTGTCGCCATTCAAGTTTAATAATTCCAGGCAAACAGGAATCAAACTCGAAGGAAGTAATCCTTTTAATATAGTTTTAATTTGCATTTTACCATGTTCGGTAAAATCACGCAACAAACGGCGATCGAGCATTTTATCATCCAGCGCTGGTTTTAAATCTATGCTTATTTCTACTTTGTGAGTTTTTAAGTCGATACGGTTTAACTGTCTACTCAAACTCAATATAATGGGTCCGGAAAGACCAAAATGAGTAAAGAGCATTTCACCAAATTCTTCGGCCTGTTTTATACCGTTGATATAAACAGTGACCTTTACGTTTTTAAGGGTGAGGCCTTGAAGTGAAGCAGCCGTTGTTCCTTCCACGACAAGAGGAACTAAGGCGGGAACAGGTGGACGAATACTGTGACCTAATTGGGCGGCCAGACGGTAGCCATCACCTGTTGAACCCGTTGCAGGGTAAGAACTTCCTCCAGTACTTAAAATAATCTTATGCGATTCTATCACAGAATCATCATCGAGTTTTACTCCAATTATTTCCCTGTCTTTATATAATATCTGCTTTACAGTTACCCCAGTTAAAAGCCTTACACCCAAACATTCCATCTCCTTAATAAGAACGCTTACTATTTCGGATGCCGAATCATTTTCAGGAAAAATTCTTCCACCTCTTTCCTCTTTGGTATGAATTCCCAGTTCCTTGAAAAAATGAATAGTCTCGTTAGAAAAAAAACGTGAAAAAACATTGAATAAAAAATCGGGATCAGGATCTATATGCATGAGAAATTCTCTTAAGGGATCTGTATTGCTGATATTACAACGCCCCTTACCTGTGATACTTAGTTTACGACCAGGTCTGTTCATTTTTTCCAAAACGACCACTTTAGCACCTTTGCGGGCAGCACTGATAGCCGCCATCATTCCAGCCGCACCTGCTCCAATAATTAAAACCATTACTTAATTGCACTTCTTAGTAAATAAAAATGGGTAACGAAAAATTAACCTCATTTCGTGAAATTTAATGAATAAATATTTTTTCTAATTTATAATTTTTTAACTGAATTTCAAACTATTCGAAAAATAATCCATAATAATTTTTATAAGAATATTTCAAATATACAATTTTGTTTTCTCATTGTTATAATATTGATCATTAATATGTGAATTATTTAATATATTAAACAAACAAAAAGCAAGCATTCATCTCGAAAATAAGGTTTACTATTCAAATAAACAATAAAATTCTGATTTAATTTTTAAGTGAACAATAACGTTTGATGAGATTATAAGCATTAGCAATTCCGAGTTCTCCGGCACGGCTCAAGTCGTGGCAGGCAGGTTGATTATTATGTTGATAAATCAAGATGAGAGCTCTATTGTAATAAGCTTGAGCTAAATTAGGTTCTAATTCAATTGCTTTGGAATAATCTTGAACCGCTCCTTCATAATCAGCAATCTTAGCTTTTATATTCGCTCGATTAAACCATGCAAAGCTAAAATCAGGATTCAACGCTATCACCTTATTGTAATCATCAATAACATCTTGATAATCAGGCAGTGGTGTCTTAGTAGAAAAATAAGGTTGTTGCAAATTGTTCCCAAACGAAATTACTACAGGAAGAGATTCTTGTTCTTTTAAGTCTTCAATCATTTGTAATCGAGTATTGGCTCGATTAAAATAGGCAAGTGCAAAACCTGGATCGAGTTGTATGGCTTTATTATATGCATCGAGTGCACTCTGATAATTCTTAATCAGGCCGTTTAGTATTCCAGTGAAAAAATAAGCGAGTGGATCAGAAGGATTAAGTTTTTTGCTCAAATCAACATCTTTCAAATACTCCGCAATTTGTTCGGGTGTAAGTTTAGTTTCCTTGTTGGTTAATCCGAAATTAAGCTTATAATCCACTTTTTTACTAATGTCGTCTATTTTTTTCAGCCAGTATTCTCCTCTTTTTTGTTCAACATAAAGAGAATCGTTGTAAAGATAAGTTACTATGAAATTTTGTTCGAGATCCACATAAACGGGCTGATATTGAATTCTTCCGTCCACAGCAGCAGCAGTTCTGAAATCGGCTTCGAACTCGATAATGCTTGCTAGATACGTTGAATCGGTATATTGACGAAGGGTCGAATCATGGGTTTTGGCAATAGTTTCCTCTATGAGAATAGCTTTGTTGCGATCTTCGAAAGCGCCTTTTTCGTCATTAAGCATACGTTTAGCTTCGGCACGCATAAAATAAGCCTTTGAAAAATCAGGAAAAAGATTAATAGCTTTTGTATAATCTTCCATTGCGCCCTGATAGTCTTTAAGTTGATGGCGTGTAATTGCTCGATTGTAAGCAGCCAGAACATTATCGGGATTCAGCACAAGCACTCGATTATAATCCTCAAGAGCCCCATTCAAATCACCCATTTCTCCCCTTAGTATGGCACGGTTATAATAAGTAAGCGCATTGTATGGATCGAGCTCAAGCACTTTGTTCATATCCTCAAGTGCAGCCTTTTTGTTTTCGAGTTTAATATAGGCAATAGCTCTCTGAAAATAAACAGCAGGATTGTCGGGTTCCATTTTGATGGCTTGTGTAAAATCTTCTATGGCTCCTTCATGATCTCCAATATCATATTTAATGGCGCCTCGGCGCACATAAGCTTCAGTAAAAAAGTAATTCAGCTGTATGGCTTTATTGATATCGGCTATTGCTCCTAAAGTATCTTTGAGTTGATGTTTGATAAGACCTCGAGCCAGATAAGCTAAAGGAATATCATTTTTAATCTTAATAGCTGAATCTATATCGATTAAGGCATTTTCATAATCCTTTAATCCCATTCGCGTAATGCTGCGATTTACATAAATTTCTGCACTTAAAGGTGCAATACGAAGCGCTTCTTTGAAGTCATCCATGGCTGCTTGATAATTACGTAGTCTGTCGCGTGTGACAGCTCTGTAATGATAGGCCTCACTAAACATGGGATTAATTTCTATGCTTCTTGTAAAATCTTGCTCCGCCCCTTGATAATCCCCAAGATTGTATTTGGCTATCCCTCGGTAAAAATAGGGTTCAAACATATCGGGTGATGCATTGATGACCACATTCAAACTCTTGATGGCCTCTACATACCTACCTTCAGATAGATGATGCATGCCCGAAAAAATAAAATGAGGTATATTGATCTGCGCCTCTGAGGTCATTATCATACCCCATACAAACCACAAAATAAAATAATATCGCTTCCTTTTAATATCTGACTCTTTTCTCATCAGTATTCACTTTAGTTCTATTTACTGTTTTTGACATTTTTAAATAATCATCCTTTCATCTGCATATCTTTTATAACCAAGTGGTCATTTTTATGTCAATATGCGTCTGCTACTGCAAACAAAAAAACCAGTCTTTCATAACTTTTACCTTTAACATCTGCCTGATGTAATTTAATGTGATTTGTCTTTTTCTTAGATTTTGGACATTGGCATAAAATAGATGAATGCTTTGATTGATTTTTAAAATACAAAAAAATCATTTCAGTGCGATAAATAATGCATAACTTAACAGTAGTTACATTTTGTTGGGAACATAAATTTTAAAAACATTTGCTCTGAAAAACCGAAAAGAGTTAAGTTTATTAGTTTATCTGGTATTTCATGATAATGAGCCATTGTTTGATAAAGTTAAGCGTAACTTTTAAGTTAGTTTTATCATTAAAAGCAAACCCATTGCAAAATTAATTTATTTTAGTAAAGGAAGAATGCTTTTTTAAACAATGAAAATCTGATTTTTGTTAAGAGGAAGAGTAAAAATTCAACAAATCAATATTCATACCATAAAGTAGGCAAAGATGATGAGGCAAGTGAAATAAGGCCAAATGGCTGAATAGGTATAATAATAACAAATGAATTTGAAATTAGCCAGTTAAAATTGATTGATTTTTGTATGTCATTTGATTGTCTAAAAATTAGGGGTATATCCTTCTTCAGCATAACCAGCTACTTTTTTTAAAGTTATTCATCGAAATTTTCTCATGTGTAGAAAAAATTTATAAGTTTGTCCTGTTATGAAAATAAATATGTCATGTTGAAGAAGTACACCTTTTTTATGATGCTCACAATGCTTGCCTCATTCGTCAATGCTCAGCAATTCAGTACATTGGGAAAACTCAAAAGGATAAACTACACCTCCAATTCTATAGAATTATCCACAACCAATGGTCAAGTTAGAATAACTCCATTCAGCGATAATATTTTTAGAATTCGGATCGTAAAGGATCAATTCGGCCCCGATGTTGCCTATGCCGTAATTGCTCGGCCTGAGATTGTGAATTATACGCATCAGGAAGATGCTGAAAACATTTTTCTGAAGACTTCAACTACTGTTTTAAAAATCAGCAAGAATCCCGTAAGATTCACTTTCTTAACCTTAGATGGGCGAATCATCAATGAAGATGATCCTGCATTAGGAACAAACTGGAATGGTACAGAGGTAACCACTTGTAAAATTCTGCAAGCTGATGAACATTTCATAGGTTTAGGCGAAAAAGCAGGAAACTTCGACCGCCGCGGAAATGCTTACTGGCATTGGAATACCGATAATCCCCGTTACGATGAATATTCCGATCCTTTATATTCTACTATTCCGTTTTATATAGGTTTGCATTCAGGCTTAACTTATGGCATTTTCTTCGATAACACTTATAAATCCTATTTTAATTTTGGGGCTTCTCAAGAAAGGTTTTCCTCATTTGGGGCCGATGATGGAGAAATGGACTACTATTTCATTCATGGAGAAAATGTAGCAGAGATCATAAAAAACTATACCTGGCTTACAGGCCGTATGGAACTTCCACCTATGTGGGCTCTCGGCAATCAACAATGCCGTTGGAGTTATTATCCCGATAGCGAAGTATTGGGAATTGCAGCTACGTTTCGTGATAAAAAAATTCCTGCCGACAATATCTATCTCGATATTCATTATATGGATGCTTACAAAATATTTACATGGCATCCTCAGCGCTTCCCTCATCCAGATCAGTTGGTTAGCAATTTGAAAAAGATGGGTTTTCACACCACAGTAATTATAGATCCAGGGATTAAGGTTGAAAAAGGATATGCTGCTTATGAAGATGGTTTGAAACAGGACATGTTCATCAAGTATCCAGATGGTGAACCATATCAAGGACAAGTATGGCCGGGATGGTGTCATTTTACCGATTATACTAAACCTGCCGCTCGTCAGTGGTGGGGAAAACAATTTGAAAGCCTTGTAGAATTAGGTATAGATGGTTTTTGGAACGACATGAATGAAATTGCCACTTGGGGCTCAGCTACCCCAACCTTTATTCATTTTGACTGGGAAGGCCATCAAACCACTTATCGTCAGGCGAAAAACATCTACGGAATGCTAATGGCACGCAGTACTTATGAAGGAACCAAAGAGTTGATGCATGGGAACAGACCCTTCATACTCACTCGCTCTGGTTATGCCGGGATGCAACGCTATACTTCCATCTGGACAGGTGATAATCAAGCCAACGACAATCACATGTTACTCGGAATCAGATTAGTAAACAGCATTGGATTATCGGGAGTTGCCTTTACGGGTTACGATATTGGAGGGTTTGGAGACGATGCCACCCCAGCACTTTATGCGAGATGGATCAGCTTAGGAGCCCTATCCCCTTTTTGCAGAACTCATAGTGCTTACAACACCAAATCTTCAGAACCTTGGAGCTATGGCGAAGATGTAGAAGACATCGCCAGAAATTACATCAACCTACGCTACCGACTCTTGCCCTATCTGTATAGCCTGTTCTATGAAGCATCCCAAACCGGAATACCAGTTCAAAGAGCACTGGCCATAGAATATGCACAAGATCCTCGTTCTTTCTATACTTCATATCAAAATCAATATACACTCGGACCTTCTCTACTGGTAGCTCCATGTAAAAGTACAGATGAGTATGTAAAAGTATTTCTGCCTCAAGGCAATTGGTTCAATATTTATAATGATAAACTTATGAGCGGTAATAATGAAATCATTATAGAGTCTCCTTTGGCACGGCTACCTGTATTGGTAAAAGCAGGCTCTATAATTCCCGTACATCCGGTGCGTCAGCATACAGCAGAGGATCTCGGAGATACACTTGAAATCCATCTTTATTACGGAAAAGGCCTTCATGAATTTGTTTATTATGAAGACGATGGATTAACATACAATTATAAAAACGGAGAATTTTACAAACGCACTTTAAGTTTTAATGGAGATACCGGAGATTTGACCCTTTCGGCAAAGGAAGGCGCATTGGCTTCGAATTTTCATCAACTAAAAATTGTTTTGCACGGATTTGAAAAACTCGACTCCAGCATTCAAAATAAGGTTACTCACCAGAAAATTTCAGTTTTACCCAATGGATTTGGCTACAATATCAATAATCCATGTCTTACACTTGCTTTCGACGAAAACGAAATCAAAATAAAACTATAATCAAAATGATGAGACTCGGTTCAAAGGTGGCCTTAATTACAGGAGCATCGTCGGGCATTGGCAAAGCCACTGCCATTGAATTGGCTAAACAAGGAGCAAGAGTAGCACTTGCAGCTCGAGGGCCAGAACTTCTGCATGAAGTGCAAATGGAAATTCAAAAGATTGGCAGCGAGGCAATTGTTTATCCAATGAATGTCAGCAATAAAGACGATTGGGCTGGATTTGTCAGTAAAGTCATTGAAAACTGGCAAAAAATAGATATTCTCATTAACAATGCAGGGATTATGCCTTTATCATTCATCAGAAATTTACGGATAGACGAGTGGGAAGAAATGATTGACGTGAATCTAAAGGGAGTATTGTTTGGAACGGCAGCCGTTTTACCCTATATGCGTTCTCAAGGTTATGGACACATTGTCAACATTTCGTCCACTGCAGGTCGTTGGTTATTCGACGGAGGTGCAGTTTACTGTGCTACAAAATTTGCCGTCAATGCCTTCTCGGAAGGATTTAGGCAGGAAATTACTTCGACCGAAAATATCCGAATGACGCTGATAGAACCTGGGATTACGGCTACTAATCTTTCCCATACAATCAAAGATCCCGATATCAAAGCCAGCAGCGGAAACAATACTCCTATTGCACCTTTGCAACCCAGTGATATCGCCGCTGCTGTCGTATATGCACTTACACAGCCTCCTCATGTCAATGTAAACGAAATTCTTGTCATGCCTGCACAACAAAAAATCTAAAAACTATTCGAACGATGTTTACACCCAATGATTTACAACAACTTGCCGCCAAAGGTATTAGCAAAGAAACCGTCGAAAGACAGATTCAATATTTTAAGGAAGGGTTTCCCTGGGCTGAATTAGTAAGGCCTGCAACTGTTGGAGATGGAATTCTTAGGTTCGATGATGGGCAGATCTCCGAACTTGAAAATTATTATGAAAAGTATTGCTATGGATTAGATATCCTTAAGTTTGTACCTGCTTCTGGGGCAGCTTCGCGTATGTTTAAACATCTCTATGAATTCAGAGAACAATTTGATGGCTCAGATGCTGCACTTGCAAAATTAGAAAGTGATAAAAGCCTGCAATCGGTTTATACTTTTATTCATCGTATCCGAGATTTTGCGTTTTCAGACCAGTTAGAAAATATTCTTCAGCAAAAGCACAGTTCTATTGATGAAGTCTTAGAAAAGAAAGATTACAACCTACTCATTTCCTGTGTTCTCGAACCTTGGGGACTCAATTATGGAAATCTTCCAAAGGGCCTCATACTTTTTCACAAATATCCCGAAGGTCCACGTACGAGTGTAGAAGAACATTTAGTAGAAGGAGCCCAACACGCAAAGAAAAGTAATGGAGTAGTTAGAATACATTTTACGGTATCGCCCGAACATAAAGAAAAGTTTGAAGAACTAATTAGCAAAAAAGCTCCTTTTTATGAAAAAAAATTAAATGTAAAATATCGTGTAGAATATTCCATACAAAAGCCATCAACTGATACTATTGCCGTCGATTTGAACAATCAGCCATTTCGAAATAAAGATGGGAGTTTGCTTTTCAGACCAGGCGGTCATGGAGCTTTGATTGAAAACCTGAACGAACTGAAAGGTGAAATCGTTTTCATTAAGAATATCGACAACATTATTGGCGACAGGCTTAGAAGTGAGACCACCAAGTATAAAAAAGTCTTAGGTGGCCTTTTACTCAAGATACGTAATCGAGTTGCTGATTTTCTGATACATATTGAACAAAAGAGGGTTGATGAGGAGTTTTTGCATGAGATTGAAGAATTTGCTTCTGAAACCCTATTTATTTATTTACCCGATGAATACAAAAACATGTCCAGTGAGGCGAAAGCGATGTGGTGGAAGGACAGGCTTAATCGCCCAGTAAGAGTTTGCGGTATGGTAAAAAATATAGGAGAACCCGGTGGAGGACCTTTTTTGGTGAAGAATCAGTGGGGAGAGATTAGTTTACAGATTGTTGAATCTTCACAAATTAATATAAAAGACCCTCAGCAAAAAGCCATCATGGACCAATCTACTCATTTCAATCCTGTCGATCTGGTTTGCAGCCTTACCGACTATAAAGGTCGCCGATTTCATTTGCCTGATTATGTCGATTCTTCCACGGGTTTTATCTCTATCAAATCGAAAGATGGCCGCGACTTAAAAGCCTTGGAGCATCCGGGATTATGGAACGGAGCCATGGCAAAATGGCTTACCGTTTTCGTCGAAACTCCCCTCATTACCTTCAATCCAGTGAAAACTATTAATGATCTTCTACGTACAGAACATCAATAATCTGCATAAAACATGAAAATTCTGCTTTCAGGTTATGGTCGCATGGGAAAAGAAGTAGAAAAAGCTGCTATAGAATCAGGCCACCAAATCATTGGAGTTTATGACAATGATCAAGATTGGGACGATAAAACAGAACTTTTACAAGAGTGCGATGTGGTTATCGACTTCAGTCTTCCTGCCGAAGCGCCACGAAATATCATTCGCACCATCGATCATCATAAACCCATAGTTTGCGGAACGACTGGATGGTACGACCAATTATCGTTCATAGGCCATTATGTCGAACAAAAGCAAGGAGCCTTGTTTTATGCACCTAACTTCAATCTGGGAGTCAACATTTTCATGAATATAAGTGAGATTTTGGCAGGTATGCTGAAGGATTATCCTCAATACAACCCTTCGATTATTGAAATCCATCATACACGGAAATTAGATACCCCAAGCGGAACAGCGATGGCTTTGGCTGAAAGATTAATCAAAAACTTGCCACAAAAAAATGAATGGACTATGTGCGAAGAAGGTAAGCAAGTCCTACCTCATCAAATTCCCATTACTTCTATACGCGAAGATGATATTACGGGTATTCACACGTTGGAATTTCGTTCCAAAAGCGATAAGATAGTTCTAACCCACGAAGCATTCGATCGCAGTGGATTTGCCATTGGTGCCCTCATGGCCGCACAATGGCTTTTAGGTCGCAAAGGCATCTTCAATATGAATGACCTCCTCGCAAAACATTAAACTACATCAAATCTCGTCCCTATAGGTCATAATTCTGTTTTCTCACCCTTTATGTATCAGTATTTTATACCTACAGGACAAATCAACAGATTGTTCTTCTATGAGTTGGTACAACGAAAACTTCATTGATTGTTATATTCCTCTTAAGGACTCGATAGTGCTAGAAATGAATTCCCTATCCAATGAAAGTGCGGTCAGGTACAAATTAATATAAAAACCTAAATTCACGGTAGAATCAATGATTTATTTTCAGTATAGGTTATGGAAAGCATTATGCCACTGGCACAGCCATTAAACATAATTCGCAGCGGGTAAAGATTATGTGAAACGAGCAATTCGAAAAAATTTCTAAAGAATTTTCTTGAAAAAACTTCAAAATGCTTGCAGGATTGAAAATTTCTATTACTTTTGCTGTGAAGATAATGATCTATACTTAATGTTGGAGTCAACGATAATATTATCAGTTTTAGTTGTATTGATGGTTTTCTTCTTGAAAGAGGCATTAAGTATAACTCTTACGAAACAGGAAACTTTCCCATTGGATAAACCATCATCTATGCTTCCGCTATCCGAATTTTTTGTTAATTTATTTTATATCAATAATTTAACTATCATCCCCCCCCCTATCCTCACTGCAAAATCACGAATTTATTCGTTTTCTAAATCATAGAGGTAGAGACTGGGTAATTTTGGTTTTTTAACATTAACAAACTCTTACCAAAAACAATTAACAAACAAATTTTAATTGGTATTTTAAATTATTTATTCTGTTATTTTTTTTAATTTATTATTTTACATTATGAAAAAGAATTTTTTTATTCTCATTATTACTTCGCTTATTTTATTATTCCTCAGTCCATCTCTTCATTCACAAAATCCTATTGTTATTGCTGAAAAACAAGGCAGTAACTATAAGATTATTTATGATTCTGTGAAATTAATCCAATTGATTATCGAAGACCTTGAATTTTTTAGTAAGAATGAGCATGTTTTAATAACTCCCTCAAAAATATATCAGCTTCCTTTTTGGGAACCTTTAGATAGTTTAGATAGCTTGAAAACTTTTCTCAAGGCACGCTTTAATGAAAATAGTCATATAATTGGTGGTGGTACCAAAATTTTCACTTATAAAGGATCTTATGATCATCCTGAACTTATTAGGGAAGAAATGGTTGGTGTCATCTTAAAAGCCAATAACGAGCCCAAAGATACAAGCGGATTTAAAGTTTACGCCCTAAAAAGCAAAGTCGATAGTATTAAAATCGAAAAAATTCATGGACAATGGTGTTTAGTAGGCTATGGAAAATATGATTCGGCCGATGCTAAAGTTTATTATTTTTTGAAGAAAAAAGGCAAAAAAATGATTTTATCTGTAAAGGATAATATATTAGAAGGGAAAGTAATATGTTCGGTGGTTAATCCTGAATACGATTGTAATCCGGTTCTTGGAAAGTATGGTTGCAAATGCAAGGAAGATAAAGTAAAACAAAAAGGTTGCGATCCACGTATCGACCAGCGTAGTACCACAAAGTCAGGTCATACTTCTTATGGCATCTGCTCACTCTTACCTTCGCCTTATCCCTTCTGAAACTTCTAACTATTTTTGATAAACTATTCGTTTTTCGCAGACTCTAAAAAATTTCGATATTTCAGCAGGCATTGCATACGATAAGGACAAATTAATTCCAAATAATTGGATTCAGTAAAATTCTCCATTTGTCGGTGCCTGAAATACGTTGACCGTTTTTTGGCAAAAAACGAAACCAAAATGGCAAATCGAGATCAATTTAAATTAAGTTTACCGGAACGGCGCAGACGCACGTTCAGCGAAGCATTCAAACGCGACAAAGTTCACGAAATAGAG
>LDZT01007001.1_pt1 | contig 12713 bp, 10 predicted proteins | sample 615521 | NCBI WGS metagenome assembly LDZT01 (sample SAMN03408292, study PRJNA278302) | terrestrial metagenome | isolation source: oil reservoir sample SB1 | place: USA: Alaska, North Slope, Schrader Bluff formation | collected 2011-09
CCCGGGTGCCGGGTCTCGGTCATCCTGGTCGAGAGCGATCTTTCACTCGATCTCTCCCGCGCACTGGATCGATCGGTCACCTCCAGCCTCTGCGCCCAGGAGGTCTTCTTCGCCCCCTATACGGCCACCCAGATCCGGGGCATCCTGAAGGAGCGGGCGCGGCAGGCGGTCTATCCGGGCGTGATCGCGCCCGGGGTCCTCAACCTGATCACCGACAGAACGACAGGAACATTACCAGTAGACCTCCGGGTCGGGCTCGACCTCCTGAAACGCTCCATCCTCAGAGCAGAACGGGCGGCGCACACCAGCGTCACCGAAGAGGACGTCGCCGCCGCCTACGGGGATGCCCGCGTCACCTACCTCCGGGGGCTCGTATCGGGGCTCACCGGCAAGGAGCGCGCCCTCCTCTCACTCATCGCAGAGATGGAGGAGGGGGCCAGGATCAGAGAGGAGGAAGCCAGAAAGAGAGAAGAAGAAACCAGGAACAGAGAAGAGGAAGCCAGGAAGAGAGAGGAAGAAACCAGGAACAGAGAAGAGGAAGCCAGGAAGAGAGAGGAAAGCGGGTTAAGAGAGACAGCCGAGATGGACAACAGCGGCGAGAATGGTGAGAGCAGCGAAAACGACGAAAACGACGAGAACAGCGATATCAGCAAGAACGACAGCATCGACATGATCGACATGATCGACGATCCGATGAAGAGAAGACCGACCTCCGGGCAGATCTACTCCCGCCTCCAGGAGATGATCGAAGAAGATCAGCGGCGAAGACGATCCCTGGATGCCGCAGCAAAAGCCGGGGAAGTAGCAGCAGCAGCCTGCGCCGAGCCTGATCCCGGATATAGCACCGGGAAGCGCGGTCCGAACACACCCATCCCCCACACACCCACATCCTGCACACCCACCCCCTGCACGCCTTTCCCCTACTCATCCTGTTCGTACACCTCCTTCTACGAGCATCTCCGGTCACTTGAGAGCTACAAGCTCATCGGGATCAAGGGCGTGCAGGGGCGCGGGAAGACGAGCGCCATCACCCTCCGGTATGCGGCAGCCGATGTGAAGCGGCTCTGCGACGCAGAGGAGGCGCGGCAGGGGGAGGGGGAGAAGATGGAGAAGCGGTGAGGGAGGGGGAAGTAACAGTTTTGGAAAAGTTTGATTCGGCTTTCTATCCTGATGAACTGACTCCTCGCTCCTCCGGGGGGGCACCGCCATCCCCCTCCGGTTCTCGGAGTAGGCGGCCTTCGGCCACCAAGCGGGGCTCGCCGCCCCGCCGAGAGGATGGGAGCGCTTCGCGCTTATGCTGTTGTATCGGATCTTCGTCAGATGCAGAGGATCGAAGGTGATAGCGGATCTCAGTTCATCAATGCAGACACCGGATCTCCGTCCGCCCTAACAGAAAATCAATTGCTGGCGCGCCCTGCCGCGCCCCCCACGAAAAGAAGGGCGCCAAGGGCCTGCAATCGCACCCCCACCATCTCCTGTACCGCGCCTCCATGGGCTTACCCTCACCCGCACCAGGTACCGGTGCTCCCCGCGATTGCCCGGACCCCCCTGTTATCCTCATTCCCCCTTCAGGTGAAGGGGGCAGGGGGGTTTGCCGGAGGGAGGAGTGTCACAGGACACCGGATACACAAAGCAGACGAAAGCAGCCTGTAAGCGCGGGTGACTGAATGCTAACACCGCGAGCTGATCTCATGGATTGATCCCTCGCTCCTCCGAGGGGTACTGGATCGCCGTCAGAGACAGAGGAACGCAAGAGACACCGGATCTCCGTCCGCCCATCCATGCTGAAAAACTTAGGTTGGCGCGCCCTGCCGCCCCCATTCACGAAAAGGAGAACACCGCCCACCTGCAATCGCATCCCAACTATCTCCTGTACCGCGCCTCCATGGGCTTACCCTCACCCGAATCCGGCACCGGCGCTCCCCCGCGATTGCCCGGACCCCCCTGTTATCCTCATTCCCCCTTCAGGTGAAGGGGGCAGGGGGTTTGCCTACAAGAAAAATGTCACAGGACAGCAGATACACAAAGCAAACGAGTGCAACCTGTAAGCGCTTGTTGGTATAGGCTGAATCAGGTATGGTATGACCCCTCGCCCCTCAGGGGGGGGCACCCCTCAACCCCCTCCAATTCCCGGAGTAGGCGATCCTTTCGGCCACCAGGCGGGGCTCGCCGCCCCGCCAGCGAGGATAGGAGCGCTCCCGCGCTCATGAGGTTGTACTGGATCTCGGTCATCGATGCAGAAGGTCCCTGGAGATATGGGATCTCATTTCATTCTAGCGAGGTATCAAATTCAGTCACAGCCTGTGACCAAATTGAGCCGGGGGTTCTGCCTGCCGCTGCCAAAGACCAAAAGGTGGCACAGGGTGTGCCACTTTTGACAAAGATCCCGTGGGTGCATAACCGGGTGATCATTTCCAAATGCGGCTCAGTAGATGAAGCCGTCTTCTATGTCAGAAAACCGATAGAGAACAACTGGAGCAGGACTGTTTTAACTCGCGGGGGTGAAGAAGGCGGAGCGGGAAGACCCCGGACGCCTGTATCGTATGGTTATATTTACTTATACAACTAAAAATCACTCATGCCAGCGTGTAACCAGGGATCACACAGTCCCCAGCTCAAGACGATCCTGATGGTTGAAGAGTTCATTCAGGAGCACAGCGGCGAATACAAACGGCGGACCTTGTGGGAGAACCTGCCGAAGAAAATGATGTACCAGACGTTCAAGACGATCATCGAGTATCTTCTGGAGTCGGGGAAGATAGCAAGCGATTCGCGGGGGACAATCTGCTGGATTCACGATCCGGATATGGTCCTGAAGTATGCACTGCGCGAAGACCTGCGGATCCGATGAAGTGCCGAATCTATTTTGCAGACGAGCAGGTGCGGGAGGCCTTTCTGGCTCTTCAGGCCTCCCAGGATCCCGGGGATCGTCGGCTAGCTGAACTGCTGGTCCGGGCTCTCGACAGACTCGCGGCAGATGCCTTCTGCGGGATCCAGGTGCCGAAGAAGTTGATCACGAAGGAATACCACAAGAAATACGGGCCGCTGAAGAATCTCTGGAAGTATAATCTCACCCGTTCGTGGCGGTTCATGTATACTGTAGTCCGTGACGGCGATATAAACGCGGTCATCATCGAATGGCTGGACCACACCAACTATGATCGCCGGTTCGGGTACTGAATGGTACCTCCCAGTAGATGTGCCGGGAGGTGCCGATCGCCGGAGGGCGATCCTTTCGGCCACCAAGCGGGGCTCGCCGCCCCGCCGAGAGGATGGAAGCGCTAACGCGCTCATGGGGTTGTACTGGATCTCTGTCAACGATGCAGATCCTGTATCCTGGTCTATCTATGCAGAAAAGCCCGGTCTGGCGTGCTCTGCTGCCTTCATACGAAAGAGGAGTTCTTAGGGTGCAAAATCAATAGAATGGTTATTTTGGCGCTTATTTTTGTCAGGGATTGATAATCATCATAATCCCTTTATAGTTCCATAGATAATGTGTAATCCGGAGGAGTCATGAATGTCAGAGACGCATCTTCGCTATACTGTTCTCATGGAAAAAAATGAAGATGGTGGATATACCGTAACCGTTCCATCTCTTCCAGGCTGTATTAGCCAGGGATCAACCTGGGATGAGGCTCTTCTTCATATTGAGGAAGCGATCTCCGGATATATTGAGGTTGCCAGAAAACTCGGCAGACCGATTCCCGTAGAAGTTACCGTTCCGATGCACGCAGAGAATGCCGGAATATAATCCTGGAATAGGGACCTTAGACCAGGGCTGTTTTCCTCGAATAATAGGGTTGGGATATGAAACTTCCAAGAATTTCTGGAGATAAGGTTATTCGAACTTTGAAGAAGGCTGGATTTGAAGTTGTTCACATCAGAGGCAGCCATCATTATCTGCATCATGCAGAACGAGGCTTTCTGGTCACCGTTCCAGTTCATTCAGGACAAATACTTGCACCAAAGACTTTCCAAACAATACTCTCCCAGGCTGGTCTTTCAGCTGAGGAATTCATGAAGTTTTTGTAACACAGTGGTGTCAACCCGTTATTCAAACTCAATGAATTGCCTCCTCGTCCCTCCCTGGGGGCACCCCTCAACCCCTTCCGGTTCTCGGAGTAGGCGATCCTTTCGGCCACCAAGCGGGGCTCGCCGCCCCGCCGATGAGGATGAGAGCGCTTCCGCGCTTATGGGGTTGTACTGGATCTCTACATGCAGAAAAGCAATAATTGCCGTGCCCTGCCGCGCCCTCACGAAAAGGAGAACACCAAAAACCTGCAATCGCGTCCGTACTATCTCCTTTACCGCACCTCCATGGGCTTACCCATAACCCGCACCAGGCGCCGGTGCTCATTCGCGATTGCCTGGACCCCCCTGATATCCTCATTCCCCCTTCAGGTGAAGGGGGGCAGGGGGGTTTGCCTGTGGGAGGAGTGTGACGGTTTAGCAGATGTGTTAGGGAGATGAACGCTGCCTGTAAGCGCTTGTCGAAAAAGGCTGACTGAGATTTGTATCCCGGTCATTCTACCTTCAACAAAGACCTCTCGCTCCTCCGGGGGGGAGCCTGGGGATGTTGGTGCCCATGTTGTTTCAGCCGGATCATAAATGAGCCAGAAGAAACTATTTTAATACAACCCTCTCTATAGTATTATAAGATGAAACGTTTTGTCGCTATTGCAGACGGGCGTGTCCAGAGAGTAGGATACCGTGACCATGTCTTTGACGAGACTTTTGGGACGGATATCTCGGGATATGTGAAGAACCTTGATACCGGCGAGGTTGAGATCGTTGCAGAAGGGCAAGAGAGCGATCTCCTGGATCTGATCAAGAAGATCAATATCATTCAGAGACCAATAGCCGTCCAGTCATTTCGTATCAACTGGGAGGAACCAACCGGAGCCTTCAGCAGATTTGAGATCATCCGTGGAGATATTCAGGATGAGACATTTGAACGGATGGATTATGCAGGAAAAGTTCTCCATAGTATAGATCGGAAGATGGATCAGAGTATTAATCTGCAAACTGTCGCTCTGGATAAGATGGATCAAAGTCTTAAACTGCACAATATGACTCTGGATAAGCAGGATCAGATGCTGGATAAGCAGGACCGAATGCTGGACAAACAGGATCAGATGCTTGAGATTGGGAGAGAGACGAAAGAAGAGATTGTCGGTTTGAGAAAAGATACTGGAAAATATCTTGAAGATGAATTCAGGGAGATCAAAAAGAAGCTCTCCTCTATCGAAGATGCTCTCGTCAGGGCAGGTATCCAGGTATAATATTCAGGAGAGCTGCTCTCCCTATACTTCCCATATTCGTAACACATAGGTAGGAACCCCTGCCAATACCAGTTCCTCTCCAATCTTCGAACGGGTTGTCTATCTGTAGCTGACTCACCAATATCCAGGGTGAGTAGGGGGTTGATTGAGAGCTGTCACAGAGACCCCTCGCTCCTCCGGGGGGACACCCCTCAACCCCCTCCGGTTCTCGGAGTAGGCGATCCTTTCGGCCACCAAGCGGGGCTCACCGCCCCGCCGAGAGGATGAGAACGCTCCCGCGCTTATGCTGTTGTACTGGGTCTCAGAAGATGCACACACTTATTTTGCCGTGCCCTGCCGTGCCATTCATCCTACACAAAACCGGAGCCACCTGCAATCGCCAAAGTACTATCTCCTGTACCGCACCTCCATGGGCTTACCCATTTCCCGCACCAGGTACCGGTGCTCCCCGCGATTGCAAGGGACCCCCCTGTTATCCTGATCCCCCCCTTCAGGTGAAGGGGGGCAGGGGGATTGCCAGGGTGAGAGAGGGCACAGAACAACAAATGCACAAAGGATACGCACCTGCCTGTAAGCGCTTGTCGAAATAGGCTGAATCAAGTATGGTATGACTCCTCGCTCCTCCGGGGGGGCACTGCCATCCCCCTCCGGTTCTCGGAGTAGGCGGCCTTCGGCCACCAAGCGGGGCTCGCCGCCCCGCAATTGAAGATGGAAGCGCTATCGCGCTTATGCTGTTGTACTGGATCTCAGTTCATCTATGCCGATTCCCGATCCCCGTCCACCCTAACAGAAAATCAATTTTTGGCGGGCCCTGCCGCCCCCATTTGAGATGAGGAACGCCGCCAACCTGCAATCGCATCCCAACTATCGCCTGCACCGCACTTCTGTGGGCTTACCCGCCTCTCGCACCAGGCACCAGTGCTCCCCGCGATTGCCCGGACCCCCCTGTTATCCTGATCCCCCCCTTCAGGTGAAGGGGGGCAGGGGGGATTGCCGGAGGGAGGAGTGTCACAGTACACCGGATACACAAAGAAGACGAACGCAGCCTGTAAGCGCTTGTCTGTGAAGGATGATCTGCCGGTATAGGCTGCCGAATTGAGCTTGACTCCTCGCTCCTCCGGGGGGGCACCGCCTACCCCCTCCGGTTCTCGGAGTAGGCGGCCTGGCGGCCACCAAGCGGGGCTCGCCGCCCCGCCGATGAGGATGAGAGCGCTATCGCGCTTATGCTGTTGTACTGGATCTCAGTTCATGGATGTAGACACCGGCTCCCGGTCCATCTATGCAGAAAAGCCTGGGCTGGCGCGTCCTGCCGCAGCTCAGTTTTCTTCTCAGGGGTCACATCCCCCCGTCTTCCATAATCCGCCTCTTCGCTCACCTGTATTCTGATCATTTCAGTTGGGAACGTAGTGTTTGCACCTGCTTGTTTAGCCTCTTTTGCACCTGGTTCTGCACCAGCTGCTCTGGCTGCCGGCTCCTCTCGGGGGAGTGCTATGTCATAGAGGGTATACAGGAGTTTTCTCCCAAATCGTGTTGCTTCATAGTACACTTTCCTTCGGTCGCCGATATCCTCCAGCTTCTGTACCTTCCTGGCAACCAGGCCGCCGTCCACGAGCTTCTTCAGGATTCGATCCATCTCCCGGGGATTTGCAGAGAACCTGTCTTTGAGTTCGGTGAAGTAACTCTCGCCTTCAAATGTCACTGCAATAAAAACCGCCCAGACCGCATCTGTTGATATGCTCTGGATCGCATCCCGGATCTCAACCGGAACCCTCTCAAGGTATTGCTTCTGCATACATTCATCCATCGGCTGCCCACTCCTGTTCAGAATAGTTCATTATTTATAACTAATATTAATCTTTGCACTATCCGGCTTACAGGGTCAGCTAACCAGAACCATTAATCCTGGTCTGGTTCAAAACTCAATAAATGGATGATGAGAGTCATATGCTGGATATTTTTCAAACAGGCTGGAATTACGTAACTCTCAGAAGAAGAATATTGCTATTGGCATATACGGCTCTTTCCATCGGACGCGGAAGAATGATCTCCTTGCTTTGCGTTCATTTCTTCGGGATCAAGGATATGATAAGACAAGAATCTCTCTGGACATGATCCACCATATGGCTGAAGATCATTCGTCTCTGGTACCTGAAACTCTTCCTGAAGGGCCGATTCAGGATATTATCCTGAGTGATCTGCTTGTCAAAGAGAGCACTATCCATATCTTTATCTTTGTCAAGGAACACGATGATGAACATTATCTTATACAGTCAGTATCTATGGAATTCCAGCACATTCGGGATTGTATCTCATATGGGGTCAAGAAGGATCAGTTTGTCGCAGTCTATGTAGAGAATGGGCTGGAAGAGATTGCCGGTGGCGTCTTCAAAGGCCAAATCATGCGAAATGAACATGGATTCGACATTGCATTCTTCAACAGGATTGAAGAGATCTTTAAACCTGTTCAGCGCTTCTGTGATCGCTCTCTGGAATCTTATTATAGGTACTGATCCCAGGAGATATCCCATGAGACGAGCACTCCCGCGCTTATGTTGTTGTATTGGATCCCTGCATACAGAACCTCAATAATTAACGCGCCCTGCCGCGCCATTCATCCCACATAAAACTGGCGCCACCTGCAATCGCTGGCGTACTATCTCCTCTACTGCGCCTCCATGGGCTTACCCTCCTCCCGAATCCGGTACCGGTGCTCCCCGCGATTGCCCGGACCCCCCGGATATCCTCATTCCCCCTTCAGGTGAAGGGGGGCAGGGGGTTTGCCGGATGGAGGAGTGTCACAGGACAGCAGATACACAAAGGATACGCACCTGCCTGTAAGCGCTTGTCGAAACTTTGTAAAACAGCCATAACGGCGACAAAACACACATACTCCACCACGTGTGATCTACACATCCAAACGAATTGAAGGATTGAGATACGCCGATCTGATTCGAATGGCGCGCAGACGACTGCGTATCAAAATATTTAAGTTGCAAACGAGCATTAGTAAACTAGTTGAACGGATACAGCTTCCATATCAATACAGAGATTATTTATTCCAATAGTCAATCCAATAGACTTTCCACCCATCATTCCAATCGGAATATCAAGCGAAAGCAACAAGAAAAGCAACAGCAACAGCAACTTCACAAGCTAACACAAAACCAAAAGCATCAACCGGTGCCCATTCATGTATCGTGACCACAGAATCGCCGTCGTCGTCCCGGCCTATAATGAGGAGCTTCTTATCCTCGACACTCTGGAAACAATCCCCGACTTCGTTGACCGCGTTTTTGTCGTCGATGACTGCTCAAAGGATGCAACCCTTGAGAAGGCCCGGGCATTTGCAGAGAAGGATACCACCAAAAGGGTCACCGTCATCCATCACGAGAAGAACCAGGGGGTCGGTGCTGCAATCGTCACCGGCTATAAGGCCGTCCTCGAGGCTGGTGAGGATAAAGAAGAGATCGATATCGCCGCCGTGATGGCCGGTGATAATCAGATGGACCCCGCCTTCCTCCCCCATCTCCTCGATCCGGTAGTAGACGGGAAGGCCGACTACAGCATGGGCAACCGGCTCGTCGACCGCGAGTTCAGGAGTGGGATGAGCAAGTGGCGCTTCTTCGGCAACGCGCTCCTTACCCTCCTCACCAAGATCGCCTCCGGGTACTGGCAGATGGTCGACCCCCAGAACGGCTATACCGCCATCTCCCGCCGGGCACTCGAGACGATCTCTCTTGATGCCATCTACCCCGGCTATGGGTATTGTAATGATGTCCTCGTCCGGCTGAACGTCTATGGATTCCGGGTCAAGAATGTCCCCCACCCATCCCGCTATGGCCGCGAGAAGTCCGGCATCCGGTACAGCACCTACATCGTCCGGCTCTCCCGGCTCCTCCTGAAGGACTTCCTCTGGCGCCTGAAGATGAAGTATATCGTGCTTGGCTTCCACCCGCTCGTCTTCTACTACGTCTTCGGGGCATTCATCTCGATCATGTCGGTGCTCGCGGGATTCTGGACGCTCTACTATAAGTTCATCCAGGGAGGCGCCATGTTTGTCCCGGCCGTGGTCACGTTATTGTTGTTCAGCATCGGCGCCCAGTTCCTGCTCTTTGCGATGCTGTTTGACATGCAGGCGGAGAAGAATGGTGGGTGGTATTGACACATTGAAATTTCGAAAATTAATGTCAGGTGATTACTATGAGAATAATTGTTGATATTGGTCATCCCGCACATGTTCATTTTTTTAAAAATCTAATTTGGGATCTTGAAAAAAAAGGACATATTATAAAAATTACCGCTGTTGAAAAGAAGGATGTTTTTGAATTATTGGATGCATATAACTTTGAATATACAAATATGGGTTCATATAATAACAGGTTTAAAAAATTATTCAGTTTAATATCTGTTAATTTGAAAATGTTAATATTGGCGAAAAAATTTAAACCAGACTTATTCATTGGTTGGGGTTCGCCTTTTGTGTGTCACACCTCTTATTTCACAAAATCCAAATCAATTTTATTTTTAGATAATGAACCTGCAATAGCTCATAAAATATGTACTCCCTTTGCAGACTTAATTTGCACCTCATCTGCCTATTCAATAAATTATGGTAAAAAACACTTGAAATATAATAGTTATGAACCGTTAGCATATTTACATCCAGAATTCTTTAATCAAGATTGTAATAATGATTTTTCTGAAAATAAATTAGAAAAAAAATTAAATGATTGTATCATTCTAAGATTTAGTGCTTGGGATGCAATCCATGATATTGGGGAAAATGGATTTAATTTTGAAAATAAAGAACAATTATTTAAATTTATTTCAGAACTAGAAAAATATGGTTCAATTTTAATATCTCATGAGGGCAACCTTGACGAAGATTTAAAAAAATATGAGTTAAAGATTCAACCTGAAGAATATCACTTTATTCTCTCACAAGCAAAATTATATGCTGGTGAAGGAGCATCATCGGCTGTTGAAGCAGCATTGTTGGGCGTCCCATCAATCTATATATCATCTTTAAAACTTGGTTTTATAGATGAATTAGAGAAAAAATATGACCTTATAAAGACCTGTAACGGTCATGCAGATGCTAAAGTTGAAGCAATAAGAATTCTTGAAAATACAGAATCTAAAAATGAAATTAAGAGAAAAAGAGACAGACTAATTGAAGAAAAAGAAAATATGACTAAATGGATGATTGATTTAATTGAAAGAATGTGATTTTTCTCTAAAAAATAATTAAGATCAAAAATAATTATCATGACAATTAATATATTTTCAAGTATGGAAGATCTTCTAACCAAATCTCCTAGAAAGACATGCGTCACAGTAATCGTTTTTGTCTATATACTCTACCAATTAACACTAATCAGCACAAGTATAACTCAATACAATGCAAATGCATTAGATTTTATTTTCCACCTCCCTTGGTCGTATTGGATCGGAATGTTGCTTTTACTATTTCTTCTTTATTTATTTGACATAAAAAATGATTATAATTTCAAGTATATACAAATTTACCACATAACCACTATAATTTTATTCATATTATATCTATATGGAGTTGTAACATTTGCATATATATATCCAAGATCATTAGATAGTTTTATGGTTGTTTCATGGCTTGAATCATTAGAAATTTATGGTATATCAGATCTGCCCACACCAATATATTTATCGGCCTTTCCAGGATCACTAATATTTTTTTTACTCATATCTTTAGTTACTGGATTAAAACACATGGTTTTAGCTAAATTTGCCTCGTTATTTTTCATGTTTTTATTATCGATCATATCATATATCACATATCATTCAATTACAAGAGAATATAAACTATTTCCTGCAGTGATATTCATCCCATTTACATGGGTTCAAGAATATCATTTACTACCACAAACATATGCACTGATATTGACATCGATAATGATATATTTATTACTCCATCTATTTACTAGCTATCACAATAAAAAAATCATCTTTTTGTTATTTATTATTATTATCGCCATTACAGTTAGTCACCCATTAACCTCAATTTTAAATATTATAGCTTTAGCAATTATTTTCATCGCAATTGTGTTCATAACCATAATTATTAATAAATTTTTTTCAGAAACTAATGATAATGACAATGCCGCTGAACTAAAAATAATTTTCACAATGTCATTTTATTTTTTATTGTTTTTAATCATACAACTTATATATTTATCAACATTTATGACAGAAAAAATATTAGATACAATGTTAACAAATATTAACGCACTACTAGATTTCCAAAACATGCATTCCAAGTTAGCTATTAGTGACAGATTTGTTGATAATCCACACCTCACGTATTTAATTGGATTTTATTTAAGGTGGTTTGTAATTATTGGAGTTTCAATAATTGGATTACTAAGTTCTTTTTTTATAACAATCAAAAATTACAATAAAATGACATACATACTATTTGCGACTTTGTTTCTAGGATATACTTCATTCTCACTGTTGTTAGGAATTGCAGGTTATGGAGTTTATGGAATGGATAGAGGGTATATGTTTTCATTATTACCTTTTACAATAATAGCATCTCTTGTATTTTTTAAATTCAACAGAAAATCCCCATTAAAATTATTAATTATTTCATTATTTATAATTGCTTTGATTATATTCCCTATAACTAAATATAGCAGTGACCCATATAATTTCATTTCAGAATCTGAAATGTCTATGATAAATTTTAATGACAAATCACCAATAAAGTATTGCAGTGTTTCAGATTCTGAATATAATTTTATTGAATTAAAAAACCAAGGTGGGAAAGAATATTTGAATATGACAATAATACATAATAAAATATATATTTCCGGTAGAAATTTCATATTTCAATTACCAAAATAAATAAACAAAATATGGAAGAAAGGACCACAATCGACCATCGGCAGTAACGATCCCAAATCATCAAAATAAATCGTACATAATTTTATATACCAGTACATGTTTAACTTTTAACTGTTAAATCATGGCTCTCGTAGATGGCTCCAATGTCTCCATATCCCATCTTGGTCTCGTTGCTGTATTCGCCGATCCGAACTGATCCCCCCTTTAAATACTCTCTCTCGGATTATCATATTTAATGGTTACGCTTTCTTCTCTCTCCGGTAACTCTTCCCGTTCATGTTCAGGATAATCGCATTCTGCGTTATCCGATCCAGGATTGCACCTGTTAATGCCGGATCATGAAATACTTTCACCCATTCCGAAAAACTGAGATTCGAGGTGATGATCGTCGACATTGTTTCATACCGTGTTGCGAGCAACTGGAACAGGAGTTCCGCGGCAGCAAGGTCAAAACTCACATACCCAAGTTCATCAAGAATCAGCAGATCAATCTTCTTGAACTGGCGGAGATAGAGTGTCAACCGGTTCTCATGCCGTGCCTCGATC
>LDZT01011794.1_pt1 | contig 12712 bp, 7 predicted proteins | sample 615521 | NCBI WGS metagenome assembly LDZT01 (sample SAMN03408292, study PRJNA278302) | terrestrial metagenome | isolation source: oil reservoir sample SB1 | place: USA: Alaska, North Slope, Schrader Bluff formation | collected 2011-09
ATGCGCCTGTTTGGCGGAGAACAAGTGCAGGGGATGCTCAATCGCTTCAATTTTGATGAAAACATGCCCATCGAAGCTAATTTGATTGGCAGGCTTGTGGAGCAATCGCAAACACGGGTGGAAGGCGCAAACTTTGATGTCCGCAAGCACTTGCTGGAATATGACGACGTGCTCAACGACCAACGCCAGCGCATCTACGCCCAACGAGATGCAATCTTCAAAAAGTCTGATTTACGCGAAGACGTAATCGAGATGCTGCGCACTGAGATAGGACCACGCGTGCAGAACGCCATGGAAGATCCCGAAGGTCCTTGGAAGCTGCTGGCTTACTTAGAGGAAATCCAGCCGACCATCGATACCCCTTGGGCAAGCTATCCATCCTTCCCCTTCCGCATGGCGCTCGCGCAGCTTGGCACGCCAGCTGATGAGGAAGAACTAGCGGAAAAGCTGCTCGAGTTAGCCGAAGATGCCCTCTCGGCTGAGGATGCGCACATGCTGGAGAGCGTACATGCTTTACTCGATAAAACTGAACAAAGCCTCAAGGCGCAATTAGCTGAGCGCAATGACATCTTGGACGCTTATCTGGATAGCTTTGACCCGCAGGATCGGCATGATTTGCAAAATGAGTTGTCATCCGTCCTGGGGATGCCCTTGCGGTTATCTACGACTCAGCAGAGGGCACTACTGGAGGAGCCGTGGGGGCAAAAGCCTTGGCTGCAAGATGCCTTGCGCACGAACCTTACCACGCTGTACGTACGCCGCTTGCTGCTGACCCTCGAGCGCCGCTTCAATGAATCTTGGCCACTCAAGGCAGCGGATTTGGCAAGCCAACCTTGGAAAGAAATCCGTACCCAGGTCTTAGCGCAGATCCAAAGCACGATGGAGCGCCGCAAGCAGCGTCTGCTTGGCTCCGAGGGTGAGATCGCACGTGATTTGGAAGCTAACCAAGAACACCTAACTGCCGCGCTCAACGACCAAGACGAGCGTCTGCGCCTCTTACAGCTGACCACCCAGGGCATGCGCATCACCTTTGACCCTAAGTCTCACCGAAAGCAGTTGACCACTGCCCCGCGCCTGACTTATGTTTACGCGATGGCGCAGAAGCTCGAGGCGCTGCCTGCCCAGCAGGTAACCGAGCAGGTCTTAGCGCATTTAGAAGAAGCTCAGGCGGTCTTCCAGACTATCTTTGGGCATGCCGAGTGGGAGCACTTGCGCAACCAAGAGGTTACGCTTAAAAAATTAGCTGTAAATTCTAAAGATATCTTGGCAGAAACGGTTGGCAAGGAGCGTTTCGAACGGCTTGAAAGTTTGTCATTAGATGAAATCCCCGCTGAAGACCAAGCGCCGCTAATCCAAGCACTGGGCAAGATTGCCCAAAACCGCATCTACCGCCAGCTGCTGTTAGCTACCATCACCCAAAGCTGGGTGGAATACCTCACCCGCATGGAAGCCTTGCGCGTTTCCATCAGCATGGAATCCTATGCGCAACGCGACCCACTTGTGCAGTATAAGTCCCAAGCCAGCACGATGTTCACTGAGCTGCTCTCTGAGGTGCGCCAGACAGTCATCAGCAAGATGTATCGCTACCGCCCTTCGCTGCCTGCAGAATACACCACAGGCTTACGCAGCGCTGCCAGGGCTCAACCAGAGCTGGCTTTGGTTGGTGCAGGCGGATCTCGCGTGAATAACCCGCCAGCTAAATCAAAGAAAAAGCGCAAACGCCATTAGGAGCTATTTCTATGGAAATTTTAGTTACCAACGATGATGGTGTTCAGGCGCCCAGTTTGCTTGCTCTGGTGCAAGCCCTGCGCAAATTAGACGCAAACATCACAGTCCTCGCGCCAGAGCGTAATTGGTCTGCCTCCGGGCATGTCAAAACCATGCACCGTCCGCTGCGCCTCTCGCCCACAATATTGGCAGATGGCAGCTCGGCGTGGCAATCCGATGGCGCACCTTCCGACTGCGTCGCCTTGGCTATGATGGGAGCACTCGAGCAAGATTTTGACTTACTTGTCTCAGGCATCAACCCTAACGCGAACATTGGCTTGGATGTAACCTACTCCGGCACCGTCACAGCTGCTATGGAAGCTTCGATTTGGGGCAAGCCGGGTATCGCCGTCTCCCTGGATGCACCAGAAAATCATAGCGGACAGTTAGACTACCACTCAGCCGCCGAGACCGCGGCGAAGCTCACTTGGCAGCTCGCCGAACACTCTAATGGCACCCATCCCGCGCCGATCTACAACATCAACATCCCTTACCGGCCTGAAGGGGACTACGCCGGCGTGATGATCACGCGCCAAGGCGTCCGGATTTATCGTGACGTGCTCGAGAAGCGCATTGACCCGCGCGGCAAGCCTTACTATTGGATTGCTGGCGACCCACCTTCAGGGGTAAAGGAAGACGGCACCGACTTTGGTGCCTTAGCCGAAGGTTACATCTCCATCACGCCGCTGAAGATGGACATGACCGACTTTGCGCTGCTCGAGAAGATGAGGGGAGAACAAGCGCTTCATCTTTAATCAGCTTTGCTCTCGCCGGTCTCCAGACCAAGCGAGCGAATTTGACCGTAGGTCTCCTGGTTTTCCGGCCTTGATAAACGATTGCGATAATTGGATGATCAGTTTTTTGAGACCTAAAAGTCACAAGCCTTGCATGGTTGGAAGAGTGCAAAGCCTGCCCGTTGGGTACCGTGCAAGAACAGAAAATGAAAAACTTGCTCTCGCCACTCTCCGAGAGCGCAGCCTACTCGTAGGGTACCACGCAAGAACGAAGGAAATTATCTCAAAATAATTGACATTTACTTATAAAGTCGGTAAACTAAGGTATATAATATGTTCTGACCTAAGCCAAAGGAGCAGAGATGGCTGAACAAAAATTCCTTATCACTATGCGCTCCGGACCTACCCCGGGGTCCAGTTATTATATTGAGAAAGACGAAGTCTACCTCGGCAGAGACCTGAGCAACGACTTACCCGTCCCCGATCCCGAAATCTCGCGCCGGCATGCGCGCTTTTTACGTAAACCCGACGGCATTTACATAGAAGACTTAGGCTCCACCAATGGTACCTTTGTCAATGGCGTGCGCCTGACCGGTCCGCAGCTGCTGAAAAATGGCGACTTAATCACCTTAGCCGAAAATACCGTGATGAGCTTCGAGGTCAAAGAAGAAGCAACGCAACCCACACGTGTCAGCACGCAGACCTTCGAACCTGGTCTTTACGAGGTGCCCGTGCCTGCCCCCGCTGCCAAGAAAGAATACGAACCTGTGGCAGCGCCCATGCCGCAGCAACCTGTTGCGCCTGCCCCCACTGTTGAAAAGCCCAGAAAAGGCATGGGCTGGTTTGCAACATTCCTGCTTGTGTTGCTCATCGTGATCATCATCGTAGCGCTGGTGTTGATCTTCATGCCGGCTTCGTGGTGGTGTGCGTTGACCTTCAACCAGCTGCCTGGTTGTCCCATTTACTGATACCTCTTAAATCTCCCTTTTAGGCTGATGAAAACATCAGCCTTTTTGGGCTGCCATGCGAGCGATCGACGGGGGAAATTGAAAATTAGGCGTAAATTATAACCTTAGGGCAATATCAAAAGATATTTTTACATGGACATATTATTCAAAATACCTGGTATTTTTGCGTCTAAGGGCAAATATGCCTTTAAAGAGGTATAATTATAAGGTTAGCCAATGATCATTTAATGAGAATAAACATGACCGAAGAAACTGAATACTCAGAAATCCCTGAAAACGATAACACTGGCAGTCTGCAGCAAGTCGATATCGACAGCCAAATGCGCTCGGCTTATCTCGATTACGCCATGAGTGTGATCGTCGCGCGTGCCTTGCCCGATGTTCGCGACGGTCTCAAGCCTGTCCATCGGCGCATTCTCTATGCCATGTGGGATATGGGCAATCGTTCCAATGCCCCCTATCGTAAGTCTGCCCGCATTGTTGGCGAAGTGCTGGGCAAGTATCACCCGCATGGTGATTCCGCCGTTTATGACACGATGGCACGCATGGCTCAAGATTTCAGTATGCGCTACCCGCTCATCGATGGCCAAGGCAACTTTGGCTCCATCGATGGCGATTCGCCAGCGGCAATGCGCTACACCGAAGCCCGCTTAGCCCGCACCGCCGAGGAACTTCTGCAAGACTTAGACAAAGAAACGGTAGATTTTATCGACAACTTCGATGGCTCTCTGCAGGAGCCAGAAGTGCTGCCTGCGCGTTTACCCAACCTGCTGATGAATGGTTCTAGCGGTATTGCCGTTGGCATGGCAACCAACATCCCCCCGCACAACTTGCGCGAGCTAGTTGCCGCGCTCAACCTGCTCATCGACCGCTATGATGAGATTGACGAGGTGAGCATTGAAGATTTGATGCAAGTTCTGCCTGGGCCGGATTTCCCAACCGGCGGCATTATCGTCGGCGATGAGGGCATCCGCCAAGCTTATAGCACCGGCCGAGGCAGGCTGATTATGCGCGGTGTAGCCACAATTGAGGAAACCAAGTCAGGTCGCTATGCCATCATCATTACCGAAATCCCGTATCAGCTCAATAAGACCAGTTTGATCGAGCGCATTGCCGCGTTGGCGCGTGAGGGTAGGCTGGACGCCATTGCTGACATGCGCGATGAATCTGACCGACGCGGGTTGCGCATTGTAATTGAGCTTAAGCGCGGCACCCAGCCCAAAAAAGTGCTCAACCAGCTGTATAAATACACTCCGCTGCAATCAACCTATGGCGTGCAGCTGCTAGCGTTGGTGGATGGCGAACCGCGTATGTTGACGCTCAAGCGCGCTCTGATTCACTACCTGGAGCACCGTCAGGTCGTCATAACACGCCGCTCACTCTTTGAGCTGGATAAAGCCAAAAAACGCGCCCATATCTTGGATGGCTTATTGATTGCGTTAGCTAACTTGGATGAAGTCATCAAAACCATCCGGGAATCGCGCGATGCTGAAGTCGCAAAGACAAACCTGATGGAGCGCTTTGGGCTGGATGAGATGCAAGCGCAAGCTATTTTGGATATGCAGCTGCGCCGATTGGCGGCGCTCGAACGCCTCAAAATTGAAGAGGAACATCAAGAAATAATGACGCAAATCGCCCAGCTCGAAGAGCTGCTGGCGAGCCCGCGCAAAATTTTAGAAGTGATTCGTGCTGATCTTAATGAGGTGGCAGAAAAATATGGCGATGCGCGTCGCACGCACATTGCACATGACTTGGAAAATGACCTCTCAGACGAGGCTTTAATCCAAGATGAGGCGGTGTTCGTCTCCATTACAGAGCGCGGCTACGTCAAGCGCGTCTCACAAAGTGCTTATCGCGCGCAAGGGCGCGGAGGACACGGCGTTATTGGTCAAACCATGCGCGAAGAAGATGAAATCCTGTTTTTCTTGCGCTGCAATACCTTAGGCACGCTGCTCTTCTTCACCGATAAGGGCAAGGTCTATTCTGAACGCGTGTTCGAGCTGCCCGAGGAAAGCCGTCAAGGGCGCGGCATCCCATTGGTCAACCTAATCAACTTAGGACCTGAAGAGAATGTTACTGCAGTGGTCGCTGTGCCTAATTTTTCGGCAGCAAAATATTGCACCATGGCTACGCGGTACGGTCGCGTCAAACGCATTGCGCTCTCAGAATTCGAGAGTGTGCGACCTTCGGGCTTGATTGCCATTCGGCTCGCGCCTGAGGACCAATTAGGCTGGGTGTGCCTCACAAACGGCAAAGACGATCTCATCCTGGTTACGCAGGGAGGCAAAGCACTACGTTTCCACGAAAACCAAATCCGCCCAACCGGTAGGAACACAATGGGTGTAAGCGGCATTCGCCTGCGCAAAAACGATGCTTTGGCTTCGATGGAGGTAGTGGAGCCCAATGGTTTCTTGCTAGTGTTGACGGAGAAGGGCAATGGGAAACGCACGCCTTTGGATGAATATGTCCCTAAAGGACGAGGTACCTTAGGCGTGGCGACGATCAACCCACGAGCCTTGGCACAAATTGGTAAAATTGCACAAGCCCGGGTGGTCCAAGAAAGCGATGAGATTACTTTGATTTCCGCCGCAGGAATCGTGTTGCGCACTAAGGTAGCATCGATTCCAGTTCAAGGCCGCGCCACACAAGGCGTGAGGATTATGGACTTAAATGAAGGTGATTCAATCGCAGCAATAGCCCGCATCCCTGCCGAGAAGCCTATTCCGCCTCAACGCTATGAGACGGAGTCCGAGAGTTCTCCTGCATAGACTTTGGCGTGGGTGCCATTTTCTTCTTCCACCCATAGCCCGCCATCCTGGTCGATTTCCAACAGACGTACCTTTCTAGGTGCGTCTGTGTTTTCCTCCAGTGTCACCCACTCCCCGCGGAAAGCGAGTTGGGCGTTTTTCGCGCGGATAAAATCATCTGTGCTCAAGCTCTTGCGGGTTTGCTCCAGCGCCGCCAAAAGCTGCTCCAAAAGCACCATGGGTTGGGGCAGAATGCCAGCTTCAGCTTCTATGCTCGTGGCTGGGTAACGGAGGTCCACATCTGGCGGGTAGGCATCCTTTGCTATATTGACCCCCATACCTAAAATGACCGCTTGCGGCGTCTGCCCCTGCCAGAGTGCTTCCATCAAGACCCCGCAAATTTTTTTACCATGCACAATTACGTCATTAGGCCACTTGATCAGCCCTGGCAGCTGATAATGCTTAGCTAAGACGTCCACCAGCGCACTGCACCCAAGCAAGCTGAAGCGTGAGAGCAGATCGAGCTCTTCTGCATTCGGTCTAAGGAGGAGGCTAAAGGTGAGCGATGATCCCGGACGTGAATACCACTCTCTGCCCTGCCTGCCTCTGCCTGCAGTTTGGTGGTGCGTAAAAACGACCGTGCCATTCGGCGCGCCAGCATCAGCTAAGGTTAAGCAGACGTCATTGGTCGAGCTAGTTTCTTCGAGGATATGTAGGGTAAACCCAAGGGGCAGATGCATTGCTATGATGAAGTGGGACTAAATGGCAGTGAAAAGCAGATACGGCTGCCTTCCTGATAAGTTTCATCCACCCAAATTTTACCGCTATGGGCTTTGATAATCTCACGAGAAAGGTAAAGACCTAAACCAGTACCTTTGGTCTTTTTTGCCACCTCATCCGAGCGGTAAAAACGCTCAAAGATATAGGGGATATCACGCGGATCGATGCCGGGTCCATGGTCACTGACACAAACCACCACATCTTTTTGGCGCACCTTACCGCTGATGCGAATTTCACCAGCCGGCGTATATTTGATGGCATTGTTAATCAGATTAGAGAGCACTTGGCGGATACGGTCTTCATCCGCTACCACTGGTGGATAATCTTCAGGGAAATCCACCACAAGGCTGTGCTCGGGGGATTGGGTCTCAAAGCGTGGCACTAAAGACTTAACAATCGCGGGGATAGAAATTTCTGATTTGTGAATGCTCAAGCCGCCAGTTTGCAAACGCGTAGCATCTAAAAGGTCATCCACCATGGCAGTGAGATGGTCAGCTTCTTCCTCGATCACCGCTAAGCTCTCTTGCACCACATCTCGGTCCCACTGCACATCATCCCGGCGCAACGTGCTCACGTAACCTTTAATCAAAGCAATCGGTGTTTTGAGCTCGTGACTGACTACAGAAATAAAGCTGTTCTGCATCTCTTCCGCCGTGCGGAAGCGGGTGATATCGCGCACAGATGCAATAATATTGAGCAGTTCCCCCTGCTCGGAGAAAAGCGGACCATAAGTGATGCCTACCGGCAGCGTGTCGCGGGTTACTTTGCGGACAAGGTCACCTTCTAAATATTGGTGTTCTTGAGCTGTGTTTGGCCATATTTCCATGATTGCTTCTTCAATGCGCGTGCCTTGCGGGGGTTTTGCCCATTCAAAAACCGCTTGAATGTGCTTGCCAATGCAATCCTCTTCCTTAACCTGCAGCATGCGCTGCAGTGACCGGTTCATCCGCTCAACGGTCAGATCCGGCTTGAGGATGAGGATGCCATCAGCAACAGAGTCAAGCAGCGCCTCCAAGCGCAGCGATTGCTCACGCGTTTGGTTGAAAAGACGGGCATTGCGCACCGCGATGGCAGCCTGGTTGGCGAAGCTGGTCAGCACCGCCCGGTCATTGGCAGAAAATGCGCCACGATAATTGCGAAAGACATAAATCTGGCCGATAAATTCTTTCTGGAAAATCATGTTGATGCCTACGCCGGTGATCATGCCCATGCTGACTTCGTTCAGCATGCGGTTTATCTCTGGCACGTAGACTTCACCATCTTCTTCTTCAGTCTGGGGAAGTGATTCAAGCCAGCGCTCTATGTAGTTGAATAAAGCTTCCGGCATGCCCTCATGCACAGCGATGTGCAGGCCCTTCTTTTCGTCTTTGAGGGCAATAAAGCCGGCATGCCCAATAAGCATCTCGATGGCAATGCGTAGGATACGTTGCAGCAGCGCCTGCAGATCGAGCTCCTCGGTCATGAGGCGGGAAATTTCGAGTAAGTAATCTCTTTGGCGAACGCGAAAATCAGGCAGCATGGTTCTATTTTACTGCATGTTGAGGGCCACCACGCATCCTACCTCTGTTCTCGCCGGCCTACCTTGTTCTCGCCGGTCTCCAGAGTGCGCAGCCTACCCGTAGGGTACCGAGCGAGCGGTTTTGACCGTAGGTCTCCTGATTTCCTGGACGATTGTGATAATCGGATTATCAGTTTTTTTGAGACCTAAAGGTCACAGGCCTTGCATGGTCAGGAGAGTGCGCAGCCTGCCCGTGGGTACCATGCAAGAAAAATCACTTTCAAACAAGCGCTTGGTCTTTCTCCGCCAAGCTGATTGCCTCATCCAATATCAGCATGGCTTCATCCACCTCGCCTTTGGTGGTCGAGAGCGGCGGCGTCACACGGATAACGCTTTTTCCGCAGCCTAGCAGCAGCACCCCACGCTCGACGGCTTTATAAACCACATCATCGCGCAGGCTCTCCGCTGGCTGCTTAGTCTGCCGATCGTGGACAAACTCAACGCCCAGCATGAAGCCCTTGCCACGCACATCGCCAATGCTGGCGTGCTTGGCTTGCAGCTCTTCTAAGGCTTCTTTACAATACGCCCCGACCACGCGTGTGTTCTCCATATATTGCTCTTCGATCAGTTGGATGGTCGCAAGCGCAGCTGAGCAGGAAACAGGGTTACCGCCAAAGGTGTTGCCATGTGAGCCTTTGGGCCAGTCCATCAGCTCTTTACGGGTGACCATCGCGCCCAGCGGCATCCCTGAGGCAATCCCTTTAGCCGTGAGTAAAATATCCGGCTCCACGCCATAATGTTCGATCGCCCACCATTTGCCTGTGCGCCCCATCCCGGATTGCACCTCATCCACAATGAGCAGAATATCATATTTATCGCAGAGCTTGCGTAAAGCCGGGAAAAAGTCATCGGGTGGATAGATATAGCCGCCCTCCCCTTGTATGGGTTCAACCAGGATGCCAGCCACATCCTCGCCAGGCAGCAGCCTGTCTAAGATTTCCTCTTCGATGAAAGCCACCACCGTTTCGCCATCGCCCATGCCAGGCCGGCGCTGCAGCAGAGGGCGGTAAGGGTTGGGGAAAGGCACATGCACCACACCATTCATTAGTGGGAAAAAGCCATTCTTATAATGCGCTTTGCTTGCAGTTAAAGAGACTGCCCCCAGGGTGCGTCCGTGAAAAGCGCCCAAAAATCCGATAAACTGCGTGCTGCCGGTGTGGTAACGCGCAAGCTTAATCGCCGATTCGACGCTCTCCGTACCAGAGTTGGTCATAAAGCACGCTGAAGGCCCGCTCCACGGGGCAATTTCTGCCAGCTTTTCGGCTAAGGTGATCCATTTTTCATGATAAAAATCGGAGGAAATATGGATAAACTGTTCAGTCTGCTCTTGAATAGCTTTGACCACTTGCGGGTGGCTGTGACCGGTCGAAGCCACCGCAATGCCGGCTTCAAAATCTAAAAAGCGGTTGCCATCTACGTCCCAGACCTCGGTGCCGCGCCCGTGATCCATCACGAAGGGGTAACCACGCGGGTAAGAGGGTGAAATGACAGCATTGTCGCGCGCAATCAAGGCTTGCGCTTTTGGCCCTGGTAAGTTGAGGGGTTGCATCCGTTCACTCCTTTTCGGAAAAGATTAAATTAAAGGACCAACCACGGGTGAGTGTTGGTTGGTTCTTAGTAGGTCATTTAATTATTATAACACGCTCATCGGTTAAAAACGATTTGCATTCTCAGAATAGCTTGTTTCCCTAAGCGATAGGCTTTTCTGGTCGATAGCTGCGCAGCTCTAACGTAAAAGTGATGAACGCTGAAGTTTGCTCCAGTCCTCTGCTTCCAAATCCCATAAAAATCGAGAGATCAAGAAATAACTGTGGAGAGCCCGTCTTCTTCCCGCCGGGCATATTCCGTGCGTAGCCGTTGAATGTCATCCTGATTGGTCTTTATCATGTCTGTTTCTGCAATACGCTCTAATCACACCTCAACTGTCACGACCTTACGGGCGGATGTATGCCCAGCCTTGAGCCTGCCGGCGCACGAGCTCGCTCACCCCAGCAGGGACAATTTGACGCTCTTCCACCAGTTCTTCCTCGGGGATCTCATAGAGGTGCATGGCATTCCTGCACAGCATGATATTAACGCCGCGAGCAGCTAACTGGCGGACACGGTCAGCCACAGCCTGGTTATCCTTACGAAAAGCCTGTATGGCAGGTCCGTTGACCAAGAGTTCAATTTCCAACTCTTCAAAACGCATGTCATCCATCAGATTGACAATGTTATTGAAAGCCAACATCAGGCGCTTTTCATCAAAGTCATCCACATGAAATATTACTTGGTATTTTTTCGCAGCTTCTTCCATACTATGCTCCTTTTAGTTACACTTATTACTTCTAAATAAAATTCATTAAAGGTTTACGCGCTACGCAGCACGGCGCCAAATTCCCGAGCCAGCGCCCGCACAACTCGGTTACGAATCGTCTCCGCGTCTTTATCCGTCAGCGTGCGATCATAAGCCTGGTAAGTCAGCTGGTATGCCATGCTCTTCTTACCCGGTCCAAGCTGTTCTCCACGGTAGATATCAAAAAGGTGGACATCCACCAACAGCTTCCCACCCGCCTGGTGGATAGCAGCTTCGAGCGCAGCGGCTGGCGTCTCCTCTGCTACAATCACGGCGATATCTTCAACCATCGGTGGGTAAGGTGAAAGCGGTTCATGTTCGAACTCCACTCTGCTCAGCGCCACGAGCTGGTCAGCATCCAACTCTGCAGCTAAAACCGGAAGAGCCTCAAATTCATAATGCTCCTGCACCATAGGGTGCAACTCTCCGAAAACGCCTAAGGCTTGCTCGCCAGAGAGCACTTGGGCGCATTTACCTGGGTGAAAAGTAGGGTGCTCAGCCGGCCGATAACTCACCTCTGGGATATGCAAACCTCTAAGCAATGCCTCCAGGATACCTTTCAAGTCGTAAAAATCCCGCGGCTCCGGCGTTTTAGTCTGCCAGGTCGGCATCTCCCGCAAGCCGGCCATCCCCACGCTCAAGCGCAGCGCCTCGTTCGGCAAAAGCTGACCCTCCACCGGCAGGAACACAGGACCAATTTCAAACAATGCTAAGCTCGGGCGGAATTTGCTATTATATTCCAGCAGCTCCAGCATTGTAGCAAGACCGCTGCGGCGCAGGACGGTCCGGTCTGATGAGATGGGATTCTTGATTCGTACATAGGCAACACCAGGGTCAACCGCCTGATCAGGCAGGATACACGCCTCGCGCTGGGGGGAGGTTTGGCGGTAAGCCACCGTATCCTGCAGCCCTAAGCTCACTAAAATATCGCGGATTTTTTCCTCTGTATCTAACTGCTTATCGAACACCGGCGCGGGCAGCTCCGTCGCTAAGCGCTTGGACGGGATGCGCTCATAGCCGTAAATGCGGGCGATTTCTTCCATCAGGCTGGCTTTGCCGATCAGGCCTTCGCCAATATCCAGGCGGATGGGTGGCGTTTTGGCGCTAAGCTTGCCCTCCTGAAGGAGGCACTCAAAACCCAAACGTTCCAAAATGCCTTCGGCTTCTTCTAAGGAGATCTCTGCTCCCAAATGGCTTATGATTTCTTCTTCTTTAAGCGTAACCACCGGGTCTTGCGGCGGGAGGGGATAGGCATCCAGAACTCCCTCAACCAACCTTCCCCCACCCCAAGCAAGCAAGCGCTGCAGGCATAAGCGCAAAGCTTGATCTGCCAATGCAGGATGTATGCCTCGGCTGAAACGCCAGCCGGCTTCACTGGGTATTTTCAATTTACTCAACGTTTGGCGAATGTTGATGAAGTTCCAGGAGGCTGCTTCCAGCAGTACGTCCCGTGTTTGAGCACTAATACCCGATTCAACCCCGCCCATGATACCCGCCAAGGATAAAGGCCCAGCACTATCCGCGACCACTTCCATATTCTCGTCTAACGGCTGAGTGGTGCCGTCCAGCAAGGTCAGCGTCTCACCCGGCTGTGCCGTGCGGGTGATGATGCTGGGCGCGTTTCCGCCGGCGCGCCTAAGCAGCAAGTCGTAATCGAATGCGTGCAGCGGTTCACCCGTCTCCAACATGGTGTAGTTGGTAGCGTCCACCAACGCATCGATGGGTCGCATACCAGCCAAGTTCAGCCGGCGCTGCACCCAATAAGGGCTAGGCTGCGCCTGCACGTTCTCAACCATCCCAAGCATAAAACGCGGGTTGAGCTC
>LDZT01007024.1_pt1 | contig 12701 bp, 14 predicted proteins | sample 615521 | NCBI WGS metagenome assembly LDZT01 (sample SAMN03408292, study PRJNA278302) | terrestrial metagenome | isolation source: oil reservoir sample SB1 | place: USA: Alaska, North Slope, Schrader Bluff formation | collected 2011-09
CGAATGGCATCATCTGGTCCCAGCCGCTCAACGAGTACATCAAGCCCTTCCCGCTGTATCTGTTGCAATGTTTTGGCACTCATCGTCTCTCCTCTCCTCGCAAATGATAAAAACCTGATCAAGGGGGTATAGAAAATTGAAACCCGTCATGGTGTATTTGCCAGATACAGGGATTCCAGGCAGACGCAATCCAGAGAAGAGTCACTATTATATGTTCCGCTTTCGTAGTGTATCACGAAGTGGTTTTATGCCGGTAGAAGTAGATGGAAGGCTCGTTAATACCACAACAATCCAGCTGGATCAACCTTTGGAGAATGGGGGAGAGAAGGTGATTGTCAGGTTGAAAAGACGATCCAAAAAAACAATTAAATTAACTGCCCCTGAAGAATTCATCCTTGATATGGCTGAAAAAGACCTTGAAGAGTTGTATTGATGCATACCGATAATATTACCGGCGGATCAGTATTTCTCGATACCAATATTCTTCTCTATGCGTTTAGCACTACCCGGTTCTCAGACGCGTCTGAACGACTCCTTGAAAGGATTAAGGCCGGAGAGATCACCGGGTATATCAATTCTACCGTTATTGATGAGTTTTTTCACAAGGCAATGCTCATCGAGATGTATACTGAAAAGCACCTTTCTCCACGCGATGCGATCATCTACATCAAAGAACATCCCGGAATATTAAAGGATATGGATGCTCCGTATTCGATCACACGCGATATCATGCAAGAGTATAACCTTATTATCCTCGATACTTTGGATATTCTGAGGGATACACTTTCAATTTCCCGGAATTATGGATTGCTCTTCTCAGATGCCCTCCATGCTGCTTCAGCACAGAAACACCAGATTGACTATTTCGCCACAAATGATCGTGATTTTGACAGAGTGGATTTCTTAACTCTGGCACATCCCTGAGCACATCCTCTGACATCCCCCCCGGCCACCTGACACTAATCGCCACTGCTATCAGCTCCAAATACAGACACTCCTCTATGCACCATCCACCGCTCCGACTGATCATCTTTGACTTCGACGGAGTGATCGCCGAGTCCATCGCCATGAAGGCAGAAGCGTTCCGTGAGACCTTCTCGTTTGTACCGGAACACCAGGACGAGATCGTTCAGTATCATCTGGATAACGGGGGGATGAGCCGGTTTGTGAAGTTCCGCCACATCTACAAAGAGATGCTCTATCAGGAACTCACCCGGGAACGGGAAGAGTGGCTTGGAGAGCGGTATGCGGGAATTGTCCGCGAAAAGATGTTCTCTATCCCGCTTGTGCCGGGGGCTCTTCAGCTGCTGAACGACGTAAAGGGGAGGATCCCTCTCTATGTCGTCTCAGCAACCCCCGAGGAAGAGATGCTCGAGATTGCAGATCGCCGGGGGCTTGCAGGGTACTTTGAGAGGATCTATGGCTCTCCAAGATCAAAGACGGACTGTATCCGCGATATTCTCTCCATAACCGGCGTCTCACCCGAAGAAACCCTCTTCATCGGTGATGCTCCACAGGATTATGAGGCAGCCTCTGAAACCGGTGTCCGGTTCATTGCAAGGGTGGCGCCGGGTGATCAGGATAGATTCTCAGGAAAACCCGGTGTTGAGCGGATCGTCTCCGATCTCCATGAGATCCGGGATTTATTGTCACCCCATCTCTAAAAGAAAATTTTTGTATTCTGTAAAAGGAAAAGAAGGGGATTGGTTTTACTGTCCGGGTGCGTGGGACTGGGTGACCATCATATCATCGACCCGTATCAGGAGGGATGCGATCTCTGCGGCGCTCTGGATCGCCTGGCGCTTCACACGCATCGGCTCAAAGACACCCTCTTCACTCATGTCGACGATCTTTCCGGTAAATACATTCAACCCTGCATTCTTCTGTCCGTTTGAGTGTGCTTTCTTCAGTTCAACCAGCTTGTCGATCGGGTTGAATCCCGAATTCTCGGCGAGTGTGATCGGGATGATCTCAAAGGCGTTTGCGAATGCTTCAACAGCAATCTGCTCACGGCCGCCGATGGTTGTAGCATATTCGCGGATCCTGACGATCATCTCAGTCTCAACCGCAGCTCCGCCGATGGTGTATTTCCCATCTTCCATTGCATCCTGGATGACACGCTTTGCATCATTGATTGCCCGGTCAAGCTCGTCGATGAGGTACTGGGTGGAACCCCGGATCAGGATCGTGACAGCCTTTGCATTCTCGCATCCGGAGATCTTTGTCAGATCCTCGCCATACATCTGTTCAACCTGTTCGGCGGTACCGAGGGTCTCGGCGGTAAGGTCTTCTGCTTTATTGACGATCTCTCCACAGAGTGCCTTTGCCGCATACTTCATCTCCTTCTCAGGCACATCCTCGAGGGTGTAGATCCCTGCCTTGGCCAGGTAGAACTGCACTGAATCGGCGATGCCCTTCTGGCAGAGGAGGACATTTGCACCTGATGCAATGATCTGATCGGCGATCTTCTTCAACGAAGCCCTCTCAGCATCGCCAAATGCCGCGACCTGTTCGGATGAGGAGATCTTGATCTTTGACTTGGTCTGGGTCTTGGTGATCTCAAGGGGGGTGCTGATCATCGCAACCTTTGCACCGGTGACGATCTTTGGCATCTGTTCGTCTACGCGGGCTTTCCCGATGATAACGCCACGAACAAGCTCGATGTCATCCATTGCATCACCCGTCTGGGTCTTGACAAGGATATCATCCTCATCGATACTGATCCTGCCTGATGAACTGTCAGCGATTGTTGCAACCGCATCGACGACGATATCAGCAGCCTTCTCCATGACTGCCTCGATCGCCTTTCCGATCATTGCGGTCTTTGCGATCTTCTTCAGGCTCTCCTTATCGTCAGGAGTGACATCGACGGCGAGTTCCGAGAGGATCTCAAGCGACTTTTTCATGCCGAGGGAATAACCCTTTGAGATGTTTGTCGGGTGTATCCCCATCTTGAGCATCCGTTCGGCCTGTTCCATGAATGAACCGACCATAATGGCGGCGGTGGTGGTCCCATCCCCGCACTCATCGTCCTGTGCGGTTGCGACCTCGACCACCATCTTGGCGCCTGGGTGCTGAACCGAGAGTTCGCTCAGGATGGTTGCTCCATCATTGGTGATGGTGATATCGTCACCGTGAACCAGCATCTTGTCCATTCCTCGTGGTCCAAGGGTCGTCCTTACCGCTTCGGAGATCGCTTTTGCCGCAAGGATATTTGATCGCTGTGCCTCATGTCCGCGGGTCTGTTCGACGTTATCCCGCAAAATAATGATTGGTTGTCCGGTTAATTGATTCTGATTTGCCACTCTGTAATCCTCCTGTAGTGATAAAAATTGAATTGAACTTCTATATAAATATATCCCATTTTGGGAACCCCTTCAGTCGATTCTGGAGATTCTGAAGAGTGAGTGTACAGGAACCCCCTCAACCTCGGTGATACCGCGCTTATCGAAGAGGACCCAGATCGCCACCGGAACTCCGCCATGTCTCCTGAGATAGGCAACAACCGCATGCTTGGCCGGGTGGTACACCGCAAGGCTGCATCCCTCACGTGCCCCGATCAGGGTGGCAAGCGGGATGCCGGAGATGGCGATACCGACGATCACATCGGCATCAAGGGGCTCGGTACGATCGACGGGAGGAATGTATGCATCGATCATCATCGCTGCTACTGCCTCAATCAGTTGTGCATCACAACTGACCCGTGTCCAGTCTATGTGTACATCATGCGGGGCGGCATCTCCCTTCGGCTGGGTTAAAAGCCAGGTGACCGTCTCGATGGAGAGGGATAGCTCATCGGCTATCTGGCCTGGGCTGTGCCCCTCTTCGAGGAGCAGGCGTGCCCGCTCTTTCAGATCCTCAAGGGATGACATACCTGTAAAAGTGATACCAATCTATTTATGCATTCGTTTCAGCGGTGCCCCACAAACCGGGCAGTCTGCCCCGTTCTCAACATCCCGTCCGCAGCCGGTGCAGATCATCTTCCAGGTACGCCGTTTTGCCTTCCGCTGAAGCATCGGCCTGACCCTGATGCCAAGAGCAGATGCCACATTCTGAACCGCAAAATCATCCGTTGCCACCTCTCCTCCGATCTCAGAGGCAAGCGCAAGGATGCTGATATCAGTTTCGGAGAGGACGTCATGATCTCCTGTTTTCCCGGCTGTCTGGCGAATCATCCTGATAGATGCAGATGATGGCTCAGTGACAGTCAGCCCACACTCTTTCAGGGTATCAAAGCGGCATTTTGATCGCAGATCGCAGAGTTCCGCCACGACCCCGGGGGTGGTGAAGAGATCGCCTTCAAACGGATAGTCCCCGAAGAAGAAGGATGCATCACAGACGATCTTCATGCCGATACCTCCACACAACCCTCCTGCCGGGAAACAGAGATCGAGTGCCCAAAATGCCCAAGCAGTGAGATACTGGTCATCGCATGAGAGGTGAGATCTGTTGTGCCACATGATCCGCCATAGAGTGCAGGGAGGAGCCAGGCCGACAGGACGAGCGGAATACTCCCGGTTGTCCCTATATTAAAAGTAATATCCTTCCTCTCAGGTCTTCCGGGAAGGAAGGTGATCTCACCGGACCCGATAAAGACCACTTCAGTCGGGGCATTTGATATCGTAGCCGCCGCCTTCACCGTGGCGACATGCTGGGCGGCGAGGCCGGGAACCGATCGGTTCTTCCGGATATTCCAAATAGTCCCCGTCTCTCCCGCGACAGCAGCAAGGGCAACAGCGGTCCTGACGATCTGCCCGCCACCCTCGAGCATACCGCCGTCAATTGTTATCATCGCCTGAGTGCCTCTGCAATCGCCGGTGCCGCGGAGATGAGGGAACAGCCCCGTTCAATCGTATCGCTCGATGCAACACCTGAGAATCCGGCTGCGACAAGTCGGGCATACCCGCCCCCTGAGAAGACACCGTGGACACAGGCGGCAGAGATGCTCTCTGCCCCTTCTGCTGCAAGCATCTCTGCAGCAGTTGCAAGTGTTCCTCCTGTTGAGATGATATCGTCAACGATGATGACATGCCTCCCAAAAACCCCGACATCTTTCTTCTCGATTGTCACTTCGACACCTGACAGCCTCGTCTTATCGAGGTGATCGCAGTCCCAGCCATGGGCGGCTGCCACTCCTTTCGCAAATGCCCATGCACCATCATCCGGTGCGAGGATCAGGGGGTTTTCAAGGCCGGTTCCTGCAATATATTCCCCGATTGCCGGTGCTATCGAGATATTCTTCGTAGGTGCATCGAAATACTTCAGCACCTCTGGTTCGTGGATATTCACCGTGATGATCCGGGCAACCCCTCTGCTGAGTGCTGTTGCGATTGCACGAATGCTGATCGGTTCCCCGGTATTGAACTGCTTATCCTGCCGTGCATATGCCATGTACGGGATCACAAGGGTCACCTCTGATCCTTCGCAGGCATCGATTAAAAGCAGCAGTTCAACAATAGATTCTGCATCGGGGAGTGACGATACAATGACTGTTTCGTTATCGAGTTCATCTGCCCGGATATAGAGCTCGTTATCGGGAAACCTGGACATTTTTACCCGCCCCAGGGGTGCCCCCAGGTTTTTTGCCACTCTTGAAGCGATAATCTGGCTTTTATCAGTATATATGACCTTCATTGCTACTATCTCCCGGTACTGAAACTACTTAAACTATCGGTCTCCGATATATAAGCATTCAATATTTGTGTGAGGTATATCTCAGAATGGGGACAGAGACAGAGACTGTGGACCTTCCCGAAGAAGAATTCAATGAAGAACTCCTCTTCGGCGAGATCGATATTACGACAACCGCCGACATTGAGGTGCCGTCCGGGCTCATTGATCAGGTGATCGGCCAGGAACATGCCGTTGAAGTGATAAAGAAAGCCGCAATCCAGCGGCGGCATGTGATGATGATCGGAACGCCGGGTACCGGTAAATCGATGCTTGCCAAGGCGATGACGGAACTCCTTCCAAAAGAGGAGATGCAGGACATCCTTGTCTATCCAAACTCCGATGATAATAATAACCCGCTTGTGCGGACAGTTCCCGCCGGAAGGGGCAAGGAGATCGTTGCTGCCCATAAGCAGGAGTCCCGGAAACGGGCACAGATGCGGAATATGCTGATGCTGATGCTTGTCTTTGGTATCATCGGGTATGCCCTTATCTCGGGTATGCTCCTGATGGGTATCATCGCTGTTGCCTTCATCTTCCTTGCATTCAGGACGATGATGCCACGGGATGATGTGATGGTTCCAAAACTCCTCGTATCGACATCTCCGGATTCAAAGGCCCCGTTTATCGACGGAACCGGCTCACATGCGGGTGCTCTCCTCGGCGATGTCCGGCACGATCCTTTCCAGTCCGGTGGGCTTGAGACACCCCCGCATGATCGCGTGGAGGCTGGTGCCATCCACCGCTCGCATAAGGGGGTGCTCTTCATCGATGAGATCAATACCCTCAGTCCACATTCCCAGCAGAACCTCCTCACTGCCCTTCAGGAGGGAGAGTTCCCGATTACCGGTCAGAGCGAACGCTCAAGTGGTGCAATGGTCAGGACCGAGCCGGTGCCCTGCCGGTTCGTGATGATCGCAGCAGGTAACCTCGATGCAATGCAGGGGATGCACCCGGCGCTCCGCTCCCGTATCCGTGGATATGGATACGAGGTATTCATGCAGGAGACGATTGATGACAGCCCTGCAAACCGCGAGAAGTTCATCCGTTTCATCGCACAGGAGGTCAAGAACGACGGTAAAATCCCTCCGTTTGACAGGAGCGCCATCACCGAGGTGATCCGCGAGGCACGGAGGCGATCGAACAGGAAGGGTCACCTCACCCTGAAACTCCGTGATCTCGGCGGCCTTGTACGTGTTGCCGGAGATATTGCACGGGGCGAGGGATCCGAGGTAACAACCCTCCATCATGTCCTCGCGGCAAAAGAGACCGCCCGTTCGGTCGAAGACCAGATATCTGATGAATATATCCGGCGGAGCAGGGATTATGACCTGACCGTCATCTCCGGGACTGCTATTGGAAAGGTAAACGGCCTTGCGGTCATGGGGAGCGATTCAGGATCGGTACTCCCGATTGTTGCAGAAGTCACCCCGGCACAGGGTGCGTCCGGCACCGTGATTGCTACAGGACTTCTGAAGGAGATTGCGCAGGAGTCGATCAAGAACGTCTCTGCTATCCTGAAGAAGTTCACCGGCAAGGATATCAGGAATATCGATATCCATGTCCAGTTCATCGGCACCTACCAGGGTGTCGAAGGCGATTCCGCATCGGTCTCGGTTGCAACTGCGGTCATCTCTGCAATCGAGGGCATCCCTGTCCGGCAGGATGTGGCAATGACCGGCTCCCTCTCGGTCAGGGGTGATGTCCTCCCGGTCGGCGGTGTCACCTATAAGATTGAGGCGGCTGCAAAAGCCGGGATCAAAAAAGTTTTCATCCCGAGATCAAATGCAGGCGATGTACTGATCGAGGAGCGGTACCGGGAGATGATTGAGATCATCCCTGTCTCACATATCGAGGAGATCCTTGAGCAGGCACTGGTTCCGACAAACCGTGCAGGATTCCTCGCCAAGCTGAAAAAACTTGCAGAGCATGCAATGATACCGCCAAACCAGCCGATAACCACTGAATCCGGGGTTGTCTGAGAGTGGATTCCCGACTCAGGTACTGGGATATCCGCCATGTCAGCGGAGAGCATACCGGCATCGATATCGATAATGGCGAGATCGAATCTGCCGGTGTCACCTTCTTCTCAAAAGCCATCATCCGGGCACTCGGCCCACGTGGCTGGGGTATTGTTGCAGTTTCACCGTTTGATCCCGATGATAAAGGAGCACTCCGTGATTACCTTCTCCGGGCTGAGAGAGCTGCCGTGGTGACGGCAGAAGATGTGGTGCTTTCGGATGCGCCTGATCGGAAACTTCTCCCGGTGCCTCCGATGAAGGAGGATCCAAACTGTGTTTCCCTCGAAGAGAAGGGAGCGCTCCTTATGCAGATTGCAGAAGCTGCAAAGGTGCCGGGCGTCTCCAACACACGTGGAACCTATACGGAACGGGTCGAGGACGTTTATTTCCTTGACTCTAGCGGCCATGAGGCATCGTTCTCAACCTGCCGCTCCGGGTACTCCGTGATGGCGGTTGCAAAACAGAACGGCACAATGCAGATGGGATATGTCCGTGACCACAGTATCGATGGCCTCAACCTGAGAGGGAGAACCGAAGACGGCATCAAGGCAGGCACACGTGCAGTTGCTCTTCTGAATGCCCGTGCTGCAAAAGGAGGCAGGATGCGGGCAGTTCTTGATCCGGAACTCGGCGGTGTCTTTGCCCATGAGGCTGTTGGGCATGCAAGCGAGGGAGATCTGGTCAAGGATGGTGCTTCTGTCCTCAAGGACCAAATAGGCACCGCTATCGGAAGCCAGATCGTCACGATTATAGATGACCCAACCATGCATGCATTCGGGTTTGAACCCCTTGATGCTGAGGGTGTTGCTGGGAGCAGGACTGCAATCATCGAAGACGGTATCCTGAAACGATTTCTTCATTCCCGTGAAACACTTGCCGCAGTCGGCAATGGCGATGTCGGGCATGCACGGGCGATGCCTGGCGATCTCCCGATCGTGCGGATGAGCAACACCTATATCGCGCCCGGCGATGCCCGGTACGATGAGATCATCGAAGAATGCAGGGATGGTATCCTCCTTGGAGGCTCACGCGGCGGCCAGGTGGATCCCGGCCGTGGCGTCTTCCAGTTCAATGCCGAGTTCGGGTACCTGATCGAAGGGGGGGAGCTCACAGAGATGGTCAGGGACGTCTCGCTCACCGGCGAGATCCTCTCGACACTGCATGCGATCAGCCTCTGCGGCAATGATCTTACAATGCATCCAGGATACTGCGGTAAAGGTGGCCAGAGTATCCCTGTATCAGATGGATCCCCCCACCTCTTCCTTTCAGAAGCGATCATCGGAGGTACTGGCGATGCATAAGGAGATTATATCTGAGATCATCGAGACCGGCCTATCCTCAGTCGATGAGGTCGAGGTTACTCTTGTCTCAGGAGAAAGCGTCTCAATAGAGCTGAAACGTGCCATAGCTGCTCATGCAGGAGAATCGCATGAGAACGCCCTGATTATACGGGTGATCGCTTCGGGGAGGATCGGGTCCTCAGGCACCAGCACCCTTTCAGAATGGCGTGCTTGCCTGGATTCGGCAATTGCAAGCTCCCATCTTGCTGAGGCGGTACCCTGGGGCGGTCTTCCGGATCCTGTTTCGCTGACGGGTGATCCCATGGTATTTGACAGCTCGATTAGAACTGATCCTGATATCGCCCTCTCATTCTGCAACAGACTTCTTGAAGGGGCATCGGAATATCCTGATGCCGAAGTTGTGGGCGGTGGAGCAGGTCTCTCGCTGGGTTCGGTTCTTCTTGCAAACTCAAAAGGTATCTGGTATGAGGAGGATCACACCTCGGTATCGGTATCTCTGGAGACGATCGCGGATCAGTCGACCGGGTTTGAATATGATCGCTCGTTCTCCCTTGATATCGATCCATTTGAGATCGGACGAAGAGCGGCAGAACTTGCCTCGACATCCAGAAACGGGGTTCCGATTGAGACAGGGACTTATGACCTCCTCCTCTCCCCTATTGCCTTCTCCGGGCTCGTTGCCTCACTGCTTCAATCAGCAGTCAACGGGAGATCGGTCCATATGGGGAGATCGTTTCTGGCAGAGAAGCTGGGCAAAGTGATCGGAGCAGATCACCTTTCAGTAATCGACGATCCTTTCTATCCCGGGGGGCTTGGGAACTGCCGGTTCGATGCCGAAGGCGTCCCTAGCCGGAAGAACATTCTCATTGAAGATGGTGTTTTAAATTCCTTCATCTACGATCTGAAGACCGCGTACCGGTTTGGTAAAGAAAGTACCGGAAATGCCCAGCGTGGTGGTCTCGGCGGCGGTGTGACAATCGGGATGCATAATATGGTATTCCGTGGTGAAACGATGCAGGAGCCGGGTGAAGGCCGCTGTATCTCGATCAATGATGTGATCGGTGCGCATACAGCCAACCCGCTCACCGGCGACTTTTCGGTCGAAGTCCAGAACGCCTTCATCATGGAGGACGGCATTATCCAGGCACCGGTCAGAAAAGCGATGATCACCGGAAATATCTTTGAGATGCTCGGCCAGATCACTGGTATGGGGCCCACTCCGCGGCGGGTTGGATCGGTGATCGTTCCACCGGTCCGGATCAGCGGGATGCGCCTTGTCGGGTGATGCGGGGTCATGTTTGAGGATCATCATTCCTCTTCTGGTCATTGTGGCGCTGATCGCCACACTCTATTATTGTGTTAAGAAAGGGATGACACTGCTTGCAAATGTAGCAGCAGGTCTCATCCTCCTTTTCATCGTGAATACCTTCCATCTCCTCTCCTTTCTTGGTGTTCCTGATATGCCGATCACCTGGGCGACGGTGTTGATCTGTACGTTTGGTGGTATCCCGGGTGCCGTCATCCTTATACTCCTTGCAATCGCAGGAATAACCGTCTGACTTATGAAAACTGCTCTACGTTCATGGTGTGATAGCCATGAGATCCCGCTCCTTGGAATTGCCTCTGCACAAGCCTGGAAAGAACCACTCTTTCACCCATGGATCCCGGATGCATACCACCCGGACTCGATCTACCCCGGCACACGGTCGGTCATTGTCATCGGCCTTCCCATTCCGCTCCCCTCGCTTGAATCGTCCCCCTCGATCCAGTACCGGGAGATATACCGAACAGTAAACGCTCTTCTCGATCAGTACACCTACCGGATCACCATATGGCTGAACCAGGCCGGTTATCCGTCGGTTCCGATCCCCCGGGACGGGTATGGTGGTATCGAGGCTTTGGTGAAGAACCCGGAATCCTTCTTCTCGCACCGGCATGCCGCATATCTTGCAGGTCTTGGATCATTTGGCCTCAATAATATGCTCCTTACCCCCGACTATGGGCCACGGGTGCGGTTTGGATCGGTCTTCACGAAAGCTCAAATCAAGCCCGATCCCATCAGGACTGATGATCTCTGCACACGATGCATGGAATGTGTTGATCGATGCCCGGTCAGAGCAGTCAGCCCGGACGGCTACCCGGAGGGTCTGACCAATAAAACCGCGTGCGCCAAATACAGTGCCGGCCTGGATAAAAAAGCGATCTCCCCCTGTGGTATCTGCATCAAGGTCTGTCCCGTCGGTTCAGATCGCACCTTCTATGGGCGGGAGGATATCGGGATATACCGGGAAGATGCAGCCGATAACCCCCTCAAAAAAGCATGGAATCATATACGCTCCCATGGTGCTCTCTAGAAGACGCTCGCCTCTGAATAGACGACCACATCATCGGGCTGGATCTCATACGGTTTGATCTCGCGGGAATGCTGTGATCTCCGCATCTTGACCACCTCAACGGCGAGATGGGTGCCTGAGAGATCGCTCGCACGGACGTAGCGAAGCAGGATGACGCAGTCGACGAGGTACTCGACCAGCCCGTATTTGCTTGCATAAGGGATCTGGGTGTCGGTCTCACTCGTCATGACAAAGGTGCAGTTTTCATCCCGCATCCTCTCGACGAACTTGAACATCTCAAGCCTCCTGCTCGCCTCATCAGGAAGCAGCCCTTCAAAGAGCGATATCGGGTCTATGACGACTCTGGATGTCTTCGTCTCCCTGATGAGAGCGGGAATATCATTTTTGATGCTGTTTACCGCGAGCGTAAAATCTGTTGGATCAAGTTTGATCAAAAAGAAGGTTTTGTCAAGGTATGCATCAAGGTCATATCCCCGCCGCCTGATACTCTCTTTCAGCATCTCGGACCGCTCATCAAGGCTGATCATAATACAGGTTTCTCCCTGCCTCAAGCCTTCAAAGATGAAATTGATTGCAAAAGTCGTCTTCCCGGTACCATAGGTTCCGATGATGCCGGTGACAGAGTTCTTCACCAGTCCCCCACCGAGCATCTCGTCAAGCCCTTCTATACCGAGTTTAATCCGTGGCTCGGTCCTTTTGCCGGGAGGTCTACCCTCAGGAACCCTCTCCTGTTTCGGTGGCTCCTGCATCTCTTTCTTCTCATCACGGGGCGGGTCCCACTGATCTTCGGCAGGCGGTATCCACTCCTCTTCAAGAGGGGGCTGCCACTCAGCCTCTTCCGTTTCTTTCTTGGGGATGATGCCTTCCGTTTGTGCAGGGGGCGTCCCTGCCTGGATTGGAGGGATCTTCCGCACTGGCGGCTTTTTATCTTCGTCGTCAATAAGTGCCGAGAAGTCATCACCCATCTATATCACCATCCTGATATTCTCAACATCAAACCCGGCTGTTGCACTAATCCGGATTGCAAACTTCACCAGATCCCGCTCTTCAAGGTATGGCATCACCCCGCGGAACTTCATGAAATACATGATCCTCTGCCTCCGCTGACCTGATCCCTCCTCCCATTTGAAGTGGATGACCGCATCCGCACAGTCGCAGATCTCCAGTTCACGTGATGAATCAAGGATCCCTTTGGTGAGATGGAGGTATATTGTTGAGTTCCAGGTCTTTGCGATCCGTTGCAGTCCCCTGAGGAACGCAACAAGGCTGTTCCATTTTTCCGGGCTGTAATGCAGTCCGGAGATATCGGTGATGGAGTCGATGATGATAAGGCTCTGATCTTTTCCCTCTTCCAG
>LDZT01012793.1_pt1 | contig 12663 bp, 8 predicted proteins | sample 615521 | NCBI WGS metagenome assembly LDZT01 (sample SAMN03408292, study PRJNA278302) | terrestrial metagenome | isolation source: oil reservoir sample SB1 | place: USA: Alaska, North Slope, Schrader Bluff formation | collected 2011-09
GCAGGTCAGAAAGCTGCAAACCAAATTTTTTGGCATCCTCACGGGTGATCTTTCCTGCCAGCTCGGGTTCTGCTTCACCTCGAACGGGTTCTTCCACCAGAAACCAGACCATCAAACCACTCAGTACGCTGAACGCACCTAACAAGAAGAAACCCCAGCGCCACAAATCTGGTGTTGCTAAAAAACCCAAGCCTAGCGTGGCGATGATAATACCAAATACGCCAGTCGCCTCCATCAATCCCAGTGCTTTGCCCCGATCCTTTGGTGGAAAAGTATCAGACATAATCGAAAAGGTCGCCGGCATCAGGCATCCTAAACCGATACCAGAAATTGCTCTGATAGTCAGCAGCTGCCCAAAATTTTGTGTAAAACCGACAGCGACTGTCCATAAACCCCATATCCCGGTCCCAAAAAGAATGACGGTTTTCCGTGAGACTTTATCAGAAATATATCCCCAAAACGGTGATGAGATGGATTGAAGCAAATTCCTGATGGTGCTGATGACCCCTAAATTGCTGTAAGATAATCCCCAGAGTGCCTGCAAAGTGGGAAATAAAACTGATAATGCCTGCCCTTCTCCCTGGTCAATAAAATAACCAAAGGAAAGTGCAAATAGAGTCCGGCGCCTTTGTTTCTTTTTTTGATCTGAAATTTTTACTTCTTCAACAATTGCTTCCATTTTCTCTCCTCATTTATCTGATTATCTGAAAAGTAAAGCCAAAATCCTTGAAATCCTTATCCTCATAGCAAGCTATGGGGCATTACAGGATTTCACCCTTCGGGACGGATTTTGTGGTACATTCTCGCGCAAGCCGCGGGGAAATGCCCTCCTTAGATTATAATCGCAGTTCGATAAACAACTTTTATTAGGAATAATTTAGTCCAATCATCGTTCTTATTGAAACAAATTTCTATGTATATGCGAAATTATAATTATTTTATTGATGCTGCTATCACATTTTTCTCATTTTACATTTATTCCTGGGTCGCCCTCTTCTCCATATGATTTTGAATCCAACGAGGTTCCAATACCCAGCGATTCAAGAGCACCAAGCCAGCCAGAGTGACAACTACACAAACCCCGAATAAGATATCGTAATTGGTCCGAGCAGCAATAAGGGATGCCAGCAAAGGTGCTGCCAAACCGGTGATTCCTTTTGCCGTATTTGATAGACCTGCATATGTCGGTACTCGAGAGATTGGACAAAATTCCCAAACCACCAGCATGCTTGAAACAATGCCGGAACTAATGTATATACCATAAAGAAAAAACACAACGAAATAAAATTCTGGTGAAGGCATTACAACGGCAATAATGAAAGCCAGCATAATTGCAAGGGTTCCTATTTCCATGGACTGCTTGTGCCCACGTTTATCAGCCAATTTACCTAAAACTAAATTGCCAATGGATTGTCCGAATAGTAATGAGAATGTGTAAAACCCAACGGTTGAGTCTGAAATATTAAACCTGGAGATTGCACTCACAGTAAAAAATCCACAACCCATCGCACCTAAAGTAATGATCACGTTCGATATGACATATCTTCGAAAATTATGATCTGCATTAAAGATCTGCCATAGATCCTTACGGTAGCTTTTCCAATCTTGTTCAACAATATCTGCTTCAGAAGTAGTCTCGCGAGTTAACCCCAAAAAAATCCAGCTCAAAAAGAAAAAGCCAGCCGCAATAAGAAAGTGAATAACGAATGAATTGGGAAAAGCAAAGGTTCTTAAAAACCAGGCACTCAAAAGAGAACCAAAAATACCCATGCCGTTACCGATAAACATCGTCAATCCCATAAAAGAGCCGCGTTTTTCAGCTGAAAATAATTTGGCGATCAGCGCCATCCATGCAGGGGCAACGACACCAGCGCCAATTGCATTCCACAACACGCACAAAAAGAACAAAGTTAACGCCAGGACAGGGTTGGATCGCGCCAATATGCCGCTGAATACCAGAAGAAAAATTGGCAGTCGTTCAAGGAAAAACCCCCAGCCTACTGCAATTTTCTTTACGCGCAATTGTGCCTCTGTGATCCTCGCAGAAAACAATTGAGGCAAAAACCAGCCTGCAGATATGACAACGCTGACAAGCGCTATTGGGATCAGTGAGGATGTTAATTTGCTGATAAATAAGGGGTAAATTGTTGCAGCTGAAATGAAACTGCTGCCAAACCAGTATGAAGCGCCATCCAATAAATTTACAGTAAAATTCCAGCGGTAATTTTTACTTTGGGATCGATGCGACATGAGTGTTGACCCAGTGACCTTCTAATGTTTTTTGAATATTCTAAGACTACTAAATCCTGAACTTTTGAGGTAGTGCTAAGAATTATAGTAGAAGTTAATCAATGGTGGTAGGTCAAATTTATCCGTTCTTTTCCGAACTCATATATTAACCAAAAAGAACCATCTACAGAATTCATAAATGGTTCTCTTAATCGTTAATCCTTTTGAAATATTACATCTTACCCCTTAACCGCGCCAGCCAGCATGCCGCGAACAAAGAAACGCTGCAGCGAGAAGAAGATGATCATCGGCAGCAGCATTGAAAGGAAGGCTGCTGCAGTCAGAAGATGCCAACCAGCACCAAGCGACGTAACCATGTTACTGATCTGGTATGTCATTACAGGTGTTGTGCCACCCAGGAAAACCAGGGAAACCAGCAGGTCATTCCACACCCACAGAAATTGGAAAATCGCAAGGGATGCAATAGCTGGTGTTGCCAACGGGATGACCAATTTCGTAAAGGCAGTCCAGTGTGAGGCACCATCTAGGTATGCAGACTCAAACAAGTCTTTTGGCAAACCACCAAGGAAATTGCGCATTAAATAAATAGCATAGGGCATCCCAAAGCCTGTATGAAACAGCCACACCCCAAGAAAAGTGCCATTCAAACCTAATTCTCGATAAAATCTTAAGATCGGAACCAGGGTCATTTGCAGAGGGACGACTTGCAAACCTACAAGGATCGCAAAAAGAAGATAACGACCGCGAAAATCCATCCATGAAAAAGCATATCCTGCAAAGGCTGCAAATAATATTGGCAATATTGTCGCAGGGATGGTAACGATAAGACTGTTCAAAAAGGCTCTACCCATGCCTCTTGGATTGAGAATATCCGAAATATTACATTTGAGCTCCAATGACTGTGTTCCTGCCTCACAATCTTCCAGGTAGGTGTTGGTGCCTCGATAGCCTACCAATGCATCAATATAGTTGCTCAGAGTGAATTTTTCAGAAGCAGCTTTATCACCTGATAGAATTGTCCACCAACCGCTCGTGTTAATATCACTTACAGGTCTGAATGAGGTGATGAATAGCCCCAGGGTTGGGATCAGCCAAATGATGATGATCAAAATGATCACCACATGAAGGGGAATCTTTCTCAGGAATCTATTGACAGCATCCTTGTTCATCTTGCCTCCTCCTGTTTTATAAAACGAGAAATATTCATGTAAATAAAAGGGATGATCGCAACAACTAGCACAACTGCAATCGCAGTCCCTCTTCCCGTTTGAAAATTCTTGTACATTTCGTTATACATTCTGGTTGCAATCACATTGGTTCTGAAATTACCGCCAGTCATAACGTACACGATATCAAAGAGTTTAAGGACGTTAATGACCATCGTGGTTATTACAACCACAATGGTTGGCATGATCATCGGTACCATGATTTTGAAGAAAATCCGAAATTCGTTTGCCCCATCGATACGAGCTGCTTCAAGCAGCTCTTCAGGGATTGACTTCAAAGCGGATGATAAAATCGTCATGCAAAAGCCGGTCCACATCCAAATACCAACGATAATCAGCATGAATGTGTTCAATGGGATAGTCGACAAAAATGATACCGGTTCTCCACCCAATGCCGTAATAATCGCGTTCAACAATCCAATTTGGACCTGTGAGGTTCCAAAATTGTACATAAACTTCCAGATGACACCTGCGCCGACAAATGAGATCGCCATAGGCATGAATATGATCGCTTTAGACAAGGCTTCATACTTCACGCGATCCGCCAAAACAGCAAAGGCAAGACCGATGACAACCGTTCCTGTGACCATCACCAAAATCCATTTGATGTTATTGCCATAAGATGAAAGCCAAAAAGACTGCCAGCCTGTCTTGAAAGATGTTGTGTCAATTTCGTCAGTCAGTGCATAGCGATAATTCTCAAAGACTCCCCAGCATGGCTCTCCTTCTCTGCAATCCGTGGCAGCCGACGCTGTACTGTCCTCGTTCTGAAAACTTAGTGAAATGGTATTCACCATTGGATAAACGATGAAAATACTCATCACAATCAACGCAGGCAGCAAGTAAAGCCAAGGGACATGCCGTTTTTGCTTCATCACAGGTGAAACATTTCGTTCTGCCATTTTTCCTCCTGACTATAAGATTGAAGGTGCTGTTTAAAAACAGCACCTTCAATAAATTTCTTTACAGTTTACTCAAGAGCTTCAGATTGAACTTGTGCGAGGTTGTCCAGAATAGCGTCTAAATCACCACCATTGACGTAGTCGGTGATGCCTGTAAATTCTGCACTTCCAAAACCGCCAGGAATTGAATCGCCAATATCAGGCACAAAACCTTCTGCGTCAGCTAAGATTTGACCCTTCTTGGCTAATGATGGATCTACATAAGATCCAGCGCCAGCCAAATTTGGTGTCAGGTCGAATCCAACCTCAGCCCAGGTTTGTCCGCCAAGGTCACTGCTTAAGTAAGCAACAAGGGCTTTAACTGCGTCGCTGTCGCTGAATGACATCATCCAGTCAGAACCGCCCTGGAGTCCCTGTGCACCTGGCACACCAAAGAAGTCGAAACCGGTGCCATACTCAAGATCTGGATAAGTTTCCGTGATTGTACCGCCGGCAAAACCAGATTGTTTAACCATCATGGCTTCCGGTGGACTTGAGAAGACTTTCAGGATTGCGTCGTTGAAACCAGTAGAAACGGTACCTTCGGCGCCGCCAACCGTGTATGCTGGATCCATCGCCCATTTGCCGTAAATTTCATAGGCTTCCTTCACAGCAGGATCATTGTATGGCACAGAACCATCAATGATTCCAGCCACAAATTCGGGTCCTTGCGTGACAAGCAGAATGTCCTGGATGAAGTCAGTACCGGTCCAACCCGTCGCGTCACCTGATTCCATACCTAATGACCATGGGATTCGTCCATCAGTCACCATTTGCTCAACCAATGCATCCAGCTCGTCCCAGGTTGTTGGAATTGTATAGCCAGCCTCTTCAAAGTTTGTTGGGCTGTACCAAATCAAAGTTTTGGGGTCAGCTTTTACGGGAAGGCCAAGCCATTTACCATTAACAGTACCGATTTCCTTCCAGAAATCCGGGTAGTTTTCTTCATGCACGGCCAAATCCGTCATAGGGACCAGCTGAGCTTCATATTGTGATAATTGGGTTACATTCCAGAACGTGATGTCGGGTGGTGTACCAGCCTGAACGCGGGTATCAAGCAATGCCTGGTCTCGGGTTGACTCTGCATTGATGGTGATATCGCAGGCTTGTACAAAGGGCCTCAGGATATTGTTCAGGTTCTCTTCTTCAGCACCTGACCATTGGTATAGCATACTGATTTCACCGCCTTCAGCACCCATGCAGTCAAAACCAGTATCTTCGGTTGGTTCTTCCACTATCGGGGATTCAGTTGGTTCCGCTGTTTGCGTGCAAGCACCCAAAACCAGCGAAAAAACAACTAAAATTGTGATTATTAGAAATTTCTTATTCATGTTAATTGTTCTCCTTCGTATCTAAGTTGAACTGCTCAATATTTTTTAAATGTACTGATCAGATTCTGATAACATCACCTCCTCCGAAATCATTGTGAATAGTAAACATTGACTAAAACTAGGGAATTTTAAGAGAACCAATCAAATATTCTTGATGATTTAAATTCACGCAATTATAAAATTCTTCGTTTTTGGAAGAACTAACAAAATAGTTTCCGAATGCATACATATCCAGATATTTCAAGTCCATACAAATCCGATCTACTGTCCCTGTGGCCTTTAAGAAAATGTAGGCTTGCATTGATATTCCAATTGTAATGTATTTTCAATTATACCTGAAGGATTTGTATCTACTGAGACATATATTTGGGCCAAGCTCTATACACCTCTTTACGGGCAATTCCTCAAAAACAAACTTTCTTCTTAAGGTCCTCAAGCTTTGGAAAAAACATCCAAATCCTCTGTAAATTGAAAATTCACACCTACTGCACAATAACAACATAGATGACTAATTTTCCTGCTATATTACTAAATCTACCTTTAAGGGAAATAAAAAATCAAATAAAAAGATTAAAGGCAAGGGGATAACCTCGTAAATTTGTGCCAATTAAAAAATTATTACTTGATAAACCAAAACTTAAAACAAACCAGACCCTTGAGAACGATAAAGGGTCTGGTAATTTCGCTCAATGTAAATGATGTAATAAATTAACCTTTGACAGATCCAGCCATCAAACCGCGAACAAAATAACGTTGTAGGCTTAAAAAGACAATCAATGGAAGAATCATGCTGATAAAAGCCGCTGATGTCATCAGATGCCAGTCCTGGCCTTTTTCTCCCACAAGTTCTGCTACTGCTATGGTGACCGTTTTGTTCTTTTCTCCCAGGAAGACCAGGGCAACAAGATAATCATTCCATAACCATAAGAATTGGAAAATCGCAAAAGAAGCCAACGCTGGTACAGACAACGGCAAGATTAATCTGGTAAAAATCGTAAAGTTTGAAGCACCGTCAATAAAAGCAGATTCCAAAATTTCTCTTGGCAAAGTGCTAATATAGTTGAAGAGCAGGTATGTTGCCAAAGGCAAACCAAAACCGGCATGCGCTAACCAAATACCAAGGAAGGTACCATTGAGACCCATTTTCACATAGTCTTGTAAAATTGGCACAAGGGCAATTTGCAAGGGCACAACAAGCAATGCGACAATAATGGTAAAGAGGATATTGCGACCGGGAAAATTCAACCAGGCAAATCCATAGGCAGCAAATGCTGCAATTAGAATTGGAATAATCGTTCCCGGAATCGCGACTGCCAGTGAATTCAAGAATGCGCCGCCAAGATTGTTTCCATACCTTGTAATGGTATTCCCCTGTGCGTCTTTGTAGGTTATCGTTTTTCCGCCTAACACATCAGAATAGTTTTTTAAGGTTAATTCAGTGGCAAAACCAACCCACTGCTTATCATAAACAATCAGTTCTCGTGTACGCTTGTTTCCGTACCATTGGATCGTTCGTCCATCTTCAAATTGGATACCGGTTCGCCATTCATCAAAGGTTGCTGTTTTCCCTTCAATTGTTATTGGACCATCCACGTCAACTGATTCATCAAGTTTTATTCTATCAACTTCGACTTGTTCCCTGTGTGGAAAAACAGTCCACCAACCTGAATTAAAGACATCCTGACTCGGTCGGAAAGAGGTTATTAAAATGCCTAATATTGGCACTAACCACGCGATGCAAATAATGATCAATATAAAATTTATCCAAAATTGTTGAGAGCGTTTTTGGGTTTTTGCACTTTTAGCCATCAGAACCCCTTTCTTTCCTTGTTGAATTGACGCAAGTTATAGATAATAACTGGTGTAACCAGGATTAAGAGTACAATGGCAATAGCTGAAGCTCGGCCTTGATGCGTGTAAGTGAAACTCTGCAAGTAAAATTCATTGGCAATCACGTTCGTACCGTTATTTCCCCCTGTCATCACCCGCACAATATCAAATGTCTTCAAACTAAATATGACGATGGTAGTAACAACAGTAATAAGTGTCCCTCTGATATATGGAACAGTAATGTTAAAAAATGCTCTTACTTCAGATGCGCCATCAATCCTTGCCGCTTCAAGTAATTCTGCAGGAACACCTTTGATCGCAGAGGAAAGGATTACCATTGCGTACCCTGTTTGTAGCCAGATCATGATCACGATCAGGAAGAAGTTGTTCCAGGGCGGGATATTCAGCCATGGTTGAGGTGTACCACCTAAACCAGTCACAATCGCATTAAGTAAGCCAATTTCCTGGATATTAAGTCCAATGCCTTTATACGTATAAACGAATTTCCAAATCACACCAGCACCAACAAATGAAAGTGCGTAAGGTGTGAATATGATTGATTTGTAAATGACCTCTGCTCTTGACCGGTCCGCTAAAACAGCAATCAACAAACCAAATGCCACACTGAAGGTTGTGCCAACAACCATCCAGAGCAGGTTATTTCGGAATGTTTCAAGCATTCTTGGGTTTGTAAAAACGAAGATGTAATTGTCGAATCCTGCCCATCCATCGCCGAGACGATTTCTAAAGCTCCCAATTAATGATCGCAAAACCGGTACTGCCAAAAACCATCCCATAATTGCAACAGCAGGCCCTACAAAAACAAAGGGTTGCAATCGGCTTGACCAGGGTTTCGGCAATTTCAAAACCAACCAGTTGGCGACGACATACAACAAAGCAACACCACCAACGCCCCAAATAATCGCCACAATCACCTGAACAAATTGCGGCGCTTGAGCTCTTTGTAAGAAAAGATATCCCTGCCAAAGGACCAAAAAAGTTACTACCGGCACAAATAATGAAACCAATATTTGGCCCAAAGTAGAACTGAACCAACTTATGATTCCACCCGGTTCATTATCGGTGTTTTGTGTTTTGAGCATACAAGGACCTCCTAACTTATGTGTCCATGGGACGGGCATGAAACATTACCTGCCCGTCCCTATTGTTTTTGTTACGTCCCCCGGTTACTCACTCTTCCTACTTTTTTTTGGAAAAGTGGACGAGAAATTTATATCTTAGTAGTACTATCTGTGTGTTTCTAGTCTTGCGGCCATGAAGCATCAATCTGCTGGAGTGCTTCCTGGCGGGTGATTGTGCCGCTCACATAATCGGTCATGTATTTCCAGAATGTGCCACCGCCCACTTCACCAGGCATCAGGTCGGAAGCGTCAAATCGGAATGTTGTTGCATTGGCAATTGTTTCTGCGACACCGCGTGTAACCGGATCAACATACCAGTCCATGTTAGCATCTTTATGGGGGATGATTGCACCACCCTGCTCAACCCAAACTCTCAGGGATTCACCGGTTGAGAAGTATTGCATAACAGCACGAACTTCAGGACGATCATTGAATGCTGCGTAGACATCACCTGCACCAAGGACTGGTTGTGCGCCGTTGACATCCTTAATGGTGGGGAAATAGAAGAAGTCGTAATCTACCCCTGCCACTGCTTCTTCAGGGAAGAAGGTGGTCACAAAGTTACCCTGCCGGTTGAACCAGCATTGGGGCGGATCTTCGAACATTGGTTTAGGCGCATCGCCAAAGTTAATGGTCGGAATAGCTTCTCGTCCGCCATAAACATAATCATCATTGAACCAAATCGCCTCAATGTAATCCAGAGCCTCATTTACCTGCGGTGAGTCAAATGGAAGTTCTCCTGCAACCCAGGCGTCGTAATCTTCTGCTGGGGCAACACGGAGCATCAGATCTTCAATCCAGTCCGTCATCGTCCAACCAGTGGCAGCACCGGATTCAATACCAATGCACCAGGGGGTATCACCATCAGCGGCAATCTCTTCTGTAAGAGCCATCATTTCATCCCAGGTGGTTGGCACTTCATAACCAGCCTCGTCAAATTTTGCCTTGGGATAAAAGACAAAGGATTTACCATTGGCTCGAGCCCAAATTCCAGCAACAATTGGTCCATCTTGGCCTTCAAAGGTACCTAAATTCTGCCAGGCTTCGCTGTAGTTTTCCTTAATCCAGTCAGGATCGATGATCTCTTCTAAATCAAGAGCATAGCCTTTTGAAACAGCATATTGCAATAAGCCAGGTTGTGGATAATCAACGATGTCAGGGCGATCACCACCATCAAGTCGAATATTGATGTTGGCCTCGAATTCTTTTGAACCTTCATATTGAATATCAATACCAGTTGCTTCCTCAAATCCAGCAATTGAATCATTGAAAACAACCTCATCCTGATCTGTGAATGGACCAGCCATGGTCACAACGGTGCCGTCGTACATACCTGCGTATGCATTGGCAAGTTCCTGACCTTGGGGCAAAGCTTCAACAGCCGGCCCTTCTTCCTCAGGGGGTTCTGTTGGTTCCGCTTCAGGTGCACATGCGCCTAATATCAGCGAAAAAACAACCAGAACTGCGACTAATAGAAATTTCTTTTTCATGTTAAATCAATCTCCTTCATTTATCAGTGTATAGGGTAAACATTTGTGCTCAATTTGCATCAACTTCTTTTTGACAGAACACCTCCTTTACAATAAAAATTCGATAATACCCATAAACAGAAAATTAGAAATCCAAATCATTAAGTAGTTTTATGCCATAAAGCTCATTAGCCAATCAAATCTCACTCGAACCTATATCGCATATTTCTCCCACAAATAGAAAAGTATAAATTGATAATTATTAATCTCCATTTTAATGTGACAATTAAATTCCCGCAAGTGTTAAACTTGCCATAACATTATAATAATAAAACTGCTTCTATGGAAGCACTTTCATAAAATGCCAAATTTAAAAGATCTTTTCAAAGACAGATTCCATTATAAATATGCTTTTGGTTTATGTCAAATGTAATTTTTGGAAATATTGGTTAACAAATGTTTTTTATGTCGATTGCCCCAGATTAATGGCAAATAATACTCAAAGGAATTGGTCATTGGCCATGGCATCGGGGTTGCTGTCGGGTAGATTCCGCTTTCATAAATTGCTTGATAGGATTGATTTACATCCACCCTGCCATGACAAAACTGAATCCAATTTAACTATTTGCCATTATACTAGAGGCATCACCTACTCTATTAGAAAATGAGGGTTTATGCTTGATTTCTTAAAAATTGACTTCAAATCAAAGGCGAATGCGGATGTAATCATTCAAAATGGACCGGTCAGATTCACCGTTTTGACGCCTAATCTGATTCGCCTGGAATATGATCCTTCCCGCACCTTTGAAGATCGCCCAACCCAGGTCGTGTGGCATCGACAATTCCCAACACCGAAATTCAATAAATTAGTCGATGAAAATACGATTCTCATCGAGACAAGCGATTTGGTTTTACGCTATGAAATCAATGATTTTGGTTTTCACGAGGATTTCCTCCAAATCACATTGAATGAAAATCAACAAACATGGTTTTACGGACAAGAAAACAACACCAATTTAAAAGGCACGGTTCGAACTTTGGATCGGGTTAACGGCGCTATACCCCTGAATCCTGGATTAATTTCAAGATCAGGATGGGCGCTTGTCGATGACAGCAATTCTCTGGTCATCAATTGTGAAGGATGGATTGAAACTCGTTCATCACCCCCAGGAACAAAAGATTTATATTTTCTGGGATATGGCAATAACTATACGCAATGTATCATCGATTTTCAAAAGCTTTCCGGTCGGATTCCCATCCTCCCCCGCTTTGCCCTTGGGAACTGGTGGAGCAGATACTGGGCTTACCACCAAAATGAACTGCTTGAGCTGATGCACGACTTCAAAGACAGAGATATTCCCCTGTCTGTATGCATTGTTGATATGGATTGGCACATTGTCGACACAGGAAACGAAAGCTCAGGCTGGACCGGTTACTCCTGGAATCCAGAGCTCTTCCCAGACCCCAAAAGTTTCATCAAAGAACTTCATCAAATGGGCTTAAAGACTGCCCTCAATCTTCATCCTGCCCTGGGTGTCTACCCCCATGAAACAGGATATGAGGAAATGGCAATCAGGCTGGGTATTGATCCCAAATCCCAAGGACCGATCCCATTTAATATTGCAGACCCGGGGTTCACAAAAGCCTATTTCGAGGTTCTCCATCATCCCCTTGAAGATATGGGAGTCGATTTTTGGTGGCTGGATTGGCAGCAAGGGACTCAGACCGCAATTCAAGGGCTGGATCCCCTTTTCTGGTTGAACCACCTACACTTCTTTAATCGTGCAAGAGATGGGAAAACAAGGCCTTTCATCTTTTCTCGCTGGGGCGGCCTGGGAAGCCAGAGATACCCGATTGGCTTCTCAGGAGATACCTATGTCACCTGGGAAACCCTCCAATTCCAGCCTTATTTCACCGCGACCGCAGCAAACGTCGGTTACGGTTGGTGGAGCCACGATATCGGCGGACATATGGGCGGCGTTGAAGAGCCGGAGCTTTTCACACGTTGGGTTCAATATGGGGTTTTCAGTCCAATATTCAGAATGCACTGCACCAACAACCCCTACCACGAACGTCGACCTTGGGGATATGATGCCGAGACAGAACGCATCACGACACAAGCCATGCAATTAAGACACGCCTTCATCCCTTATCTTTATACGGCGGCATGGAAAAATTACAAAGAAGGCATTTTACCCATTCGCCCAATGTACCACCTGTATCCGCACGACGAGAGTGCATATCAATGCCCAAATCAGTACACCTTTGGGAGTGAACTTATTGCGGCACCTTTCACCACACCCCGTGATGATGATACACGTCTCAGCCGCAACATTGTTTGGCTCCCTGAAGGAGATTGGTTCGACTTCTTCACCGATGAATACTACTCTGGTGGCGGTTGGTATGCAGTTTATGGTGATTTACATCGAATCCCCGTTTTTGCAAAATCAGGCGCCATTGTCCCCTTATGCCCT
>LDZT01013748.1_pt1 | contig 12657 bp, 9 predicted proteins | sample 615521 | NCBI WGS metagenome assembly LDZT01 (sample SAMN03408292, study PRJNA278302) | terrestrial metagenome | isolation source: oil reservoir sample SB1 | place: USA: Alaska, North Slope, Schrader Bluff formation | collected 2011-09
TCATCAATAAGGTTGGCAACCAATATTGCAGCCCCTGGACCAAAGTAACTGACAGCATCGGGGTTATCACTAACAGTACCAAGAACTTGAGTCATTATCTGTTCCTGCAATGTTTGAGTGATAATGCTAGTTTGACTTTTCAAGTTGGTCTTGCCCTCTTTTACTCCCGATAAAACCGCTTCTTCAAATTCTTCTCTAGAATCTTCATGTGATTTGGGAGTAAGGGTAAGTGATTCTTTAATGGCTTTGTTTTTTTCAGCTGCGCTAGTCCAGCCATCTCCGGCTCCCACATCGGAATCGTTTGAAAAGATTTTATTTGGTGATAAAAGTGAAGAGATCGCTATGGAAATAACAACTACTAATAGGAGAAATGGGTGTCGTATCTTTTTTTTCACAGATACTCCTATTCTATTTATTTTTTTGCCAAGATCAAGAGAGGTTTTCTCAATACTATCTGCAAGTCTTGCGTTTTATAAAAACGTAGCGAGTGAATTCATTTAATCCACCTTTGCAATTGACACACTTTTGTTTATACTGATGTAAATAGACTCATTTTGATAGTGCAGCAACGCTTGCCCTGCTTAACAATTTACCAATAAGAAATTTTCAGCTAACAAAACTATGAACCCACAAGATCTCGCACCCTCAGCTAATTATTTACAACAATCGGAAGTGGTTCTCGTAGTCCTTCCAGACCAACCCACCTTTGATCAGCAGCTGGCAGCGGCTAGCCTCAACCTCTCGCTGATAGATATGGGTAAGAGTTCTCAGCTGCTGGGCGTGAAAGAGTTGGCCAATCCTACCATTGCTGGTTTAGATTACTTAAAAACAGAGATAGGAGCTAACAACTTGGTTATTGGGTTTGATTATGACGCGCATGCTGTTGATAATGTGAGCTATCATCTTGACGAGGAAGCTAACAAATTCTATTTAACCATCAAGCCGCAAAAAGGACACAATCCCTTGAATAAAAACTCAATTCAGGTGGATTATGCTGGCGCTGATGCCGACCTAATCATTCTGTTTGGAATAAAAAATTTGGAGGAACTGAGTCAGCTTTATCTGGGCTACGAGGAGCTATATCAAAGTGCCAACATAATAGCCATTGGTGACAGAAATCCCTCTTTTCAAAGCAACTACCTGAGTGTATTGGGATTTAGTTCATACTGTGAGATGATTTTTAGGCTGTTGGAACAAGCTAGATTGACACCCACAACCGAGGTTGCTACCAATTTACTGGCTGGCATTCAGTATCAAACTAACAACTATGTTGATCTTAAGGCAGACGCCAATACTTTTGAGGCGGTGGCTGCTCTGTTGAGGTTGGGTGCCAGAAGGAAGGCTGGGGCGTTTGGCAGTTCTCTGAAAAAAAATAACGAAGCTGAGGGCGTTAAGGCAAGAACAACAACGTCAGTGCAAAGCCCTACTGAGAGTGGAGAGGATGATTCTTCCACCAAGATAACAGAATCAACAGACGTCTTTTCTCAGTCGGAGGATAAGCCGCACTCAAATAAATTGAGGGAGAAAAAAACAGCTGAAACAAAACCCAAAAAAGAGGAAGCTTCTCAATCTCCTCCACCAATGAGACCGAGTGGGCTGATGAAATAGAATTATTATTATTTGGCGCTGAGTTATTTAATCAAATTTTGATAAAAAGGAGGTAAGTTTTTCGGGAAATTAGGATTGTTGTTAAAAACACATGGATGACTGCCTTCTCCAGAATATTTACACATAAACTCCAGACACTCAATTGGAGGAGGAAAGTTCTTCGCTATGCATTCAACCTGGTGATGAATAATTGCTTCTTCTCTACTCAATCCCTGACTTGTTTCATCAGTTATGGCTGTTTCGATATCTCTATTTTGTTTGTCAGTTCCCAAACACCCAAGAGCTTCGGTTCGACCAATAGCTCCCCAAGCAGTTTCTTCTCTCCCAAGAGCCAAAGCTAGAGCTGGGTTTAGGTTGTGTTGCTGGCTGTAATCTACAACGTAGTCAAACAAATCATTTGTTAAAAAGGTTTTATTCCCATTTTCACCAAAAGATTGATTGATAAATTCGTTGAGGAAGCTGTCTTTGTTTCTGTGAACGGCAGCTCTCAGCTCTTGGGTGTATTCAGTTGTAGAGATGGGGCAATCAAGGTTCTGACTATCTGGGCTGTCAGAGTAGGGAGATTGTTGACCACTTCTTCCTCCACACCTTCCTAAAAACAGATCCTCAATTCTTTCGCATGAAGCAAAGTACTCGTACGCTTCGTTCATTGATGTCATCTGAGTTATTGAAAGTTGGAGCTGGCGAATAAACCAACCCAACTTAGCACCCTTAATAAACAAACCCACATTGTTGTCAGATAGTTTGACTCCCGCTGAAGCGCAGTCTTCTCTTCCCAAGAAAGGATTGGGTAGACCAGTGATGGGGTCTTTTTTATATGGGCAATCAACGTGGGGATAGTGATCAACTCCAACGCTGTCATCAAAGCCAAACTTAATATTTGAAAATCCAAAAAATCTTGCAATGCCACCAGTTTTGTTTTCGGTGTCGACTAAAGTATTTTCTTCAACCATTGTTTCCAATTGTTCTCTGGTAAAGAAGCTTGCAAGCCTGCTTTCTATATAACTAAGCTCCGTTCCAAGTGGGGCGACGATGTGAACTAACACACTTTCGGAAATGACATCATCTCCATTTCCACCGGCGATCGATCCAGCCTTATTTCTGTTAAGTTCGAGAGACCAGTCCCAGAGATGATTTTTGGCAGACTCCTCCTCAACATTAAAGTACATCTCCATAAATTTTCTCGAAGCGTCTTGGGTCACCAAGGCTCTTGATCCAATTGTTCTGGCTTGCTCAACAGAGCCATGTGGCAGAGGATTGTCTCGATCATATATGACTTCCATGGGATCGCTGCTAGTGGAGAAGTTTGGGCCTTGGCAGGTCATGCCGCTGCCGTTAACCAAATGCACGAGAGCCAAGCGTAACACGGCACTATCATGGGCTCCTTGACATTGGGGCATGCCCTCACAGTTGATGATCAAGCTCAGCTTATCTTCCTCCGTGCCATTGTCCCAAATATTAACTTTCTTATCGACAATATTATTTAGAAGGTTGCTTCTTTGATCCGGAAGGGTGTTATCCTTATCGCCTGCATTGAAAAAAAAGTCCTTATTTTTTTTGCCTTCTTTCTGAACTTCGAGTGTGGTTAGAGTATCGGCGGTTAATGAAGCTGAGTTTTTAAGTGACAGGGATTTTATCTCGTTGGTGGCTACTGTTGGAATCTTGATGGCGATGAAAAGAGGTACTCTTTTGGGCCTGTTGATGTAAGTTCCTGGGATACAGGTGTCAACTCTTTCTGGAAACTGATGATTGTTTAAATACCAAAAATTGTCTTCCTCTCCTTTCATGCACATGTCGTCTGGATTCTGTTGAGGAGACACTATTACAAAGGCGTACCGATAAACTTTATCAAGATCAATGGGTGCATTTTTAATAGCTTCTTTAACCTCCTCAAACTCAGAATAACTCATCGAATACTCAGGCTTGTGGGTACCTGAGATTTCCTCGCAGCCAACGCTGGGATTGGCGCTGATCCAACTTTCCATTTTGTTCAGCAAACTATGCTCGCCACGAGATTCTTGAAGAGGGGTGCTGTACAAATAGTAACCGGTGTCAGCGACAGGATCATGAAGAGCGCACATTTCCGGATCCTCAAGTTTCTCGCACAACTCCCTTGCCACTCTCATGTTATCCATCTTGACCAAACATTGTTGGCTAGGAGTTAGGAGATTGTTGATGGCGCCGGCCCTAACCTCTGGATACTCAGATGTATATTCAGTAAAAGCATCTTCTTGGTTTATCACTCCAAAATAACCTTCATATGAACTGGTTTTTCTGGTGAGATCTGATGCTTCTGAGCCGCGATACATTGGGATGTTGGTTTCAGTCATGTCTAGCTTGTGATTGCCAGACCCAGATAGATACAAAATGTCATGTTGTTGCCAGCTGGTATTTTTATCATCGGAGAAGTAGTCCATTAGCTTGCCCACCGCCTCCGGAGTTACGTAGAGATCTGGGCTGGCACAACTAACCTCATAGCCCTGATCGATCACCAGATTGTAAAGCAGTTCTCCCACCTTGCTGTCTTTAGATTCCATGCTGGGAGCATAGTGTTCTGGTTGAAGAATTAAAGGAATGGTTAAATAGTCGTTAAGGGATTTTTGTGCTCCGGGGGTGGGGGGATAGTCGCCCAATCCACCTGCGCACGCCTCAACCCCACCACAATTACCTAAAATGGTGCAGTCTATATAGCTAACGGTTTTGTTGGCAGTGAAAACAGGTATCTCAGGATATTGCTTTCCTCTTAAATCATCTAGAAGAAGGGGCGTGATGATATCAAGATCTCCATAACCATTTGGGTTTTGATTGAAAATATTTTCTAAATAGCTTTTTCGAAGTGACATCTCCATGGCTGGACCCAAGCCAAACTCGCTAGCAATAAACGGTCTAAGTTGGTAGTTAAGTTTGGTATGAAGGCACCTATCAACACTGAGGTTTCCATCGATATCTAGAGGAGTGCCCACCATTTCACCACACAACCCCGAATTATTTCCCGGAAACTGTACGCCTTGATTGTGGTTATACACGTCATAGGGGTGTGAGTCTAAACCAACGGTATTGAGTCCACCGCCCATGCCTTCATAGAAGTTTTGACCACCGTATCCATGGCCCTCTGTTGGCAATGATAAATTGATGGGTGCTTTTATGGGAGTATATCTATTTGTGTCAAGGGTGCTTACAAATGAGTTAAAACTGTTTTTATATTCAGAGGGATTCGCGGAACCTCCCCACTCGATGTTCATATTAACCTCATTGCCATAAATAACCATCAGTTTATCTGGGAAAGTGAGTTGATCGAGTTGATTGAGGACTGACGCTGCTCTGTCAGGATTGATTTTTCTCCAACTTCGACCAACATTAGCTGATGCGATTCTCAGAATGGGATATATTTTGTATTGATGCGCGAGTTGTAGGACGGTATTAATTCTTTCAATATCAGCCTCGTCTCCATTCACAATAGGTATTAATATGGTTACGGGATACCAATTGTCGCCACCATAGGTTTCCTTGATCTTGCTAAAGGTGACATCGTTTCCGTGACAGATTACATGAGATCCCCACGGCTCAATGGTATCGGCTCTAACAATTGGGCGAAAATTATTTTCCAAAAAAAATATGGCTAAAAATACTAGAAGAGTAATTCCGAATTTTATTATTTTGGATTTTTTAACTAACCAGCTATTTGTATGTGTTGATCGCATCTGCAAGTGAAACTTGATTTCAAAAAGAAGTGGTGGCAATAATTTTTTAACTTTAACCTTACCCCAAAATTCCTACTCCGGTAATATGCTCCACAATTTGAACGATCCAGTAAGAGATAAATAGTAGCAAAAAACCAATGATTGCGGCAGTGATTCGCTGCTTGCCTGCGTCAAGATTTTGTTTGCTGGCTGCGCTAGTGAGCATCTCAAATCCACCCCAAACCAGCATCAAGAAAAGAACGAGTCCGGCCAGCGGAAAGATGAAAGTGAGGGCACGGTTAATTACACCGGCGACATTGAGACCTCCAGTATCTTCGTGGAATAAATCGCCAGATCCGTTAAAAAAACTGATGGGACTGAGGCTTTTTAGAGTGTCTTTGGTGAGGGGATCTGAAACGATTTCGGGGTCGGGTTCTGGATCATTTGCACGAACAACATTAATGGGAGCAAGTTTTAGAGCAAAGAATAAAGAGATAATAATGGAGAAAAAGATGATGAGTTGCTTGTTTTTCATTAGTCAGTAGCTAATTTCCAAATCCAGGAATTTGTAATATTTGCACTCCGATTAACTGCAAAATAGAAACGGAAAAGATAATAAATACTAAACCAATTATGGCCGAGGTAATCATTTCTTTGGCCTCACTGGTTTTTTTTGGATCACCTTGAGAAGTGCTGAGGACAAAGGAACCGGCTAAAATAATTAAAAGGGCTACGCCGCCACCGATCATAAGACCTATTCTGATTAGAACCTGAATCATGTTGGTTGGGTTGGTGGGGATACAGCCAACGGCTGTCCAGACGCCAGGAAGATTTCGACAGTTGAGACAGTCGTCTCTTTTAACACCCTCAGGAAGCTGGCTGCAGAGCCTCCAGGCCTTTGCATCGCAAGGCATTTTATTCACAGCATGAACGCTGGTGTTGCCAGTGCTTATCCTACAACATTGAGTATCTGTATTAATGTGCTCCAAGCACAGTAAATCACCGCTGTCTGTATACCCTGGAGGACAACACAAATCTTCACCTGGGTCGAACGGGGTGGGTTCTGGTGGTGGAGGTGGAGGTGTTTCTCCAACGACACATGTTTTGCCCAGTGTGTTCATTCCATTGAAACAACAATAGAACACGTCATTCGGGCTTGCTGGCACAATTGTTCCCATTGGGCAGTGAAATCCTGCATTTGCTTCAGTTGATCCCGCAACCAACCAATTCCCGTCTGGACAACACCTACCATATCCACTGTTTGCTTCGAGCATTGACCAACCGCTTTCACAGCAACCTTGGTTCGCACTCGCAACCCCGCTCTTTATATAAAGGAATATGGCAAAAACAATAGTGATATTAAATATTAGTACGATGGGTTTTTTCATCACATCAACATTGTAACACTAGTATTTTATCAGAATTGCACCGAAGTTTTCTTCTCAATCGCGTCATTCTGCCAATTGTAGAATTGATGAATAAAAATTTATATGTTTCAGATTCAGTACTGGCATCTGACTTACACTAGTTGCTAGAAATTTTGGTAGAATAGTTAAAGATATGATAAAAAAACTAACTACTTTAGTAATTAGATTAAAGTACCCCTGTGTTATTTTGTGTTTGATTTTATCAGTTCTATTTTTCGGAGCAGGGATAAACACTACTGGCACTCACGCCTCCACCACCGTTGAAGAGCTCCAAAAAGAGATCGATGAGCTGGGAAAACTCAAAAAAATGAGCGAGGATGCCACTGGAAACCTCGAGCGCAGCGTTCAGGACTTAGGCAGCCGCATCAATCATGCCCAGGCGGGCATTACTCAAGCAGAAATTCAGGCTCAAGAACTGGCCAAAGATATTGATGAGCGAGAAGGTTCGCTGGCGCTGCAGCATGCTATCATGAATGAGCGCGTTGCCATCCACTACAAAAGAATGCGCACCTTTAACCCCATCATGGTTTTATTTGCCAACAGCAACGTCACCAATCTTACAAAAGACCTTACCTACAATAGTAAAGTGCAGGATCAGGACACCGATCTTATCACCTCGATTGCCCAAGATATCTTTAAGTTGGAAGAAGACAAAAAGGCACTTGAACAGCGTCAGGTGCAATTGGCAAGTCTTCAGCAGCAACTTGATGAGCAGAAAACATTCTTTGAAAAGGAGATTGCTGGCGCCAAAGAGTATCAGCAGGCATTGGGAACTCAGATTGCCGAGCTGTCCGCCAGACAGCAGGCGATTATTGCCAGCCGTACCGGAGCTGCTCGCACCAGTGTGGGCGATGTAGCCATTGTGGGAGACTTCAATGCTTCGATTGGATACAAGTCTAAAGCCCCCAGCAACAGTTTCGCGGTTTTCAGTTTTGGGGCCTACACTCACCGCAATGGTATGAGTCAGTATGGAGCCAAGGCTCGGGCTGAAGACGGACAAAGCGTGGAGGAAATTTTGCAAGCATACTACCCTGGATCAAAAATCAAAAAAGACTACTCGGTTATGGACAATATTACAGTTGATGGCACAGGCACCATTCCTTTTGAGAGTCATTACTTGATGGGAATTTATGAGATGCCTTCTTCTTGGCACATCAATGCACTCAAGGCGCAAGCGATTGCAGCCAGAACTTATGCAATTCGTCACACTAATAATGGCAGTAGCTCTATCTGTGCCACTGAGGCCTGTCAGGTTTTTCGCAACAGCCCTAAGGGTGGAGATTGGGAGAAGGCGGTTAAGGAGACCAAGAACTGGGTTTTGGTGGATGGGGATGGAAAGCCAATTTCCACGCAATATGCTTCACTTCATGGAGGTTACACTAACACCATGGGCTGGGATCTTAAGGGAGATTACGACCCAAGCAACTGGACTACCATTGCCTGGGATCAAATCGCTGAGAGCCCTTGGTTTTATCGCTCGTGGTATCGCTCTGGATACAGAGATGACAGTGCCAGCTGCGGACGCTCTCACCCCTGGCTTTCGCAAAAAGAGATGGCAGACATTTTAAATGCATACATCGTGCGAAACAATCCCAGTGGCGCTGATACTGAGCGCATTCAGCCAGTTACCATAAATGAGTGCAACGTTGGAGGAAGTGGGGGCAATCCTTATTCGATGGACGAGATGAAGGATAGGGCTGACAAATCTGGAGGAGCGGTAACCAACATCAGCTCGGTTTCGTCTAGTCATAGTAATAAGGGGCAAACCACTCAGGTTAAATTCAATACTAATCGAGGTGAAATTAAGATGAGTGGCAGCGAGTTCAAGGAAATATTCAACTTGCGGGCACCTGGATACTTGAGAATTCCACAAACGGGATTTGCGTTTTTCAATGTAGAGCATAAAAAGTAATTCTTGCTGCAATTCTTGCTGAACGGTAGTTATAAAATTGATACAATTGGTCTGAAACAGATGCTTTTTTGATCTCTGGAAACTAGGGTATGGGCCGATTGATATTCAATATTCAATAAAAAGCAGTCGTCGGACAAGTAATTTATAAAAAATAGTAAAATATGAGCTCATTGTCGCCGCTTCATCAACTCGTTTTGGACAACAGACCTCTTTTTTGGGGAGTGGCTGAGTCGAAGCTGTCTTCTGTGAGCGAAGAGTTAGTGGTTGAGGTAATTCTCAACTACGGTTCTCTTGAAGCTGTTAAGCAGCTAATTGATATTCTGGGTCTGGAGTGTGTGGCAGATATTTTTTATGAGCAACAAGATCGAGCGCGCAGCAATTACTCTGCTTTGACTAAAAACTACTTCAATCTATACTTTAATCGACATGCACCAAGAAATTCTTAATAAAAACCAAGCAGACCTTCTGCCGTTAATTCACGATTTTGCTAATGATTTTTATTTGGCTGGTGGAACAGCAATTGCTCTTAAAATTGGCCACAGGAGATCTCTGGATTTTGATTTATTTACTGAAGGTGAGTTAAAAAAAACCAACATCAATCAAACAATCTTAACTAAGGGATATCAACCAGAACTAATTTATGAAGAGAGTGATCAACTCCATCTGCTGGTAAATGAGGTTAAACTTACCTTTTTACACTATCCCTATGAAACTCAGGAAAGAGAGTTTGTTGGCGACATAATTGAGACTCCGTCACTTGAAATATTGGCGGCCATGAAAGCTTTTACCCTGGGGAAAAGGGCCAAGTGGAAAGATTATATTGATTTGTATTTTTTACTCAGAGACCATTTAGAAATACAAGAAATCGTTGAAAAAGCCAATGATATCTACAAAGGTTTTTTTAATAAAAAACTGTTTTTTCAGCAACTTTCCTACTATGAAGATCTAGATTATTCAGAGGAAGTTGAGTATGTCGGAGAAGCAGCAAGAGAACAAGACATTAAAGCATTTTTAGTTGAGCTAGCGACAAGAGCCCTCCCTTAATCGCCGCCTTCCCGCTAATTTTCTCATTTATGTTTTCTCCCGCAGCTTTGCTTTTATTTCTTTTAGAGTGAATCTTGCTTCTTGTTGCAGCCTTCTTATTTCTTGGGCTTTCTCGACTTCTGAAATTTCATACAGCTGGTATCCACCTTGGGTGTGGTCTGCTACCTTGAGCAAACCCTCTTGAGTCCAGTAGCGAATGGTTGAAACAGTTTCATTTGTTTTTGCTGCCAGTTCTCCAATTTTCATGAGCTCTGGTTTTTTGGACGCGTTAATCACTGGTGGCTCTTTTTTATTTTCGATAGCATCCAGACAAAAATCGAGGGAGTTGTTAATAGCTTCATAAATTATTTGGTAATAATTCTGTAGTGATCCACCCAACTGAGCTTTTTCCAAGCTATTCAGATATTTAATGCGTTCTTTTGGCTGAATAATAGCTGGCAAATATCCAGCTTGGAGCAGTATTAGATTCATGAGCAAGCGAGCTGTTCTTCCATTTCCATCTATAAACGGGTGAATGCTGACCAGTTTGTAATGAGCATTTGCGGCTAGAGTGGGAGAGGCAGGGCCACTATCATGTAACCATTTAATAAAATCATTCATGAGTTGTGGGACTTTGGCAGGATTGGGCATAATTGCCCTTGAGCCAGCAATGCGAACTGACGCAGATCGAAGTCTGCCCGCATTCTGTGGGTCAATTTGTTCCAATATCATTCGATGAATGTTGAGGACTGTATCGATAGTTATCTTTTTTGGTGTTTTGGGGGCGCTCTCCAGAATCCAGTCATAAGCCTTGGCGTGTCCAACCGCCTCCAAGTGTTCGCGAAGTGATTTCCCAGGTACTGCTAGGCCTTTTTCAATAATCTGTGATGTTTCAACTCGAGAGAGGGTATTACCCTCGATAGCATTGGAGCTATAGGTGAGCTCTACTCTAAACCAGTTGTTGAGATTATCAATTATCTCGTTTGACAGGGGTTGGTAACTCTCGACGAGCTTCTTTTTTTGTATGATTTGATCCAATAACCTTGTTGGCATATGCGTAAAGTATAAAGTAACACTTTATGGTTGTCAAGTTGGCGTAGCACAATCGGAATCAGTATCTCTAAATCCCCACCAAAAACTTGGCTCCCCAGGCTCGGTAGTGAGAGAAGAATGTTTTTTCGTGCAAAATCTCCCCATCCTTATCGTAAACCTTCCAGTCGAAGCTGGTTTTCAAGCCCGGAATGGCGTTTTCAACTTGTTTCCTTTCTCCTGGAGCTAGGCTTGAATCGTGAACATCTTCTGGCGGAGGTGGCGAGGCATAGTCCCATTGGCGATAGCCGCTGATTTCGCTGTGGCGACCGTCGTTTGTACCATATATGTATACAGTCATATATGCCTGAACTGGGTTAGCCTGGGCGATAATGAGTAAATATCCTGGCGTATCATTAATAAAGCGTAGGTCAACTTCTCCGGAATAAACGGTAGCATCATAACCCGGTTGGTTATCGATCTCGTAGTAACTAACTCGATAGCTGTGCGGAAGCCTTTTGGTGATATTAACTCCTGCATCAAGCATGGCTCTGAACATAGTTGTACTTACTTGGCATACTCCGCCTCCAAACTCCATCAATGTTTGTCCGCTGCGAATGACATAAGCCTGTTGAAAACCTGTCGAGCCGTCAACTCTGCCCACGGCTTCATTAAAAGAAAACTCCTTTCCTGGAGGAACCAAGGTCATGCTCAACTTTTCACTGGCAACATTAACGTTGTGCAATCTGGTGGGTATGGAACCTCGATAAAAACTTTCTCCAAATCCAATTAACTCTTGAATGCCAATGCTGTTGGTTTCGGCCAAGATAATCTCGGGTTTTGTTTGGTGGATAACCAGGCTCAACCGTTTATTTGGACTTACGTTTTTTTCTGAAAGATTGGCTAAATCAGTGGAAAATTCCATTTGGTGCATTTGATTCAATAAGCTCTCTTTAATTGCTTTTTCGTCAAGCTCGAGTCCTGGCTCATGATTTTTGAAGACGGTTGCTTTTAAGCTATCTATATCGTACTCAAACTCAGCATTAGTTGACGGCTGATTAATCTCCTCTGCCCAAGAGGAGATTGTTTCCTCGATAGCTTCGAGGTAATGTCCGCCAGCCGGATTTAGATATGAAATCAGCTCCTGATCACTAAGGGAGCGCTTGGTATTTGCCAACAGCACTACCTCTTCCTTAAGATCTGAAGACGACTGAGGCTCAAAAACAATGCTTGTGCCTACATATGCTAGGCCTCTTTGACGAGCAACCTCAACTTGATCTGCAGTAAGTTCTTGTGTGATGGGGTTGGTAATAGCATCAATTGAGATCAAGCTAGGAGCTTTTTCATTTATCGGTAGGGTGACATAAGGCCTAATAGTTGAGGCAACTTTTTGAAGTGACTCATCTACTAGCAACTCCAAGCCATCTTCTCCTGGATCTAACTGGAGTGACTCTGGATTATTGCTGATGTTGAGTTTGAGACTTGGTAGAGCGCCGGGCGAATTTACTTCATCCGCCAACTGATGCAGCACTTTTTTTAAGATACCCTCATTAAGCTGGTATTCAACATCAAAACTTTCATTATCATTTAAGAGGCTGATAATCTTTTGCGATCTCTGAAAAAAATTCCCACTGCGACCGACCATGAAAGCGTCTTCAAGTGCCTCCTCAATCAGCAACTTTCCCACAACCTCTTGAAGATCAATTGTTTGCTGATGAGGCTGTAGTTCAAGATCTTTAGCCTGAACAACAAGATCAACTTTTTTTTCAAAAGTCTGTTTGTTTTGAGATATAAGAGAAGCAGCTTCTTGAGTTGTGAGGCCGCCAACATCAATCCCACCAACAATTATCCCCTGATAGTAGCGCTCCTTATAATAATTAGAAAAGATGAGCAAAAAGCAGATGCTGGAAAACAGTAGCCCAAATACCGCTCCCCACAGCCAAAAGTTGGTCGGCAGATTTTTATTTAATGACAACTT
>LDZT01008483.1_pt1 | contig 12654 bp, 9 predicted proteins | sample 615521 | NCBI WGS metagenome assembly LDZT01 (sample SAMN03408292, study PRJNA278302) | terrestrial metagenome | isolation source: oil reservoir sample SB1 | place: USA: Alaska, North Slope, Schrader Bluff formation | collected 2011-09
CAATCCCTCAGCGCCTTTGCGAGCTCTGCGGGAGGAATAACCCACCACCCTCAAGTCAATCAAATAATGATCAGAAAATCCGCCATAGATACGGCGATTTTTTATGAAAGGTTCAGGAAAGCCGAATTCATCCTGCATGGCAGGGGGACGAAGGACGCGGGGAGATTTGGACTGGATGCGGGGTAAGCCCCGGAAAAATTCAGGACTGGCCAAAAAATGATCCAGTTGCTGTCTTTGACATTGGTACACATAGGTCCAGGCATCGGGCCCTTTCAACAGTAAAGGGTAAAACTGATCCAGCATGCGAACCGGCTCAGCATCGCCCGGTGCATTCAAATCCCCCATGATCAGTATTTTCCTTCCGTTATATTTCTGCTGTAGATATGTAATTAATTGCCGTGAACAGGCCAGACGATCAGGTAAAGAACGCCGGGCTCCGCTCCGCCGGGAAGGATAGTGAAGCACACAAACGATAAATGCCTCTCCCTCGCCCTGTCTGAAACGGAATTCTCCGATAACCGCTTCCCGGGTTGGGTTTCCGGACGGCAAGCGGAAGACAAAAAAATCCTCCTGCATACACTCCAGCTGATCCTGCCGGTATAATAAAGCGCAATCAATACCCCGGCGGTCCGGCCCCTCCCGATGCAAAATCCCCCATTGCTCCGGCCGGCCCAACTCCTTCGTCAAATCTTCCAATACCCGCCGGTTTTCCACCTCAGCCAATCCCACAAGGACCGGCTTCACATCCTTCAGGATTCTTCCAATCTGTTCCAGTTTATACCGGTATACCCGCTCATTCCAACCCAGATAACTCCCTGGAAGAAATTCTTCATCCTCCGTCAATGAATCATCCACTGCGTCAAAACAATTTTCTACGTTCCAAAAAACTATAGGATGACTCTCATCCCCTACCGAACAGGCAACCATAAAAAACAACGCATATACAGATAAAATAATATTACACTAATAAATTTAATTGTTTTACCGGTTTTATGCAATAATTTCTTTTAGTTCATTTAGGTGGTCCACCAGGAAATCGGGACCGGCATCCATGAGTTCCCTGCGACTTGAATAACCCCAGGTGGCAGCTACAGCGATATTGCCCGTATCTTTGGCTGTTTTTACATCGACAGGACTGTCCCCCACATGGCAGAGGAGTCCTTCCCGGCCGATTTTATCCCATACATGGCGAATGACATCCGGATGGGGCTTTTTTTCCGTCAGGGTATCCCCACCCACCACTACGGAGAAATAATCCTCCAGACCGAAATATTTCAATATTTTCCGGGTGATGTTTTCGGCCTTGTTCGTAATCAGGACCTGTGTTTTGTCTGAAAAATGGTCCAGAATTTCCCGGACACCGGTATAAAGCCGGGTTTCAACTGTGCAATGGGCTTCATAATGGATTTTGTATCGTTCAAGGATGGTCGTGTAAAGAGTTTTAAAGTCTTTTTCAGCCTGCGCTTGTGCCAGAGCAGCTTTTAATGCCCGTTCAACCATGGTCGGAATCCCGTTTCCCACAAAGACTTTCATCTGTCCGGCAGTCATATGTGGAAGTCCCGCTTCATCCAGGGTTTTGTTCATGGACAGGGTGATATCGGGAATGGAATCCACCAGGGTCCCGTCCAAATCGTAACTGATGATCAGAGCTTCAATCACAATCCTTTTTCTCCTTTTCCCGGCATTCACAGCACAACCCGTAAATTTGCATTACATGGGATGTGGGATAAAATTTATAGTTCTGGCAGATAGTGTTCTGCCGGAGTTCGATGATATGATCATTGAATTCAATCACTTTCCCACAGCGCAGGCATTTCATGTGATCGTGGTGTGGTTGTCCCAATTTGAATTCATACACACAACGGCCTTCTCCAAAATCCATTTTCCGGATCAGGCGTTTCTCCACCAACATTTCCAGGGTCCGGTAGATGGTGGCACGGCTAACACCGGCGTTTTGCTGTTTCAAAATCAGATAGAGTGCTTCGGCGTCGATATGATCCCGATGTTCATACATGACTTCGATAATCCTTTTCCGCTGCCGGGTGATTTTCATCTCTTCTTTTTGGAGCCTTTGAAGAATTTCGTTCAATATGTCAGGATTCATCTTACACCCCCTTTGAAAGCCGGATCATTCCGAAAGATGGAGGAATTTTGCGGCGATTGTTTTCACCACCCCGCCCTGAAATGCCACACGAAAGGCAGGTTGCGAACTGGGGACCGAGGCCAAAACCTTCCCCCGGCCGTAAACTTTATGGTTGACAGCATCACCCACACGGATTCTTCGGGAGGATGCCAGGAGCCGTGTCGATAGATCACCGGCTGTTTTTTTGCGGGAAGGGGCGCTCCCGCTTTTCTGCTTCGGCGCAGATGAAACCCCATCGAAAGTCCTCTCAATATCCCGCTCTTCCAATCCAAAAAGTAATCTATCGCGGGATTTTTGTTTTTCAAACCCGGTTTTTTCCAGACAGTCCGGAGGAATTTCCTGTGTAAAAAGACTCGCTTGGGATGGCATCCACTGGCCGTAACGAAGGCGGCGGCGGGCACAGGTAAGCACACAGTGTTTCATCGCCCGGGTGATACCCACATAAAAAAGCCGGCGTTCTTCTTCCAGTTCCTCTTCATTCTCCTTGGCCCGTTCCAAAGGAAACAGTCCATCCTCCAGGCCGGAAATAAACACTATAGGAAATTCGAGTCCTTTGGCGCTGTGAAGTGTCATGAGCACTACGGCATCAGCCGCGTCTTCCCACTGATCCACATCAGTCAGAAGAGACAGCTCCTGAAGAAAATCTTCCAGTGTGGCACCCTCATTATTCTGTTCAAACTCCCCGGCGCTGTTGACAAATTCCTCCAGGTTTTCCAGGCGGTCTTCATTTTCTTTGTTCTTATCATCCCTTTCATACTGGCTTTGATAGCCGGATTCCCGAAGGACTTCTTTCACGGCATCGGTGAGGGTAAGTGTTTCCAAACGGGAGCGGAGGCGGGTCATCATGGACAAAAAGCTTTTCACCCGGTGCCGGGCTGCAGATCCGAGTCCGGCCTCTTCAGGATACTGGAGCGCTTCCCAAAGGGTTCGATGGGTTTCTGCAGCGAAATCTTCCAGGCGTTCCAGGCTGGTTTTACCAATTCCCCGGGTGGGATTGTTGATAATCCGTTTTAAACTCACCGCATCACTGGGATTCACCAATACTCTGAGATAAGCCATGATGTCCTTAATCTCTTTCCGGTCGTAAAAACGGGTGCCACCGACTATGATGTAGCGGATCTGGCGATTCAGAAGGGCTTCTTCCAATTGTCTGGACTGGGCATTGGTCCGGTAAAGGATGGCATGATCACGGTAACGGAAGCCCCGGAAATGGTTTTCATGAATAGTATTGGCAATATATTCCGCTTCATCATGGTCTGTTTCAGCCTGATGGAGGATGATTTTCTCCCCCTTATCCGATTCAGTCCACAGGGTTTTGTCTTTCCGGTTCCGGTTTTTTTTCACCACAGCTGAAGCGGCTTTGAGGATGGTGGCGGTGGAACGGTAGTTCTGCTCAAGCTTGATAATGGTAGGATTGGGAAAGGTCTCTTCAAAATCCAGGATATTGCGGATATCGGCACCCCGCCAGCCATAAATAGACTGATCATCATCCCCCACTACACAGATGTTGTGATGTTTTTCGCTGAGAGCTTTGAGAAAGAGAAACTGAACCCGGTTGGTGTCCTGGTATTCATCCACAAGGATATAATCATAACGGTACTGCATCAGGGTAAGGACCTCTGGGAATTTTTCAAAAATCAAAAGAGGCATGATGAGGAGGTCGTCAAAATCCATGGCGTTGTTGGTTTTGAGCTGCCGTTGATAAGCCTTATAGATGGCCACTTTTTTTTCCGCCAGAAAATCGCTCCGTATAACTTTCAGAGCCTGATCCGGAAGGATCATCTGCTGTTTGCAATCACTGATAAAATATTTCATGCTATTGGCGGTAAGGGAAACGGCGTTGACGGCCATGGAATGCATCAGATCCCGGATGAGCTGGAGGGAATCGGCAGCATCATAGATGGTAAAATCCCGGGTGAATCCCAGTCGATGGGCCTCTTTCCGGAGGAAACGGGCATTGATGCTGTGAAAAGTTCCCATGGTAACCCGGGCGGCTTCGGGCCCCAGCATATTGATGAGGCGTTCCCGCATTTCTCCGGCGGCCTTGTTGGTAAATGTGACGGCCAGAATCCGTTCGGGAACGGTTTTTTTTTGTTCCAAAAGATATGCTATTTTCCGGACCAGGACCCGGGTTTTTCCGCTGCCGGCACCGGCGAAAATCAGGAGAGGACCATCGGTGGTAAGAACGGCTTCACGTTGCCGGGGATTGAGATTATCCAGAAGATGTGTCATGGAGATGGAATCTTTTCACGTTGTTGTTGACGGTATACCTCCCAGCGGACCTGCTGAAAGGCAGCCTTGGCTTTCAGATGCTCCTGGTGGGTTCGGGAAAAAACATGAGATCCATCCCCTCGGGCGACGAAATAGAGGTATTTTGTTGTGTCGGGAAAAATAGCCGCCAGGATGGCATCCCGTCCCGGACTGTTCACCGGTCCGGGTGGGAGTCCGTGGTAAAGATAAGTGTTATAGGGCGAATCAATCTCCAGATGGCGCTGACGCAGACGGATTTTAGGGCCTGGCACAATGTACTGGATTGTAGGATCGGCCTGAAGTTTCATGCCCCGTTTCAGGCGGTTATAGTAGACCGATGCAATGATGGGCATTTCGTCGTGGATCATGGCTTCGCCCTGGATAATAGAAGCCATCGTGATGATTTCTTCCACAGTTTTGCCTTTTTGATGGATTATCTGCCGGAGGGAATCATCCACTTCAATCAGGAATTGGCGGATAATACGGTGGATAATCTCCCGCGGGGTGGCGTTTTCATAAAAGTCGTAAGTTTCAGGAAAGAGGAATCCTTCAAGAGAGGAAATTTTAAAGGGAAGATGAAAAAGATGGACGCTGTCTTTATAGGCTGCAAAATCTTCTGCTGAAAAGGGAAAATATTCGCTGAGAAGTGCGGCTGTCTCTTCAAATTCCAGCCCTTCAGGGATTGTCACCCGGATCTGGAGCGGTTGGGCCACCGAGAGGAAATTCACCAGCTCCCCATAACAAAGACCACCCGGGACCCGGTAATTGCCGGCCTGGAGTTTATCGGTTTTCCCTTTCAGGCGCGCACTCCAGTAAAAACGGCGCCGGGATTCAATAAGTCCCCGTTGAATCAGGGAATCGGCGATCTGTGTAAAGGGTGCTCCCCGGGGAATGTGAAGGGTCATCAGGGTGTCCGGAGCCAGAGTGTTGGCTTCTTTGGCAGGAATACGTAAAAGAAAAATACCGGCGATGACGACACAGAGAATCAGGATAAAAACCTGACACGACAAAAGCTTTTCCCTCTTGTTGGGGTTTCGGGGGCTGAAACGCCTGAGCATTGAAATATCCCGCTTTTAAATGGATTAATACCGATAATGATCGGGCTTATACGGACCTTCGACCGGCGTGCCGATATATTCCGCCTGTTTTTCCGTGAGTTTTGTGAGTTTTACACCCAGCTTTTTCAGATGGAGCCGGGCGACTTTTTCATCCAGAACCTTCGGCAGACGGTAGACTTTTTTCTCATGGTCATTGGACCAGAGTTCGATCTGGGCCAAAACCTGATTACTGAAGGAATTGCTCATGACAAAGGATGGGTGTCCCGTGGCATTGCCCAGGTTTACCAGCCGGCCTTCAGACAGGAGAATGATGGAGTGACCGTCGTTAAAACGGATCTGATCCACCTGAGGTTTGACATGAATTTTTTGGGTATCGGGACGATCCAAAACAGCATCCACCTGAATTTCATTATCAAAATGACCAATATTGCACACAATGGCCATATCCTTCATGGCGGCCATGTGATCGGCGGTAATCACGTCGCAATTGCCGGTGGCTGTTACAAAAATGTCCGGGGCATCTTCCCGAATAGCCTCTTCGACCGTTTTGATTTCGTAGCCTTCCATGGCAGCCTGGAGGGCACAAATGGGATCAATTTCCGATATAATCACCCGGGAGCCGAAGCTTTTCATTGATTGGGCGCAGCCTTTACCCACATCACCGTATCCGCAGATCATGACGGTTTTACCGGCCACCATGATATCGGTAGCCCGTTTGATGCCGTCAGCCAGGGATTCGCGGCAACCATAGAGGTTGTCAAACTTGGATTTGGTGACGGAATCATTCACATTGATAGCGGGGAAAAGAAGTTTGCCCTGCTCCATGAACTGATATAGGCGGTGGACACCAGTGGTGGTTTCTTCACTTACACCCCGGAGACCTTCCGCCACACGATGCCAGCGTTTGGGGTCGGCTTCCATCTCCTGAAGGATGAGCTTATGCATAATCCGGAGTTCTTTATTCTTCGCCGTGATTTCCGGCAAGGTGCCGGTTTCGGCGTATGCTTTTTCCAGTCTGACGCCTTCATGGACAAAAAGGGTGGCATCGCCGCCATCGTCCACAATCAGGTGCGGCCCTTTATCTCCGTGAAGAAGAGCCATCTGGGTACACCACCAGTACTCTTCCAGGGTCTCCCCTTTCCAGGCAAAGACGGGAATGCCGGCATCAGCCATGGCGGCTGCGGCATGGTCCTGGGTGGAAAAAATATTGCAGCTGGCCCAGCGCACATCAGCCCCCAGGATTTTAAGGGTTTCCATGAGGACTGCCGTCTGAATGGTCATGTGAAGGCTTCCCGTAATCCGGGCACCTTTCAACGGTTTGGTGTGACTGTATTCTTCCCGGATGGCCATGAGTCCGGGCATCTCTTTCTCGGCAAATTCAATCTCTTTTCGGCCAAAAGGTGCCAGAGAGATATCGGCTACTTTGTATTTCATCTGCTTCCTTTTTTTTATACGCGGTTAAAATCATCTTCATACCGGATAATGTCGTCTTCTCCAAAATAGTCCCCGATCTGGACTTCAATAAACACGGCTTTGTCGTTTCCTGTATTTTCGATCCGGTGTTTGTTCCCGGCAGGGATATAGATATGATCGCCGGCTTTGTAGGGTTTGCCTTCGTCATTGTTTACCACGTTCACATCCCCCCGGGTAATGACCCAGTGTTCACTGCGGCGTTTGTGGCTCTGAAGGGAAAGACGCTTACCGGGAAGGACGGTGATCCGTTTCACCTTGTAATCGGGTTCATCCAGTAATACTTCAAACATACCCCAGGGGCGTTCTTCGGTGTAATTCATGCCTCTCTCCTTTTAAGGTCTGGACAAATACCAGGAGGTGACAGCAAAGACATTCACAATAGATAGAATGGCACTGAAGGTTCCCAGTACATCCGTCACTTGTTTCATAAACTTGGGGGGAATCATGATGGTATCGCCGGGACGAATGACCGGTAAAAGTTCTTTGTCGCCGGTCTCGATATATTTTTCGATATCCACCTTTACCAGGATATCTTCTCCTTCGGCAGTTCGTTCATTCCGGAGGACGCGGACATTGGTGAGTCTGGCCATGTTGGTGGGGCCTCCGGCATAAGAGATAATACCGATGATATCACTGGTCAGGGGCACATCATAAATCCCCGGACGGACCACCTCGCCCCAGATTTTTACGGGATAGAGAAGTTCCGTCTGTTCCTGACGCCCCAGGTTGTATCCACTGGAAGTCATAGACCCCACATTCTGGGCGCTGAGGCTTCCCGTAAAAAGGGTGAAGAGTACGAGTGTGATCCCAAATTTTTTCATCATGTTCATTCCTTTACCTGAAAGGTTATCCATGGACTTTCACTGCCTTCGATTTCAAAGCCGGCCGGATCCTGGCGTCCGATGGCATCGACTTTCCAGCGGTAAGTATGATTGGGCGAGAGGACCGATTCCGTGGCTTTACCATCTGTGTTAAAGGTCACCGACTGGCCCTGACCCGTATAATCAAAGCGGGGCACTCCGTAGAACCACACGATTTGACGGGTCGTGATATTTTCAAGGCGAATATAATAATAATTGATGGAATATTGAAAGTCATTGGAGAATTTCCAGCTGAATTCAGGCTTCACCGATGCTTTTTCCGAAAGATTCGGCTTACAATCCCTAGGAGAGGGGGTTAGGTTATAGCGGACAGTGTCGGAAGGTTCGCTTTTGTTTTCCGAAACATCCAAAGCCCGGATATAATAGTAGTAGAGGGTGCCGAATTCAATATCCGTATCCACATACTCTGTATCGGAGAGGGCAGGATTGAGGGAATAGGCATAGACCGTATCTATGGCAAAAAAGTCCAGTTCGCCTGTTACACTGGTATCCGGCGCCCGGAAAATGATGTAGCCTTCCAGCTCCGGATCAGGATTCCGGTACCATTCCAGGTAGATACCCACCATCTTATCGTCGGCATCAATGCCCGTTTCTTTATATTCCCAGGGCAGGGATTTGGGCACCATAAAAGGTCTTTGTGGCGGATTGGGATCTTCCACATCCTCACATCCAACAGTGGATAACAGCAGCAATCCCAACAGGAGGATTCCAAACCGTTTCGCTTTCATTCGGCATCCTCCCGGGTCAGGGTCAGTGAAACCTTATGTCCCACATCCAGGGGATGGTCCTGGAAAGCATAATCCACGATCAGGTGATATTTTCCCATGGGGAAGCGCACACCGGCACCGGCATTCATGCTCAGGTCGTCTTTGCCCAGGCGAAAAGCCAGTACATCCATAATCTCCCACTCCACACCCCAGCGGAAGGCCGGGTCATCAAGCCAGACATTCTGCACCATAAGGCGCAAATCGGAATAGAGAAAACGGACCGGTTGATGGAGTGCTAACCCCCAGAGCATGCGCATCCGGGCCTGATCCACATGTCCTGTGGTCCAGTAGATGCCGGTGGAGTAAACATTCTGAGCTGTTACACCGAAGATAATCTCACCCATGTTGCGGATATAAAAAATTTCATTCCCGGGGATAATCAAACGGAGTCCCGCATCGGCACCAATGCCCCGGGCTGATTCGCCATAAATTGACTTATTTAATACCTTTACGGAGATCCCTACAGGATTTTCAATAAAAAACTCGTCATATTGCCAGCCCAGATCAATGCGGTGGCGGATATGGCGACCCAGAGTGAGGGTAATCAGATCCTCCCGGCTGTCAAAAGTGGGATAGGTTCCTGCCTGGGTACGGACAAAGTCCCGCCGTTCCAGGGTGGTCATAGAACCTAAATCCGGATGTTCTTCGATGGCATTTACACCTACCCGGTTCCAGAGGATGGACCAGTGCCAGTGATCGCCATAACGGTTTTTATAGCCCAGGGCATATTGAAAACCCAGACCAAACAGGGCATTGTACTGGAAGTAGGTTTCCATCTTGCGACCGTAGGAAAGTCCGGCAGGGTTTATAGGTACAGCCCGTATACCCGTTAACTGGGTCACCCCGATGTGTCCTGTTCCCATAGCGGCAGCAGGATAGGCGGCAATCATAAAGGCATCCCCGTATTTACCGGCCCAAAGGGTAGATGTACTCAAAAGGAGTATGTACACCCATCGTTTTATCATTTCAGTTTCACCACCTTTCCCCGGGCAGAAAAGCGTTCGGCGGAAATAATGCCATGTATGCGATAAAAGTAGACTCCGTTTGCTACAAATTCATCGTCTTTGTCCCGGCCATACCAGGGAACCTCGTGATAACCCACATCATTAAGGGGCAGGTCAGTTTCGGCATTAAAGCGGTCGATGCGAAGAATTCGCCGGCCTGAGAGGGTGTAAATATCGATAAAAACCTCATCAAACTGGGAGGTGAGTTCATAAATAATCTGGGTCCGGGCACCGAAGGGATTGGGAAAACAGCCGTAATCGATAATCTGTGCAGAACCGGTTGTAAGGAGTTCATACTCCGGCGAACGGGTTTCATTGCCCATGCCATCCATGGCCCGGACAGCCAGGGTGTGGGTTTTCCCCGGGGTAAAATCGGGACTGAAATTGAGTCCCAGGCGTCGTCCGGAGGGATCGAGGACCCATTTCACGGCGCCATCCGTCAATTTTTCCCCGTCCAGCCACACACCCCAGGTAAGAGGATCGGGATGAACCGTTTTATCATCGGTAATGATGGCTGAAAAGCGGGCTCCGTCTGAAACGTAGGATCCGGGCAGAATTTCCCGGGAGTTAACGGTGATTTCGATGTTGGGCCCCTGGGCATCCAGGGGACGGACCCGGAGAACATAGCCGGACATGGTACCACGGTAACCGTTTTCCACGGGAATAAGCGATAAAAGGCGATTGGATTTGGGATCGTATACTGCCGGGAGCCGGGTTGTGTCTGTGCCGGCAGGACAGGTAATCGTATAACTTACACCAGGCGACTCAAAATCCAGATAAAGGGCCTGAAGGGAATCCATCTCCGCCCCGGCAGAAGTCAGGTCGAAAAGGGTATCTACCAAAGTAATGCCAGCAACCACAGAACTGATTTCGGTGGAAACGTTAAGTGTCTGAAACCAGGGATGGCTTAGTGAAAGTCCCTGAGGATAAGCAGCAAACCCGTTTTCATCCGCTTTCAGCCAGTGATTCATCAGGGTATCGGTCCACACATTATCTGAGGAGTCGGTTTCCAGGTACTCCAGGGGGAAAATGTCAAGGGAGATGGGAACGTCTCCGTAGGGAATGATCCAATCCGGTATATAATTCCCGACACCTTTGATAAGGCGCAGGGTATCTGTCTGAAGTGGCTGTCCGGAAATGGTGCATTGGGCCCGGGCGGTAATTTCATCATCCACGGTGGAGCCCAGGGTCAGGCGAAGGCCGTCACCAGAAGGTGTCACGCTGTATATGGTCAGATCCGCACCGGGAAGAGGTTTAAGGGTAAAGGGCTCTGAGTGCGTCTCCTGTCCGGTGCCATCCACAACACGGATGGTGAAGGTTTTTCCTGCAGGAGAATCCCAAAGAATCGAACCGGATTCGTAGAGATCATTGCCCTTGGATGTCAGCAGTTCTTCACTCCCATCCTGCCATCGGATCAACACGCTATTCACACCCTGGGAATCGAAAACTTTTACCTGCACCGATGCCTGTCCGCCGATTTCCGGTGGATTGCCGGTAAACGACGGGTCATAAATTACGGAAGCTCCGAAACTGAGGGGGGCATGGCCGGCCCGGTACGTTCTGTCAGTTTCATCCCAATAAAAAACGGTGACATCACCTCTTTCGGCATTTATAGTATCCGGAAGCGTAATTGTGAGTCGGGAGCCCGAAGCCGGTTTCAAAAGGCGGTTTTGTATGATGGGATGTTTGTTATCGCGGCTTCCCCTGTACGTCAGGTCCAGGGCGGCAGAGGGTGCGGAAAACCCAGGGATTTCCAGAGTGGCGGTTTCACCGGGTGCGGCATCGGGAGGTGTGATTTCCAGTGTGTTTTTGGCATCCTCAAAGGGTAAAACAATGGAGGGATCCCCCAGAATATTGTACTGATAAAAACCGGTTTGGGCATGGGTCGCCCAGCCGGTGGTGGATACATACTGAAGTTTACCCCGCTGTACAGCCCGTCCAAAAGATACATCTTCTTCAAAAAGGTATTGATAAATGGCCTGAAGCATCAAATAGTCATTCACCACCCAACCCAGGCCGGAAGAACCCAGAAACCCCACCGAACCATTTGGCAGGCGGATAAGGCCTTCACCCAGACTCCGTTCCGTTTCAAACGCCGCCGTAAAACAGGTAAAAGATGTAATCACACAGGGTTTTTCGCTATTTTCCAATCCTTCCACATCATCCAGTGTAAAAAGGCTCCGATCCGACCACACGGCCCCGCCCCCATGTCCGCGAAAATTGATCAGGGGACGTCCTGCATTGATAAAATCGGACAAAGTAGCCGTGGTTCCATAAAAAGGACCTGTTTCGGCACTGGGATTGATATACAGGCGATCGATCTGGACCCCGTCAGGCATTTGTTGGCTGATCACGGATTCGGTTTGCTGTTTGAATTCATCTTCATAACCGGCAATCATAACAATGCGGTTGAGCCAGTTATCCACCACGGGTTTTTCATGCCATGTCCGGAGTTTGGCCAGCGCGTTGGTGAGCTGCTCCGTATCCCGGACCGGCAGACGACCGATGATAATTTCCTGATAGAGATCTTCATCCACATCACCAAACCAGGTATCGGTGATACAGGCTCCGTAACGGTAGGTTTGAAAAAATTGGGTAGGAATCAGCATACCCTCTTTTTCGGTGGATCGGCCGGTTGCTCCGGCATCTCCTATAAGCAGTGCATAGCGGGGACAGATGCTCCAGGTATCCCAGGCCTCTTTCAGATAATTCCGGATGGCATAGGGAGTCCGGTTCCCCCAGGTATAGCGGTCGTACAGGCGGGTTACATCCACCACGACAGGCGTAAATCCCCGATCGGTTTGTAAATCAATGAAATCCTCCAGACTCTCCATAAAATCCGGATGAGTGATGATGATATAATCTCCTTCGGCAGCGGTAAAGGTCTCTTCAGCCGGATCCCGGTAAATCACCGTATCGGCAGGGACCAGACCTTCAGGCCCCACGGCAGTATAAACCTCCCGGCCGGTAAGGGATTCATCCTGAAAGAGCACAGAGTACCCCTGATATTTAGCATCGTAATAGACCACATAGTCCCTGAGCCAGAAACGGTCGTTTTTCAGAATCATCACATCGGGG
>LDZT01005296.1_pt1 | contig 12648 bp, 10 predicted proteins | sample 615521 | NCBI WGS metagenome assembly LDZT01 (sample SAMN03408292, study PRJNA278302) | terrestrial metagenome | isolation source: oil reservoir sample SB1 | place: USA: Alaska, North Slope, Schrader Bluff formation | collected 2011-09
GACGGCAAGAAATATCGTGCGCTTGATGTGACCGGCAAGGATCTTGCGTTATTGAGAGCTATCGCTGACCCCAAATTTAATGTAGACGCTATCTCAAATAAACAACTTCAGAAAACACTATCTGGGCAACCGTGGGCAAAGGATATGGAGGGTCTTAAAACTTGCCGCACGTATCAGCCGGCGCCTCCGGCTTTTACGAGAGCATGGTTTGATAAGGAAACTACCAAAACAACATAAGTACACGCTTACAGACAAGGGTAGGCTTTTGACGGCTTCGTTGAATCAATTTCTCTTTAGCTAAAGTCAGCGATTTATCTAAGCTGGCAGCGTGATATTTTTGTTTTTTATTGGTGAAGTGTACCCGTAAGGTACTAACGGCAAACTTAAATCAAACATCAATACTTTTATGGAATCCCAAGTAAGCCAAAATGCTCTTGGTAAAGAAAATTATCATTGAAGTAATCTTTTATATGGCTATGATGAAAAATATGCTTATGCTTGGGTACTTTGCAGCGGTTTTATAGTTAAGAGCAGCGGCGAGTTAGAACCAGGTACAGGATTTAGTATCCCCACGCGTCTTGAGTATAAACAGCCAGATTTTCAAATCGTTGCCTATAAACATCCGGAAGATGGTAGTTTCTATGATACCACGCTTCGACAGCTTTTCCCTAAAAAGTTTTATGATTTAGGCCGGCCATCTAATGATGAGATAAGCGAACTTGAAAAGGAGGTCTGGGATAAGGCAAAACAAAATAATGATTGTTTAAAACAAGGCGGCTATTGCGCCCAAGAATGCAATGAAAATGATGGTGTTGTTTATTTGAAAGGATGTTCATCCAGTCAGGTTTGCTGTAGGCCAAAAGAATCTTGCGTTGGTTGCAAAGATTTATGCGGTGATGGAATTTGTCAGGAAGTAGTTTGTTTAACCATTGGTTGCCCTTGCGCTGAAACAGCAGAAGGTTGCCCTCAAGATTTTAAATAGATTGGAGAAAAATCAACGATATGAAAAGAAGAAATAAAATTATTCTATTTGTTTCATTGTTGATTTTATTTTTATTTGCCTGGGCTCCTTGGATGAATAATAAAGCTATCCACGATAGAGTATTCCAGCAGAAAGCGCGCAAAGACGGAACGATGGGTCAGGTAATTCAACCGGACAGGACAAAAGAATACACTTTAATTTGCGATTATAATGTAATGTGGTTTCCTTTTGGAAGATATGTTGCAAGTTGTGAAGGAAGTTATTTTGTAACATTTTGGAGTAAAATACAAAATACGTATCCATTCACCTTTAGCACTGGCGGTGCATATTTCAGCATTGGGATTTTCAAGGATTTGCCGGTATACTTTTTTATGCCTGCCCATACTAAAATACAACTTTCCCTCATATTCCATGAAAAAGCCAAACGGCCTTACCTTTGGTTGATCTCCTTCTTCTGTTGCAAAATAGAATACAGGGTTTTCTTTCAAAAACACCAGGACTTTTTCCATCGTTAATACCTCCTGATATTTTAAAACTATACCATACTTTAATTGAGCCGGGTTTTTAGCCAATGCAACTTATATAAACCTGAAATTTCTTAAGTTAATTCTTCAATACATTACTATTTTCCTTTTATTTTTATAAATTCACAGGAACGGATCAAGAACCTGGCAGAAGCTATCTTATTTAAAATAGTATCTTGGAAAAATCTTTGCGGGTGTATATTATGTAGTTATATACAACAGGAAATAATCTGTTTTATTATTACAATACTTTCATACGATTGGCGGGGATTAATAATTGAAAGAAACTGTAATTGATTTTCATGTTCACCTTTCCCTGTATGAGACCTTTACTAAAGATGCTTTTGACTTTTTTGCGGCAGCCCATCCTTCAGAAGAAGAATATGTGGCTTTTTGCAAAAAATACAGTGATCCGCAGGCCTTTTTACAGTTGATGGATGAAAAAGAAGTGGATTACTCTGTTGTATTGGCAGAGATTGCGCCTTTGACAACAGGTGTGGCCACAAATGAAATGGTAAAAGAATTTTGCCAGGCAAGTCCCAGATTAATACCTTTTTGTACGTTAAACCCTTATCTGCATGCGAATATGGGCAAGATGCTGGAGGATTTTATCTTAAATCAGGGCTTCAAGGGACTCAAGCTTTATCCACCATACAATTATTTTTATCCTAATGACAATTTTATGTATCCTTTGTATGCCGTTGCCGAAAGGCTTGGTATACCTATTCTTTTCCATACGGGCTCTTCAATTTTTGCAAACTTCCGTTTAAAATATGGCAATCCAATTTATTTTGATGATGTAGCTGTGGATTTTCCAAACATGAAAATAATCATGGCGCACGGCGGACGCGGCCCGTGGTATAATGAAGCCCTTACCCTAATTCGCCTGCATAAGAATGTTTATATCGATGTGTCAGGCTTGCCGCCAAAAAAACTTTTAGAATTCTTCCCGGATATGGAACGCTTCGCCCACAAGTTTATTTTTGGGACTGACTGGCCCGCTGTGGATGTAAAAAAGAACGCCGATATAATCCGGAGCCTTAAGATATCCCGGGAAGCAATTTTAAAAATACTGGGAGAAAATGCCAGGCAGCTCCTGGGATTAGTCTAAAAGTATAAAGGGGATGGGCTACCTCATCAATCAATGTCTTCCGACAGGGAATCTTTATAGCTTTGGAAGATCTCCACAGCCTTTTCTTTATATTCCTCCGGGATTTCAATATGTCCCCACCCCATAATCATTTGAAACAAACCATCATAGGCCAGACTATGGTGGTTAATGACAGCATATGGGATCCCTTCTTCCTCAAGAAAGGCTGCAAATATTTCCGCTTCAATCTCATTATCCAGTTCTATCCGGAAAATCTTCACAGTTACAACACTCCTTATCACTTCGTTGTTACAAGCAGACGAATCGCAGACGATGAGGCAAAGGGAATAGGATCCGGCCGGATCCCTGTTAGAAGGCTTTGGCCCAGTAATCATACAAAATACTTTGCGCGTACGTTATGCCGGGCACAGCCCAGCGTGCATTCAGCTGCAGCCAGGTTGGACTGATGCCCCTGTCCACTAAAGAAAAACGCGGATCAACCAGTACCTTGCCTTCAGGTAAAACATTTTTGGTTGCATAGGCGTATAAATGCTGGATATGTGCTTCTATTCCCGCTTCCGGAGAAGAAAATACTGCCCCATGGACACCTTTCTCGAAACTCACCTGATCCGGATCTGCTCCATTGAGCGATTCTTCACCTGTGCAGGGGCTCCCTGTTGCCCACAACCCACAGTAATTGTTTTGCCAGGGTTGAACAGAACCGGTAAACTGAAAATACCCGGTCTCTTTGACTGCCTGGAAATAAGCAATATCCCCACGGACGCCATACTCCCTGCCGATTTCAAGATATAACTCCGCTAATTTTGGCATAGGGTTGAATACTCTGCCTGCTTTCTCCATTTTGGTTTTTATTCTTGGGGCCTCGCCCGTCAAATATGCTTCCATTTGATCTGCAGTCAGCTGTGAGGTTCCCATAATGCCAATTGCCGCTGAATCAATCTGTCCCCCGCCCGGGAGATTGATTGTCATCGGGTACTTGCTTAGTTCCTCAAGGTAACTTTCAAAGCGGACCAATTGCTCCTCACTGAATTCATTAATATCCATACTTAATAGATCTGCAGAATTAACAACTCTTCCATCCAATAATTTTAAATTGCTGTGATAATGCGCAAGGTCTTTAACTAACTGAAGGGTGATCGCGTTTGCCGGCTGCGCCGGTTCAGGATTGGTTGGGGGTACAGGAACAGCGCTTGTAATAACTACTGTTTTGGTACCGTTTTCCCAATCCACTTTACAATCCATGGCTTCACCAACGACCCGAAGCGGAACCATAGTCCGGCCCTGCCTGATTAATGCTTTCCCATATCCTTCAGGAATAGCCAGCGTTTTTCCGTCAATGATGATCTCAATTTCCCCGCTTTTTCCTCCGGAGGAAGGGATAAAACCTTTATTTTTTCTGTTGATTACTACCTGCCGGCTCTCCTGTATCCAGTTTACTTGAGCCCCCATATTTTCACTGATTACCCGCAATGGAACATAAGTCCTATTTTCAATAATCTCCGGTGTTTGCTCTCCCTCCGGAAAATGCAGCAATTCGCCGTTGATACGGATATTTATTTCTGCTCCTGCAGTCACAGCGGCGCCTGCGGGCAACGTATTGAATCCCAAAGCCAGGGTTATCGCCCAAACCATAATGAATACTCTAGATATGAACTTCATGATTGTAATCCCTTCTCTACTCCTCATTCCAACGGTACTTTTTATTTTATTGAAGTATGGAAGCATGGGGACGGTCTTTTTGCTTCTTTGGAAGCATGGGGACGGTCTTTTTGCTTCTTTTAAATTGAAGAGCTTAATCAAAAACCGTACCTGTAATCCTTAAAAATCCCAAACAAAAGGAGCCCTTAGCGGACTCCGCCAATTATCCCACCAGTTATTCGTCGTGCTTATGCTCGTGGTGGATATGGGTATGCTCCTTTTCATGATCGACTTCGTGATCATGCTCGTGTTCATGGGTAATTGCTTTATGAGTGTGCTCATGTTCATGCATCTCCCCGTCGTGTTCATGAAGATGCGTATGCTTGATTTCAGGATGGTTGTGTACGTGTTTATGGGAAATAATGTCCATTGCTTCACATACCTCCTTTCCTATCCTAATTATACCCATCTGTTCGGAATTAGACAAGCTCCGGCGACTCCCACCAATCCATTAGGAAAAATTTGAGGATTGGGCGCAACTTTTATTGACCAAAACATTTAAGTGACAACTTAATACTCTATGGTAGTCAAAGTGTTTATAGAATTACTATCGGCAAGATGGCCTAAGACTATAACTATTTGGAACAAACCCTTGTTTGACGATCAGGAATGATAGAATTATAATTGTTGTCACAAACCATAATGGAGCCGTTATCAGGCCAAATCCAATGTGCGTTTAAGGACAATAAAATCATCTCGAAAGGCGGTTGCAGATGACTGGTATCGACTTGATTGCTACGGCGACCTTCGGCCTGGAAGCGCTGGTGGCACAGGAAGTCAAGGATTTGGGCTATAACCGGGTGGCGGTGGAAAATGGCAAAGTTATCTTCAGCGCGAACTGGGGAGCGATCTGCCGGGCCAACTTATGGCTGCGCACAACAGACAGAGTGCGACTGAAAGTAGGTGAGTTTAAGGCCACCACTTTTGATGAGCTTTTTGAACAAACCAAGGCGCTGCCCTGGCCCGAACTAATACCGGGTGACGCCGAGTTCCCCGTGGAGGGAAAATCGATTAAATCCACCCTGTTCAGCGTATCCGACTGCCAGGCCATTGTAAAAAAGTCCGTTGTGGAAAGCATGAAACGAAAATATAAAAAGGAATGGTTTCCCGAGAAGGGACCGCTGTATAAGATTGAAGTGGCCTTGTTGAAAGATATAGCCACCTTAACTATTGACACAAGCGGCGCAGGGCTGCATAAAAGGGGTTACCGTGAACTGTCCAGCCAGGCGCCCCTGAAAGAAACGCTGGCTGCTGCATTAATCATCTTGTCGCACTGGCGACCGGACACAGTTTTAATGGATCCCTTCTGCGGGTCCGGTACTATTCCCATTGAGGCGGCGTTGATCGGTCAAAATATTGCGCCGGGGATGAACCGCAAGTTTGTCTCCGAGAGCTGGCCCACCATACCCGGGGAGCTGTGGCGGCAGGCCAGAAAAGAAACCCGCGATTTAGCCTGTCATAACCAGCCCCTTGATATCATAGGCACGGACATGGATAATAAAGTTATCAGACTAGCCCGCCAAAATGCCAGTGAGGCCGGGGTAAAAGAGCTAATCCATTTCCAGCGCCTGCCGGTTGCCGATGTCCGGTCCAGTAAAAAATACGGCAAAATAATTTGCAACCCGCCCTACGGAGAACGGTTGGGCGCCCAGCGGGAAGTGGAACGGCTGTATAAGGAAATGGGACAGGTCTTCAACCGTCTGGATACCTGGTCGTTTTATATACTGTCTGCCAATCCGCAATTTGAAAAGCTATACGGCCGGCCGGCTACTAAAAAAAGAAAGCTGTACAACGGCAATATAAAAGTAGACTACTACCAATATTTCGGGCCCAGGCCGCCCAGAAAATTAGAAATGCCAACAACCCGAGGAGGATTCGTTCATGAATTTAACGAGCAATGGCCTAACTATTTTTAATGAAAGGTATGCTGATAAAAATGAACAGGGAGATGTTGTTGAGACACCCGATCAAGCTGTTCAAAGACTAAGCAGGACAGCCGCCGGAGCGGAAGCTCTGTATCCTTCCCAGGCCGCGGAACATTGGGAAAAGAAGTTTAATGAGGTCATCGACTCCAAATGCTTTATTCCTTCTACGCCTATCTGGGCGAACATAGGCAAAAAAGGCCGCATGCAGCAGCCGGGAGCCTGCTTCGTTCTTGATATTGCGGATGATCTGCAGAACATGTACCAGACCCTCTTGGAATCGGCTATGATAACCAAGTCCGGAGGAGGCATCGGATACAATTTTTCCAGAATTCGCCCTCAGGGGGATATAGTTAGTTCCACCAAGGGTAAAGCCAGCGGCGCGGTAGAGCTTATACGCCTCTACGACGCCAGCGCCGGTATGATCAAACAAGGGGGAGTACGGAGAGGCGCCTTCATGGGCATACTAAACTGCGATCACCCGGAGATAGAAGATTTCATTCAATGCAAGCTATCCGGGGGGATCACCAATTTCAACCTGTCGGTGGGAATAACTAATGAATTTATGAAGAAAGTATCAGCGGATGAATCATGGGACCTGCAATTCAACGGCCAGGTTAGAAAAACCATTCCCGCCCGGGATCTGTGGGAACAGATAGTTAAAGCAGCCTGGTCCTGCGGAGATCCGGGACTAATCTTTCTGGACACAATCCAGGAGACCAACCCTATTCCCGGCAGACCTATTAACTGCACCAATCCCTGTGGGGAGCAACCCTTAAGCCCCGGAGAATCCTGCCTTCTGGGTTCAATTAATCTAGCCCTCATGAAGGATGCAAACAATGATTCCATAGATTGGCCCAAGCTTAAGGAGACGGCACGGATTGCGGTAAGGTTTCTGGACAACCTGATCGACGTTGGGGAATACCCTTTGGACTTTATCGCTCAGAATACCCGTGCCAGCAGAAAGATAGGTCTGGGTATATTAGGCCTTCATGACCTTTTGATCCGGATGAAGATCCCTTATGATTCAACGGAAGGAAGAGATCTGGCATCAAATGTGATGGCCTTTATCCGGACCGAGGTTCATGCGGCATCCGCCGATCTTGGAGTTGAAAAAAATAATTTTCCGTTATGGGACGAGTCCATTTTCGCCAAGGACCGCAAGCCCAGGAGAAACGCCTCCTGCCTCACCATTGCCCCCACAGGTACCATAACCCTGCTGGCAGGAGTAGAGGGGTATGGTATAGAGCCCATCTTTGCCATAGCTTATAAGAAAACTTACCTCCGGGATGGAGTTCCTGAGAAGCTCAGTATATTCTCTCCCTTGTTTCTGGATGCCTGTAAAGACAGAGGAATTGATGAAAAGATCTTGGAGGAAGTAGCCGCCAGGGGCAGCTGTCAGGGGGTGGAAGGGGTTCCGGAGGATATACAGCGGCTGTTTAAAGGAGCCCAGGAGATCGATCCTATGGACCATTTAGCCATGCAGGTTGCCCTCCAACAAGAGGTGGATAATGCCATTTCCAAGACCATTAATCTGCCTAACAGCGCCGGAGCAGATATGGTGGAAAAGATTTACCTTGAGGCCTGGAAACATGGATTAAAGGGTATAACCATATTTAGAGACGGTTCGAAACAAGGGGTTATAGAAATAGGAAAACAACAGGTGTCTCAAAACAGCCAGGTATCGAGGCCCCGCGGGTATATTCAATCCCGGCCCCAGTGGACGACGGGAATTACTGAAAGAATTGATACCGGCTGCGGGAAAATGTACCTTACTGTAAACCGCGATCCTAACACCAACGAAGTCATTGAGACCTTTATTACTACAGGCAGTGACGGAGGATGTTTAATATTTACCGAAGCAGCATCCCGCCTGACCTCCATGGCTATCAGGGCAGGAGTCTCACTCAAGGATATTATTGAGCAGCTAAGATCCACTCATACCTGCCCATCCTGGACCAGGGCCAGAAGTATCGGGAAGCCTCTAAGTCCGGGAAAAAGCTGCCCCAGCGCTATAGCCACAGCCTTGGAGAAATATGTAGATCACAAGGAAGACCAGGAACCGGATGACGCTGGAGAACAGAGTAGAAGCATCTGTCCGGAATGCAAGCAGCAGAGCTTTGTTCCCTTAGAGGGATGTTATACTTGTTTAGGATGCGGATACTCAAAGTGTTAATGCGCTTCGCCCAGTGAATGATCATAATTTTGCCCGTTTACTTAAAACATTATTTATTGGGATGGAGAGTACTGCAAGTGTAACGCCTATCGCAAGTGTGATCAGAAGCGCTAATCCGCTATAATAATACCAGAACAGCAAGTAAAACATACTTACTGCAATTGAAAGCAGCATTGCGGGGAAAGCAACTTTCATATAATTGATAAATGTAATCGGAGCGCCTCTTTTTTCCGCCATTCCGACGACAACCACATTGGCGGATGCGCCGATGATCGTTCCGTTGCCGCCGAGACAGGCGCCCAGAGACAATGACCACCATAAAAAGTTCAAGTTGCCTGACATGCCCAGTTCTCCCATGTCTTTAATCAGCGGTATCATAGTCGCAACAAACGGTATGTTGTCAACAAAAGCCGAGGCAATTGCCGAAACCCAAAGAATCAAAATGCCAGCCGGAACTAACTGTCCCTGTGTAACATCAACGGTGAAGCGGGCTATAGCCTCAATGACCCCCACTTTCTCAATGCCTCCGACAACTAAAAATAAACCGGCAAAAAAGAAAATTACCGGCCACTCAACTGCATGAAAAGCCTCTTCCGGATTTTCGCGGCTGGATAAAAATAAAAGCAGGGTTGCTCCGCTTAAGGCAATAACTGAGGATTCCAGATGAATGTACTGGTGGATGACAAATCCTAAAATGGTTAATCCCAAGACTATTAAACACTGCTTGAGTAAGGCAGTATCTTTGATTTCTTTTTTTTCATCCATCTTCATTAAACCTTGTTGCAACTCGGCGGTAGTGACCAGTTGTTTACTATAAATAAGGGTCAGCAGGACGATTGTGAACACATAAATTATTATTATTACCGGGGCTAAATTAAATACGAAATCCATAAATCCAAGGCCGGTCGAACTGCCAATCATAATATTTGGAGGATCACCAATCAGGGTAGCAGTACCACCTATATTAGAAGCAATAATTTCAGTAACCAGAATAGGAATGGGATTAACCTTTAATTGTTTAGTAATCGCAAAAGTTACCGGTACAATTAATAAAACCGTGGTTACATTGTCCAGTAAGGCAGAAGCTATAGCAGTTACTATGGCTAAAGCCATCATAACCTTAACGGGGTTGCCTTTAACCATTTTAGCTGCTTTCACGGCCAGGTATTCAAATACACCTGTTTGGCGTGTAATTCCTACAATAACCATCATTCCTATCAAAAGGCCAAGAGTGTTCCAATCAATATAATGAATCGCGTCCTCAACACTAAGGACCCCTGAAAGAGCCAGTAAAGCGGCGCCTACCAAAGCTGCGATAGTACGGTGAACTTTTTCAGACACGATTACAGCGTAAGTAAGCAGGAATATAGCAACTGCAAATAGATACACAATTTTTCCCTCTCTACCCTTTTGCTATACTATACTTAAAAAATAAAAAAGGCAGGAAGCTATTTAATAGCCTCCCACCCTGAAGACCGTATTTCTTGAAAAATGGTTATAAACCATTCCAACCGTAAATCTTTATTTATACTTTTCCTTTTTTAATCCTCTTTAAATTAGTTATTATGATAATATATTTTAATATGCCAGTCAAGGAAATATATAGCTCTGCCCCGGATTTTGTTCTTTCTATCTTCTAGTTTGCCTGTCAACTATAATCGCCACTTTCGGGCTTTTGGCCAACAGCACTGCCGTGGTGATCGGAGCAATGCTGGTGGCGCCCTTGATGGGACCTATCTTTGGCATCGCGCTTGCCCTCTCAACAGGTGACCGTCATTTACTGAAGACTGCCGTATTTGCCGAGCTAGTTGGAATCACCCTTGCAGTAGTCCTCCCTGCCCTGGTGGGACTGATCCCTCTACGTCCCGATTTCGGTTCGGAAATTCTGGCCCGCACTCAACCCACCATTTATGATGTGCTGGTCGCATTGGCTTCCGGTTTGGCCGGGGCTTATGCCTTAGTTGACGAGAAGATAAGTCCGGCCTTGCCGGGAGTCGCTATTGCCACCGCCCTGGTTCCGCCGCTGGCCGCGTGTGGATTAAACCTTGCCGCAGGCAACTGGATGCTTGCCTGGGGAGCTTTTTTGCTTTTTTTAATAAACTTTATTGCCATTGAATTTGCTGCTGCCACTATCTTTATGGCGCTGGGGGTGGTGGAGTTTTCTTATGGCAGCAACGGTTCACTCATGAAAGCAGTAACCAAGCGCCTGGGGATAAGTTTTATCATTCTGCTCCTGGTTACCGTTTTTGTGACCCAGACTCTAATCAACATAATTGGTGATAGAAAATTAGATAACCGGATACGGGAGGTATTGACCGAACAATTGAACACCTATGCGGGCGTCAGGCTGTCAGATGTTAAATGGAGCCAAAGCGGAACAGCGCTTGATATCAGAGCGGTAGTTATAACTCCTCAGGAATTCGACCCCCAGCGCGTAGCCAGTCTTGAAGACACTCTGCAAGCACAGGTTAACTCCAATAGCCAATTGATCGTCCGTTCGGTAATTTCCAAAGATGCAGACCGTAATGGGCCGGTATTTATCAGCGCCGAGGAACTACAGCAGCGCAGCGCGGCAACCCTGGAAGAGGAATACATGAATAAGGTATCACTGATTATAAGCGAGCAGTTGAAATCCATGGGAGGCGCCCAAGTGAGCAATGTGACTAAAGAAGTTGCCGACGGCATCCCCTTAATAACTGCCAGTGCACGGACCTATCAGGCCATAACTCCGATTGAAGTACTGGCCATTCAACAGCAATTGAATGATGAAGTTGATGATTCCATTAAATTGATCATAAGATCCACTATCACCAAGGATGCAGATTCCCAGCAGTTTTTGCACCAAGCAATAGCTTTCAGAGACACCCTCCAGGGTGAGGACTTATTGCTTTTTGACCGCTTGTCGAATGAAATTACCTGGTATCTCTCTCAAAGAACCCCGGGGATTTCGGTGGCCGGATTAAATTTTAAGCTAAAGGATAACTCATTCACTGTCAAAGCATCCGTAAATACTCCGGCAACTTTAAACCCCATCCAGGTTAATGCGCTGCAAAGGCATCTTCAGAATACTATTGATCCCCGCATTAAAATAACTGTTCAATCAATAGTAGGGGGAACTGCAACTGCTGAATCGTATACAACATGGTCTGAGTAAAAAACTATCTCAACACAAAATACATCCTGGGGATATTTACATAAAATATATCTGATTGGGCAGTATGAAAAGTTTGTGTTTTGCAATCAATATCAAAGAGTGAAAGTAATTCTAAACTATTGAGATAAGGAAGATCTCTAATGTTTGCATTAAACATGGCAAGCAGTATTGACGCCTTTTTTGGTTGCTGGTTTTAGTCACTCTGGTAGCGATGATGGGGCGTTTTGTTAAAATACCCTATGCATTAGCTTTGGTCATAACAGGTTTAGCTGTAGGCGCTGCGGGGTTGCTGCCTCAGGTTGAACTGGACCCGCAAATCCTTTTCGCCATCTTTCTGCCTCCACTTTTGTTTGAAGCCGCCATTAATATGCAAGTTAGCCTGCTGATGGAGAATTGGAAGCCCGTAACTATTTACGCGCTTTTTGGTACTGTTTTGGCTTTTTTGTTTACAGCCTGCGCAGCCCATTATTTTTTAGGCCTGCCTATTGCAGCAGCGCTGATCTTCGGAGTCTTAATTTCTCCGACTGATCCAATATCAGTGATAGCTATTTTCCGAGAAACGGGAGTTGGCAAGAATCTAAGCATGATCATGGAAGCGGAGAGCGCTTTTAATGACGGGGTGGCAATTGTTCTTTTCACTCTTCTGGTTTCATTTGCTTCCGGACATAATACTACCCTTCTTAAAGGTGTTGGTTCCTTTTTCGTGGTTGCAGCGGGAGGAGCAGCCCTGGGCAGCGCTATAGGCATAGTTGCTTCCCTTGTTACAAGGGAATTTAACGATCATCTATTAGAAATCATGCTTTCTACAGTGGTGGTTTTCGGATCGTACTTATCCGCTGAATGGCTGCATGTATCAGGAGTAATTGCAGTTGTTGCGGCCGGACTGGTTGTGGGTAGTTACGGCATGCATAAGGGAATGTCCCCCACCACCCGGCTGGCAGTTAACTCTTTTTGGGAATATACGGCATTCGCAGTTAATTCCTTAGCCCAACTTTCCCCTCCAAAACCCCGAACTCCCCTTGCAGCCTCGATCCATCGAAATAATTAGGTACTACATTCTGCGGTGCAAAACCGTATGTTT
>LDZT01013366.1_pt1 | contig 12641 bp, 10 predicted proteins | sample 615521 | NCBI WGS metagenome assembly LDZT01 (sample SAMN03408292, study PRJNA278302) | terrestrial metagenome | isolation source: oil reservoir sample SB1 | place: USA: Alaska, North Slope, Schrader Bluff formation | collected 2011-09
GCCCTGGCACTTTATCGGCTCAGCCAAATGATTGGGGTTCAGGTCCCGCCTGATCGGGCATTGGTAATCGGGGATACCCCTCATGATATTACCTGTGCTCATCATGCGGGCTTGAAGGTGCTCAGTGTTGCAACAGGGCTTTATACGATGCAGGACCTGGCAGCATTGGAACCGGATTTTCTTTTGGAAAACCTATTGAATACAAGTCAGGTGCTTGAAATCCTGGAAAATTTTTAGGCCAACTTGCATTGAATTTGTGCTGAGACTGCTGAAATTTGTTTATAGTAGGGCGGGATGCGATCCTGCCTGTAGCACAGCGAAACACCTTCAGGTGCAGAGGAGGAACGACGTGAGGGTCATCCCGCCGTTTCAAGTTGGTTATTATTATTTTACAAGATGTTGGGTGTTTGGTTGTTATGGTGCGATGAAGAACGCATTGCACCCTACATGTGCTTCGTTTGGTCGGAATTACTTTACGATATTTTGTAAATTACTCCTGAAACGGGTCCAAGGCTGAGGTGCCATCCAGAATCCATCTTACTAATTTGAGCATCTTCCGGCACGTCAATTAAATCGGGGTGGGTATCAGTGGATATCGGGCGGGAGATCAAGGCTTACCCTTTGCCCCGAGGGGTTGATGGCAATGATCAATTTTTGATCGGATTTGCTCATGCTGTAAACAAAGGGTAATTTGCCGCTTTTGGCATACACCACTTGGAATTTTGCATCAGCAGCCAGGGCTGGTAAGGCGTGCCTTAAATGGATCAATTCTTTAACCCGGTTGAGGAGTGAATCGGGGTCCGACTCTTGTTCTGCGACATTGGGGCGTTCTGGTGAGGGGCTCACAGGGAGGTATAAGGACTCCGCATCAGCATCTGAGAATCCTGCGTTTTTTTCATTGGACCACTGCATCGGCGTACGGGCACCTGTTCGTGCATAGCCGCCTTCTTTTGAGGGCAGCTCACGATACTGCATGCCAATCTCATCGCCGTAATAAATGAATGGGGTCCCGGGCATGGTCATCAGGAATAAATAGATCAATTTCATCATCGCCTGGCTTTTACCATTCCCAAGACGGGGTGTTTCGTCGTGATTGCCGGTGATAAGCGCGACATACCCCTTGTCTGATATTTCATCAAGGTAATAAAGGTATTCATCTAAAAACTGACGGATATCGCCGTGACCCGATTCGTCAAAAAAGGACCAGCTGTAGGGGTCACGCCAGCGACCAATCCCGCGCTTTCGGAAAAGGGAAACCCAACCCGGGTTGTTAAAACCTAACAAGAAATCGGCATGGAAACCTGCTGGAATGGCCTGCGCTGGCGATCCCCATTCGGAAATAATCACCGCCTCGGGGTAGTTTTCTTCCAACCAGTCCCGGATCCAACGCCAGAAGCGGGATGTTTCGGCTTTATCCGGGTCTCGTTTGACCAGGGAATTCGCCATGTCCACCCGGAAACCGCTGGCGCCCTTGTCCAGCCAGTAAGCCATGATCTTCTTGATTTCTTCGCGCACCTTTTTTGGTCCAGGGGCGTCCACAGGCTGCATCCAGGGGTAAGTTGGGTCGGTCTGTGCAAAGCCGTAGTTGAGGGCTGGTTGAAACCAGAAGAAATTGGTGATGTAACCCGCATCTCGCTCGCCATAGCCCCGGACTACCGGCAAATCCTCATGGGGTGTATCCCAGATGGAATTGTTCCATACATAATAGTCTGTATAAGGATTGGTCTCGTGTTTTTGGGATTCCTTGAACCAGGGGTGCTCAATGGATGTGTGCCCCGGGACGAGATCAAGCAGAACCCGGATGCCGCGCTGTTTGGCTTCAGCAAAGAGATTTTCGAGGTCTTGATTGGTACCGTATCGTGGGGCAACCCGGTAATAATCAGCCACATCATAGCCGGCATCCTGGAATGGGGATACAAAACAGGGATTAATCCACAGGGCATTGATCCCCAAGCTCTCGAGATAATCCAGTTTTTCAATAATCCCGGGGATATCCCCGATCCCATCATTATTAGCATCGTAAAAGGATTGGGGATAGATTTGATAAAAGACGGCTTTTTGAAGCCAGGAAGGTAAGGTATGTTTCATTTTGATATTCTCCCTTGCTTGATTCGGTTTTTACTGACCAGAGGTTTCTTCCAGAAAATAAATTGGATTTGAGATTAATGCGGGTAAGGGCGGCAGCCCGGGCAGGAATGTGCGAAGGATCTCAACGCGGACAAACCCCGGCGCTTTCACTGGAAAAGTGAGCTTAGCCCGGCCCTCCGAGCTTGCCTGGAACAGAGTTGTTTCCTCACTGTTGGTGATCACCTTAATGACATCGCCGGCGATCAATCCTGAAGCCTCGATTTGGACGGCTTGTCCCGCTTCCCAAGCCCTTGCATCGCCCATCTGGCATTTATCGGCGTTGAGTTGAATTGTCGGCCCCTGCGGCGAAAACCGGATGAAGCTGTGACCTGCCCGCAAAGCGTTCAAAATCTCGTTGGGTGTGTTTGCTCTGGCATAGACGCCCATACACGGTCCGCCAAGGATTTGGAAGAGGCCATCCTTATGGTAGTCGCTGCCGCCGACGGCCGGGATTTGTTGTCCGGATTCAAGCATGGACTGCCACAAACCTACTGCTTTTAAATTGCTTTCACGCATTGGGCCGTTCCAAATTTCGAGGCAGTCAAAAGGTAATTCATTCATAATGAATTGAAAGCTGCAGCACGGGTCAAAGGGGTGGTTGATGACGATCAATGCGCCGCGTGCACGGGCTGAATTAAACCGGGCTTTCACTTCTTCATCCGAATGGGTGAAGAAGGAGTCATCATAAGGCTGGTCAACGCCCAAAAAATTGGCATGACCCTGGTAATGGGTCCATTCAACCCCCGGGATCATGGTGATACCTTTGACCCCCCGAAGAGATTCAGCGCTGACCATCTGGTTGTGATCGGTGATGGCGAGAAAATCGAGCCCGTGCCTTTTGGCATGGGTCGCCAGTTCCGCAACTGAAAGCACGCCGTCGGATGCGATTGTATGGGTGTGGATATCTCCAATAAAAAGCTGGCGTTCTTTTGGGGTGAAGGTTAATCGATAAGATACCATCACACCCTCAGGTGCCACTTTATAAGCGCCGATTAGAATCTTCCATTCTCCTGGCGTCAGTTCTTGCGGTTGGTATCCTGGTGTTGCTTGAATCGCATTGATAAAGATCTCAGTTTTATTGGCACCTGATACCCCAACCTGCTCGCCCCGGGGATTGAGCAGCCCAAGATCGATGGTGTTAATGGCTTTTGATGAAATAAAGGTGCCTGAAGGTGTTTCCTCAGTGTGCTCCAGATGGGTCTGGTAGTGATAGGTCAAATGAGAGGATTCAATATTTTCAGGCATCTGGAAAGGGAGGGTGAGATACTCGCCTTCTTTTTCGTGGGGGATAAAAATTTCCAATTCTTGTGTTTGGGGCATTTGTTCTCCTGGTTAACCGATTTATGTAAATCAGCTTTATTTCCTTCATACAGGTGCTGAATTTAAGGCATGTCAATCATCAAAGGTATTCTTGGCTTCAATGATTATGTCGTTATTTTGTTTGAATTTCAGGAAAAAGGAAAATCCAAGGCTGATCACCATTAAGACGAGCGGGAATATCGTCAGCAAGAAGCGGGCTGCGGTGCCGGGTTGGCTGCCCGGATTATCCCCGCTCTCGAAACCAAATAAATGGAAGATCAGGAGAAAAGCGAGGCTTGTAAACAGACCGCTCAACCGGTTCATAAAACCGAGTGCGTTGGAATAAATCCCTTCCCGGCGGACATTATACTTTCGGGTATCCTCATCCATGATCCTGGCACCAATCAGGTCCATGGTTGTGATCACACCTGCAAATCCAAAGCCAACCAGTGCACTCGATGCAATTGCCGTGACCAGGTTATGCGCAAAATACAGCGGGATGAAAGCAAGCGCTAGCGCTCCCAATGCAATCCGCCAAACCGGGAGCAGACTGTATTTTCGAACCAGCCATGCCCACAGGACAACACAGGCTATGGCGATCAGCAGTACTGAAGCAAATAAGAAGGTTGATTGTGCATCTGGGATTTGCAGTGTGTATTTCACAAAGAAGGGTAAGCCGGCTAAAACCAGGGACATGGCAGCACTGTAAAATGCGTTGGTAAACCCCGCAATCCAGAAGTTTCGGTTGGTGACGATTGTTTTGATGCTGTCCCATAGCTTTGGCTTATTCTCCTCCGGCTCGATTTCTTTTTCACGTGCAGTGAGCGCCATGTGAATAATGACAACACCGCCTAAAATCCCATAAAGGATAGCGGTGGTGCTGAAACCGATGGCGTTGGTGACGATGGGGGTTAATGCGATGCTGATGATCATCGCCACCAGTTGAAATGCCTGCCGCATGGCGTTTGTCTTTGCCCGACTGACGTCATCGGTAAACAATTCCGGAAAAAGCGCGCCGTAATTGGCATTGATGACGGAGTCAAGGGTGCCTGTGAGAATGTAAAACAGCATGGCATAAGCGAGCAAAGACCGCCCGGCAAGAAACTCGGGTGGACTGTAGAAGGCAATTAAGCCCAAAATAAGAAGGGGGGTGCCTATGATCAGCCAAGGGCGTCTTCTGCCCCATTTGGTGCGCGTTCGGTCGGATAGAAAACCGTAAACGGGGTTGTCCAGGACGTCAATAAAGGTGTAAACAAATAAAATCAGGGCGAACTGGGTGGTTTTTAATCCCAGCCGATCGACATAAAAAATAGCAGCGTAGGTTTTGAGCAGGTTGATGGGAATCGATGTGCCAAACATTCCAATGGCGTAGTTAAATGATTTCAATTTATCTGATTTCATCTATGTACCTTTCCTGTCATCAATAGATTTTAAGTGGTTGACATTTGAGAACTCGAGGCTATTAAAGAATTAAAGGATCATCAATTTGCCTGAGAAATAACTGAATTTTCTTCTTTATTAGCCCAGGCTTGCATCATGATATACTAAATGATAATCGAAGAGCGAGAAAATATGCCATGAAATTGATCATTCAAATTCCCTGTTATAACGAAGATGTGATCGTCAATACAGACGCAGATAACCAGTACCAGGCGAAGGACATTGTTAAATTAGTTAAGCCCATTCTTGAGGGTCAATCGGAGATGGTGATCGGCGATCGGGGCGTGCGCACAATCGACCATTTTGAGCCGCACAAACGTTTGCTGCAGCGGATTGGCAGCAAGGTGGTTTCAGCGACAGCCGGGTTTGAAATTCCCGATGCTACCAGTGGGTTTCGAGCTGTCACACGCAAGGTCGCCCTGGAAACCATCGTGCTGAGCAATTATTCTTATACGCTTGAAACCTTAATCCAGGCAGGGTCGAATAAAACACGGGTGTCCTTTGTTCCAATTGAAACCAATCCGCCAGAACGCCCATCCCGGCTATTCCGGAGCATTCGCAACTATTTACTGAATTCTTCAGTTACGATCATGCGAGCATTTACGATGTATCGGTCCCTGAGAATCTTTACCATGATCAGCATTTTTTTTGTGCTGATTGGTACTGCCATAGGAATCCGCTTTTTGATTTATTATTTCCAGGGGCAAGGGAGCGGCATGGTCCAATCCCTCATATTAGCCGCTGTTTTCCTGATTGTTGGTTTTGTCACCTTCCTGATTGGATTAATAGCCGATTTGGTGACTTTTAACCGCAAAATTCTGGAAGAGGTTCTTGTTCGTCTGAGGCGGCAGGATGCTGAAAAGGCGGATGAAAACCTTGAAGCGGATGATGTCCGCGTGAATTGATCAATATTTTTTTGGCACCTGGTTTTTTGGAGGGTAGTGTGTTTGAACCATTGAGAAAACGGATTGAGCAAGAAGGAAAAGTTCTGGAGAACGATATTTTAAAGGTTGATCCCTTTATTAACCACCAGGTTGATCCTGTTTTGATGGACGCCTGCGGCAAGGAATTTGCCCGGCTCTTCAAATCTACCGAACCAACAAAAGTCTTAACCGCTGAAATTTCTGGCATTGCGCCTGCCCTGATGACCGCCATGCATCTTGGCATCCCCGTTGTATATGCTCGAAAACATAAACCGGTTACCATGCCCGATACGGTTTATTTAACAGTTGCACCTTCTCATACCAAGGGGCATATGGTTGAGTTGATTGTTTCCCCGGAATACCTGGCAAATGGCGAACGTGTTTTAATCATTGACGACTTTCTCGCATCCGGTGCCACGATTGCAGGCCTTGTTCGCCTGGCGCAAACAGCAGGCGCAAAATTGGTGGGCATTGGCGCTTTGATTGAGAAAACTTTCGAGGGGGGTCGAGAGTTGCTTGCGGATCTTGGTGTTCCAATTATAGCGCTTGTTCCGATCGACTCCCTTGAAAATGGCAAGATCGTTTTCGCTGAAGACTGAAATCTTATCCCTGCTGTTCAAAGCCGCCAGGTCTCGTTTTCTAAAGCCCGTGTTTGTGTTTTTGTTTAACAATATAGGTCATTTCATGAAAGATAGAAATATACATGAAGGCTCCTATTGGAGAGCTTTTTATCATCCCAAACCCTTGAACCCTTTACATATTCTGATCCTACCCAAAAGCAGCGTGTTTTCACTGTCAGATGCACCCAATCACTCGGAAGCGTTTTATTCGGATCTTTTTGTTATTGTCAAAAAACTGATTGATGAATTTAATCTTGAAGGGTGCGGATACCGATTAATTACCAACGGAGGATCGAACCAATCCCTTCCGCAGTGGCATTGGCACCTGATCAGTGAAAATTTTGGAGAAGCAAGTGATTGACACAATTGCAATTCTTGATTTTGGCTCACAATATACGCAGCTAATAGCTCGACGAATACGTGAAGCAAATGTCTATGCAGAGATGTTCCCCTGGGATGTTCCTGAGGCGAAAGTGATGCGTGTCCAGCCCAAAGGTTTTGTGTTATCAGGTGGACCAGGCTCAGTTTATGATCCCGACGCAGCATATATCCCTGCTTGTGTATTCGAAAGCGGACTGCCCATCCTGGGTATTTGCTATGGTATGCAAGTATTAACACATAACCTGGGCGGAGAAGTTGCCATGGCGGTTAAGCGTGAGTACGGCTCAGCAAATTTGACTCTTGTGAAGCCGTCCGTCTTGCTGAGAGCGGATGATGACCCCCAGGTCTGGATGTCTCATGGCGACAGGATTGACAGTTTGCCGGAAGGATTCTCTGTTTTGGCAAAAACCCACAACAGCCCAATCGCAGCCATGGGAGATGAAAACCGTGCTTATTACGGTTTGCAATTTCACCCGGAAGTTCGGCATACGCCTTCGGGTGACTTGCTAATCAAACGTTTCATTTTTGATGTTTGTGGATGTCAGCCGGAGTGGACGCCGCAATCAATTATTGATGAGTCGGTGGAAGCTATTCGCGCTCAAGTCGGCAGCGGTAAAGTTTTATCGGCTGTGAGCGGGGGTGTCGATTCCAGTGTTGCGACTGCCCTTGTTCAAAAGGCTGTTGGCGACCAGTTGTCGGCAGTTTTTGTGGAAACCGGGCTGATGCGCAAAGATGAAGGTTTTTGGGTTGAAAAGGTATTTGGTAAAAACCTTAATTGTCATTTTATAAAATTAGACTCAAAAGATGTTTTCTTCTCGAACTTAAAGGGTGTGACAGCACCGGAAGAAAAACGACGGATTATCGGAGAAACCTTTATTCGCCTGTTTGAATCAACTGCCCTTACACTGGGCGAACCTAAATTTCTTGTGCAGGGGACCATTTACCCGGATGTCATCGAATCTCGTGCGCCGGAAAGGTCTTCAGCACATCGTATCAAAACCCACCATAATGTTGGCGGATTGCCCGAGCGGATGAATTTTGATCTGGTAGAGCCGCTGCGGTACCTTTTCAAAGATGAGGTTCGTAAAGTAGGTGAAGCCCTCGGTCTGCCAAAGGAATTAATCTGGCGGCAGCCCTTCCCGGGACCCGGATTAGCCGTCAGGTGCTTGGGAGAAGTGACCTTTCCAAGGATCGAAAAATTGCGTCAGGCAGATGCGATATTCACAGAAGAACTTGCCAAAGCAGATCTTCTTATATTTAGCGAAGATGCTCAAGGTATTGAAACAGGCACGGCACAAGCTTTTGCGGTCCTCTTACCTGTGAAGGCGGTGGGTGTGATGGGAGATCAGCGCACTTACCAGGAAGTTGTTGCGCTCAGGGCAGTGACAACCCACGATTTCATGACAGCGGATTGGGCAAGATTGCCGAATGAACTTCTGGCGCGAGTTTCCAGTCGAATTGTGAATGAGGTGCAGGGGGTCAACCGGGTGGTATATGATATCACCAGTAAGCCGCCAGGCACCATCGAGTGGGAATGAGATTCGTCATAAGTAGCGGTTTGATATAAAATAATAAATGAGACAGACTTTGAAATGGGCTCTTGAAAAACAAGTCAAAAGGAGATTGAGATGGACTTTGGCGAGATTTTGAAAAAAGCATGGAAAATAATTTGGAAGCATAAAATATTGTGGCTTTTTGGGCTGTTGGCGAGCTGCGGCATGAACAGTGCCAGGGGCGGCGGCGGTCACGGAGGCGGGTCTTCAGGTGGGGCACCAGCGCCTTCAAGTTCGAGCGGCATTTTTCCCTTTCTGAATCCATCGATGCGGTATTCCTTTGGCAATGTCGTCACAACCATCGAAAACATTGAGCCCTGGATTTGGATAATGATCGTTTTCCTGATAATATTTATGGGAATTTCCATCGCTATCCTTTCTTTATTCCTCGGGACTTTGGGGACCGCGGGTGTGATCAAAGGTACTGCTATGGCTGATGACGCTGCTGAAGATGGCAAACCTTTATCCTTTGGCGAAATCTTCAAAGCAATTAAGCCTTACTACTGGAAGGTGCTCCTGTTGAATTTGGGACTGCGAATTTTGGGATTTGTGGTTATCCTGATATTAGCAATACCAACTGTCCTTTTTGCAGTCTGCACCTGCTTCCTGGGGCTGTTCCTACTGATTCCGATTGGCTGGTTCATAGAAGTGATGATCATCTTCACAACAATTGCTATCATTGAGGAAGACAAGGACATATTTGAAGGAATCAGCCGGGCATGGCAGGTCATTACCCGGAATATTGGTTACGTTGTGGTGATGTTCTTGATATTAGGAATTGGACAGCTTATAGTCAGCCTGATCATTGCCCTTCCCCTGGTTATCGTACCGATACCTTTGTTGATCAACTTGTTTGCGACTGGATTCCAAAGCGCTTCCATCGGATTGTTCATCAGCATAATTATGTTATTAGCTTTGCTGCCCTTCTTGATATTCCTGGCGGGCATTATCAAAGCTTATGTTCTGGCGAGCTGGACCCTGACCTATCGTGCCCTGGTTGGCGAAGATGCGCTTAAACCTGTTGTACTCAATCAGGAACCTGAAGATCAAACTTTGGATGATCTCCAGGAGGATTAAGTAAACGCCTTTTTGGGAACTTTGATGACAATCTTGCGTATTAATAGCGCCTGGAAAAAATACCAGGGGAAGAACTTTTCCCCTAGTATTTCTCACATGCTTGTTATGCTGATTGTTTTGCTGATTTTATTAAACACAACACAACCAGGATACGCTCAGTGGGATGAGTCCCTGCTTGTTCAGTCACCTGATACCAGCCATTTTCCGACAATCACTGTTCCTTTTAAGCTCCCAATATCACAAAGTGAATTGAATGCCGATCTTCAGCCCAGTCAGCTTATGGTTTATGAAGATGGTAATCCATTCCCGCCAGAATCCCTGGATAAAGTACGAAGCGGCGTCCATTTTACATTAGTACTAAATCCCGCAAGGCAATTGGATATACGCGATACGAATGGTGTTTCCCCTTATGAAAAACTGCGAGATGTCCTTTTAGATTGGTCACAAACACGCACCGCTTACAGTGCTGACCGATGGTCCCTGGTGAGTGATGCTGGTGTTGAGATCAATAGTTCAAGCGATCGTGCCCTATGGGTTAATGCGATAAAGGCATATCAACCGAATTTTCGCATACTTGAACCAGATTTGTCCAGCCTGGAAATAGGAATCGACCTGGCGAGTGAAAGGGTGGTCCCCTTTGGTGTTGATAAAACATTACTCTACATCACACCTGCGCCCTCACCGTCTCAGATAGAAGCCATAGAAGCATTATCACTGGATGCCCAGTCTGCCGGCATCCAGGTTAACGTCTGGTTGGTCGATGATTCATATTTTCTGACCAATGCCCAGGGCAGCGCTTTGATAAATTTAGTGGAAAAGACAGGCGGCAATCTCTTTAATTTCACGGGAACAGAAGCTATTCCGGACCCCGAAACCTATCTTGCGAATCTGGGCTTCTATTACAAAATAGCATACCAATCGGAAATTAGGGAAACGGGCACATTCCCATTGCGTGTTGTGCTGACAACGCCCGAGGGTGAAATAAGTGGTGGGAGCGTGCCTTTTTATATTGAAGTTACCCCGCCAAAACCGATCTTGCTCTCTCCCCCCGCAGTCATTACGCGGTCCCAATCAAAGGGGGAGGGTACTGAACTCTCTCCGACCAACCAATCCATCGAGATCATGGTGGAATTCCCTGACTGCCGCCCGAGGCCAATTGTTGCCAGCCGGCTTTATGTGGATGGCAAGGTCGTTGACGAACGAAATTCGCCGCCCTTTGACTTGCTAAGCTGGACCCTGAGCTCTTTGACCGAGACTGGTGAGCACAGCATCCAGGTTGAAGTGGAGGATTCACTTGGTTTTTCAGCCATGACGATGCTGACGCCTGTGCAGCTTGAAGTGATATTGCCTGAACCACAGACGAGTCTCACGTCGAAACAAATTGCATTTTTAGTTTTGGGACTTGTTGTATTTCTTTCACTTGCGATATTTCTTCCACGGATTATCAGACGATTCTGGAAGAAAGATCGCCTGAAAGGTTTTCTGCCTGCAAAGTTTAGAGAGGAAAGCAGCGCGATGGGGGACTTATCAAAGAACACTGAAAAAAATGGTCAAGTTGTTGCGGCCTTAATTCCTCTGAAAAATTTCCCTGGCGACTTAGATGGTGTGCTCAGCCTTGCTCGTGCCCGTGTTTATGTTGGGCGAAATACAAAAAAAGCCGATTTAATAATTGATGATCAAAGTATCGATGATGCACACGCTTTGTTACATCATGATGGGGCGAACTTCTGGCTCAACGATCTGGATTCAAGCTTTGGCACATGGGTGAATTATGAGCGAATTAATCGTCAACCGGTTAGAATTCAAGCGGGAGACATCCTTCACTTTGGGAATTGTGGATTTCGATTTACAATTATTGATGCAAATACACCTCAAGTGACCGTCTCGAAATACGAGCCAGCCTTATGATTGAAGCAAAAAAACCGCATTTAGATATCAGCGCAGCAAGTCACCCTGGTATGACTGGCAAGCAAAATGAAGATCGTTACCAGGTGACAAGTTCCTGGGTCAGTCCTAAAGAAAGGGTGCCTTCAACGCTGGCTGTTTTATGTGATGGTATTGGCGGTCATCGAGCAGGTGAAATAGCAGCGCAGATGGGCGTTTCTATTATTTCTGAAACGATACTTGAAAGCGACCCAAATAACCCGCTTGAGGTGATGGGGCAGGCAATTCGGCGTGCCAGTGACGCCATATACCAGGCATCACAATCTGACCAGGGACGTGCGGGGATGGGGGCGACCTGTGCAATTGCCTGGGTGATTGGTAACAGGTTGTTTACGGCTAACCTGGGGGATTCAAGAATTTACCTTCTGCGCAAAGGGCACATTGTTCAGCTAACCACGGATCATACCTGGGTGCAGGAAGCCTATGATGCTGGACTTATCCAGGAATCGGAACGTGAAAATCATCCAAATGCACACGTTATTCGCCGTTATTTAGGAACCAAAAGCGAACCGGAACCTGATTTCCGACTGTGGTATTTTGAGGGTGAGAGCGATGAGGATGCGCACAATAACCAGGGCATGCGTTTGATCGCCGGTGACATGCTGATCCTTTGCAGTGACGGTTTGACCGATCTTGTGGAAGACCCTGAGATTCAATCGGTGATTAAAGAGAACCCTTTTGATACCACGGTAGATCGTCTGATCCAAATGGCAAATGAGCGTGGGGGTTACGATAACGCCACGGTGATACTGATGCGCATTCCTTCCAGGGGCGTTTTTAAAAAACCTCGAAAGCGAAAACTTGTGTTGGGATGCCTGCTAACACTGGCTTTGATCAGCGCAATCCTGACAGCTGTCTTTTTTGGATGGCGTTGGTGGCAGGGAAAATTAGATTCTGGGGAAATTCAATCTGGAACACAGACGATCGTTTCTCCAACAGACTTTGAAGATTTGGTAAACACGGAAACATCCATCCCCGTGGCATCACCGACGTTCACGGTTGAAAGACCAACAGCTGTTGCGACACCGCGACCATCCATCACCCCCTGGCCGACCAATACCCCCTGATGAGGATAATATAATAAAAGATTTTTTACTTCCCAGGCAAAAATATTGGCTGATATTTGTTGCATGTTTTGCTCTGGGTGCTATAATTAAGTTCCGCCTTGTGATGGTGGATATTTAATGTTAGAATGTCAAATCCGGAGGGATGGCCGAGTGGACTAAGGCGCCTGTCTTGAAAACAGGTGTGGGTTCACGCCCACCGTGGGTTCGAAT
>LDZT01010729.1_pt1 | contig 12612 bp, 10 predicted proteins | sample 615521 | NCBI WGS metagenome assembly LDZT01 (sample SAMN03408292, study PRJNA278302) | terrestrial metagenome | isolation source: oil reservoir sample SB1 | place: USA: Alaska, North Slope, Schrader Bluff formation | collected 2011-09
GAAAAGTAGCTTTGTTCTTCCTATCTAACTATCTCGCTAAAGTTTACACTAACGAACAAATAAATATAAAATTACGGGCAGACACAAGGTCTGCCCCTACGCTTGATTTTGCTTTTTTTCTTTCCTAAGTCTTTATTATTATCCTAATATTCCTAACTCGATACTCGATACGGAATTGCTAATTTCTAATCAATCTTTTCTACTTTAATCGGAACATAATAGGTATGACGGTTACGAAATACTAATAATAGCAATGTATCTCCCGGCTCTAATTTATTGATTACTTCTTCCCATTCCTCAACAGAAGATACCTCCATTCGGTTAGCTTCTAAAATTACATCTCCTCTCCGCAGACCCATATCATCTGCTGAGCTTCCAGGAATTACCTCAGTAATCACTAGCCCTTTTACCCAGGACAACTCTAATTCTTTAGCAATTTCTGGGGTAACCACTTCAATTTTTAATCCGGTTTGTACAGAAAATACTTTTTCTTTGGAAAATTCACTACCTTCTTCTTCCACGGTGGGCATTTCACCAATTTTTACTACAAAGAAGATTTTTTTGCCATCTCGCACAATTTCTATATTTGCTTTTTCACCTATCTCAATATTTCTTATTTTGTCTTGAAGCTCTCCCGGAGAATCAACTTCTTCATTGTTAACCTTGGTGATTATATCCCCTCTTTTTATTCCAGATTTTTCCGCCGGACTATCTTTAACCACATCTCCAACCAAAACTCCCTTAGCATCTTCTGGTAAGTCAAACTGTTTAGCAATTTCCGGGGTAACCTCTTGAATATACACTCCTAACCATGGCCTCCTCACTTTACCTAAATTAATCAGATCATCTATATTTCTTTTAGCCATATTAACAGGAATAGCAAATCCAATACCCTGGGCATAAGGAATAATTGCAGTATTTATACCCACAACTTCTCCTTCAGTATTTAGCAATGGACCACCACTATTACCAGGATTGATAGCTGTGTCAGTTTGAATAAAATCCTTATAAATATGTCCTTCTATTCCTGTAGGGATAGAACGACCTTTAGCACTAACTACGCCCATCGTCACGGTTTGTTGAAGTCCGTAAGGATTACCAATAGCAACTACAATTTCCCCCACTCTTAATTTATCCGAATCACCTAAAGATACCATAGGCAAATGATCTGCTTTTATCTTTACTATAGCCATATCCGAAGTTGTATCTGAACCAATTACTTTTCCATCAAATTCTCTGCCATCAGAAAGAGTAACTTTTATCTTATCTGCTTTATGGACTACATGTTCATTGGTAAGGACATATCCTTCCTGGCTGATAATAAATCCAGAGCCAGTACCTTTTTGGGGAATAGTTTTTCTATATTCCCTGAATTGGTCTCCAAAAAAGTGTCGGAATATGGGATCATCAAAAGAAGGATATTCAGTTTTTACCATTCTTACTGTATCTATATTAACTACTGCTGGCCCAGCTTTTTCTGCGATATCGGCAATGCTATCACTTAAAGCTTGAATAGACGAATAAGATTTTTCCTGTTGAGGTTCTGCATTTATAACCTGTACCAATATTAGAGAAAGAAATAATATTAAAATTGTAGTTAACATAAGTTTTTTGTTTACTCTTAAAGAATAATTTTCTATCATTTTTTTTATTTGACCTCCTTAAATATTTCTAAGAAAAGAGGGAAAAGTTATCTTCCTCTTTTCTTAGATTTGCTTTTATTTACCAAGAGAAATTTTTTAACGTTCGGGCAGCACTAACAAATTTTTCAAATGTTAAGATTTGAAAAGGGATACCTTCTGGTAATTTTTCTTGCTGCTCGGAAGTTAATATACTTTTAACTGCTAAATACTCTTCAATTCGTTTCATCTTTAATTCTGTTTGTAAATCAGCAATTTCTTGCAGTTTTGCTCTAATTTTTGCCAGTTCGGGATCTTTCTCTAAGAATAAAATTTTAATTTCTAACTGATTAATCTCTACTTTATTCTTTAATCCCAGCATTTCTTTTTGAAAATTTAAATCTATCTTCTTTATTTCAGTTTTTTGCTCTTCGGATAGATTTAAAGATTCAACTAATTCTTTCATCTTTGCAGCCGGACTATCTACTAAACGCTTCTTCATCATCTCTCTAAATTCATTACTGGTCTGTTGCTGTATCTTTTGCTTTATTCCGGGTAGTGTCTTTTCTTGTTGAGCATAAGAAAATTGAGCAAAGCCTAAAAATACTACAGTTATTGCAACTACTAAGGTTAATACCATCAACTTCGTTTTCATCTGTTTCACCTCCTTTTTATTTTTTTTATCCTAACCTATGATAGAAGCAATTACTGTGCCAACTTTTTAAAATGCTTTTATTTTTTTATTTTTATAAAATATTCATACTTAAAATTGCGATAAACAAAGACTTTCTGAATTCTTTTACTTAAACTATTTTATATTGTTCTGTAATATTTACTTGGTTAACATCAGTTATATTTATAAAAATGATTAATTTTTCTCATTTTCTTATCAAAATACTGAGCAATTTTTTCGCAGCAATTTAATTTCACGTCCTTTTAAAATAAATAGTGATTTAATTGGGCTTACCGGTCAAAATAAATACTCTTGCCAGTTACCGATAAGGGGATACCCATTACAAAATCCGCATCTATCAGACCTATTTTCTTGGCTACTACTCCAGCACGATACATTATCCGATTATCTACATTCATTATTCCAGCAGTTTTAACCGCTGACCCAATAGCAATTCCCATATCTAAAAGCCTGAAAGCACATTGAGGTCCATCAAATTCACTACCTTTATGGGAAATTCGGTCGGCACACTGGTCATACCCGCAGGCACCACAATTCAAGCCGAGAGACTGTGCATCTTTTAAGCCTATCAATAATACAGCCAGAGAATTTTTCACATTATCACCATCACGGTCAAAATTTTTCTTACCCAGCTCTTCGCCATAATGGACCATCTCTTTAGCTAATCTGATTACATCTTCTCCGTAAATTACTTTAACCACTATAAAGTCTTTACCTGCAGATTTTGGTGCTGTACGAGCTGCAACCCCCATTAAATTCGCGACATCTTTTATAGCCTCTTGAATATCAAATTCAGATAAATTTTGATTAGACATTTTCTTAATTCCTCCTTGAATTAATTTTCCAATTCTCCAATTGGCCAATTTACCAATTGAATTGGTCATTAGTGAGTAAACCTAGCGTAGAGCGTACAGCGTTTAGCGTATAGGTGCCTGTAATAAGTGTAAGAAAATATAAAATACAAGAAATATTAGTTATTAGTATTAAAACAGGTTTTCAGTTAACGGTTTTTAGTTTACAGTTTATTGTGTTTTATGTTATTTCCACAAATCTGGTGTAGGGGTCGGATTTATCCAGCCCGAAACGGGTTCGATGAATCGAACCCCTGCCTCTGGATGCTATACGCTGATAATCTTCTGACTCCTGTATTCTGGCTTCTGCCTACTGATCTTTATCTTTTATTTTTTTAACTAGCTAACCATGTAACCAACTAACCAGCTAACTAAATGTATACACTAAACGCTACCCGCTATACGCTATGTAATTTATTATACTACCCAATTATTTTGTAATCAATAACCTGAAAAGTAGACAGGCTCTTGTTAGTAGTCAATAACCATTCCGCTTCTGTGGGAACAGAAAAATCAGGTTGCAACCTCCCCTTTTCTAACCAGTATCGGGAATGCTGATTATCAAATTGTCCTTTATTGACTTTAATGATCAATTTAATTGGCCTATCTAAAAATTCAACTTGCTCTAAAGTTTTCACTTTTTTTAATTCTTTAATAATTTTTCTCTTTAATTTTTCTTCAGGCAAAGGGGATATATTTACTAATCCTATATTCTTATTTAAGGGCCCAATAATTTTTACGTTCGCTAAAACAGATTCGTATCCCTCTTCTTCTAAAATACTTAATAGTAACTCATTAGCTTCTGCTACTGCCTGACCGTGATAATGAGGAGCAGCTAAAGGTTTAAGTAGATGTTTTAGCTTGCAGCCTTCTCTAAATTTGTTTTCCCCAATCTGTAAAATTTTTATATCAAAATAATCAGCAATTTTACGGATTTCCTCCTTGTTTAGCTCCAAAAGGGGGGCATAAAAACCATTATATAATTTTAAACCCCTCTTTCCCCAGGTATCACTCTGGTTTGAACCAGTCAGTACCAGTCTTCCCGATGTTTCTTTTTTTACTTTTCCCAATTTAGCTACTCTGGTACATTTATTACAGGCCGGCCCCTTCTTTAAAACTCTTTCCTGTTCTCTTTTTCCCTGAACAATCTTTAGCTTCAAATCTAAAGCCCTACTGATATCTTGAATATTTCTTAAACTCTTACTGTAACTATATTCTTCGAAACTGACCGTAATCGCTAAAACCTTTTCTCTCCCTAAAGCTTGTATAGCTAAAGCAGATACTACGGTGCTATCTAATCCCCCCGAAAAAGCCACTACAATCTCTTCTCCCTGACTGATTTTTTCAATCTCTTCTAATATATTATTAATTCTATCTTTTGTGCTAATCATCACCCAATCCAACTATCTTTCTTCTTATTATTTTTATTTTACTTATAAAAAAAGTCAAGGCAAATTATAAACACTATTACAATTCCCTGACCTTTAATGTTGATTGAAACTATCTTTAATTAATAATCTATCAATTACATTTTTTCCAAATATTCTTTAAAAGAAATGCTTTTATGCCATCCTTCACCGATGTAATTTAATACTGGAATAAATTGCTCGGCAGTTACATATCCCGGTAAAGGAGCTACGCGGCTATGGTTGCTTTCTAAAAACCAGGTAGTAGGATAACCGCTTACCTGATATAATTTAGCCAATTCTCTTTCGGTAATCTCCTTGCCGTCTTCAATCACTTTATTATCCGACTCGGCATTTACTTTAATAACTACAAAATTTTCATTTAAGATTTTTTTTACTTCTTCTTTGGAATAAGTTTCCTTATCCATTTTTTTGCAGTAACCACACCAATCAGTGTAAAAATCGATTAAAATATACTTGTTTTCTTTCGCAGCCAGAGCCAATCCCTCATTATAGGATAGCCAATTAAGAGCAAATGGCTTGGCCTCCTTTACTGCTTCTGCGTTCTGTTCGTCTATTTTAAAATATGATTTTAGTCCGAAAAAAAATATTATTACTAATAGGGTTACTAAAACCATTATTTTATTTCTTTTTGTGAAAAATATCTTCATTTTTATTTCAAACCTCTTCTGTTCATATTTAAATTTATTTTTCATTACCTTGTTAATTTTGTATAATTTTAATTTTCAAAGACGATTATTTTTTTACTTAATAAAATAAATTACTATCCTCTGAAAATTATCAGTAAGAATTAACCCACCAATCAGTATCAGCAACACTCCTCCAACTAACTCAATAGTTTTAAAATGCTTTTTAATTTTACTGGAAAATGAATAAAATTTATTGATAGCCAGGGCAGTCAATAAAAAAGGAATTCCTAAACCGGCTGAATAAATGGTAAGCATTAAAATACCCTGATAAACTGTTTCCTGAGTCCCAGCATATATTAATATTCCAGCCAGAATAGGTCCCACACAGGGAGTCCAACCAAAAGCAAAGGCCAAGCCCATTAAAAAGGGGCCTACTATAATGTTAACTGGTTTAGTCTTACTGTAAACCCTTTTTTCATAATCCAAAAATTTTATTCTATACATACCTGACATATGTATTCCAAAAATTATAATTATAATTCCCCCTATTTTCTTTAAAATAAAAGCCTTCTCTAATAAAAAACTACCTAAAAAAGTAGCGGTAGCTCCTAAAAGAATAAATATTAAAGAAAATCCGAGAATAAAAAATAAAGAACTTATAATTATGGTATTTTTATTTTGTTTTTCCCCTTTTTCTATATCCTCTAAAGATATCCCTGAAACAAAGGAGATATACCCCGGCACTAAGGGTAAAACACAGGGAGAAACAAACGAGAAAAGGCCGGCTACGAAAGCTGCCATTAAAGAAACTTCACTCACACTTAATGTTGTCATTATAAAATAACCTCTTAAATTAGTTTATAGTTATTATTTTTTAATTTTAGATTTTTGTTTATAATCTTCGATGGCTTTCGATAAACCATCAGCCGCTAAATTAGAACAATGCATTTTAATGGGTGGAAGCCCGCCTAAAGCTTCAGCAACAGCTTTATTGGAAATCTTTAAAGCCTCATCAACATCTTTTCCCTTTACCATCTCGGTGATCATACTGCTGGTAGCAATAGCCGCTCCACAACCAAAAGTTTTAAATTTACAATCAATTATCTTATTATCTTTTACCTTGATGTAAATTTTCATAATATCCCCACAAACAGGATTACCAACCTCTCCTATACCGTCGGCATCTTTAATCTCTCCTACATTATGAGGATTTCTAAAATGTTCCATTACTTTATCACTATACATACTCATTAAACAATTCTCCTTCTTGATTCTGATCATACGATTAGCGGGCTCAATAAATCAAGCCCCTACAAATTAATTATCACGGGCAGACACAAGGTCTACCCCTACTAACGACTAATTCAACCCTTCCCAATTCCCCTTAAAGGGAGAGAGGGCTCTTAACTTTTCAATAATTCCCGGCAATATATCTATTATATAATCTATTTCTTCCTCTGTATTATCTTTCCCTAAAGTTAACCTTAAAGATCCATGAGCTATCTCGGGAGGAAGACCGATAGCCAATAATACATGTGATGCCTCCAGCGAACCAGAGGTACAGGCTGAACCACTGGAAGCAGCAACTCCTTCCATATCTAAACTTAACAACATCGATTCCCCTTCAATAAATTCAAAGCAAAAATTAGCATTTCCTGGCAGCCTTTTTGTAGGATGACCGTTTAAACGGGTATGATCTATCTTTTCTGTAATACCTTTAATTAATTTATCTCTCATTTTTATTACTTCATCCTCTTTACCCTGCAGCAACCTCTTCTCTGCCAGCTCGGCAGCTTTGCCCAATCCAACTATCCCTGCTACATTTTCTGTCCCGGCTCTTCTATTTTTTTCCTGAGCACCGCCGTCTATTAAATTAATTATCTTCGTTCCCTTCCTTAGGTACATTACACCTACACCATTAGGACCGTAAAATTTATGTCCGGACATCGATAACATATCTACTCCTAAATCATTGACATCTATAGGAATATGGCCGGTAGTCTGGACCGAATCAGTGTGAAAATATACTCCTGCGTCTTTGACTACTTTTCCTATTTCTTTAATTGGTTCAACGGTGCCGATTTCATTGTTAGCATGCATAATGGTTACCAATATCGTCTTATCGGTAATCGCTTTTTTTACATCTTCGGGGTCTATCAGACCATATTTATCAACCGGTAAATAAGTAACCTTAAACCCCTGTTTTTCTAAAAACTGACAGGAATGCAGGACAGCATGGTGCTCTATCTTCGAAGTAATAATATGATTCCCCTTTTTTGGGTTAGCCCAGGCTATTCCTTTTATGGCATAATTATCTGCCTCTGTCCCTCCGGCGGTAAAAACAATTTCTGCAGGATTTGCACCGATTAAATGAGCAATCTTTCCTCTGGCTTCTTCTACTGCTTCCCTTGCTTCCTGTCCAAAGGAGTGGATGCTATTAGGATTCCCATATTTTAAAGTAAAATAGGGCTCCATCGTCTTAACTACTTCTACATCCGTAGAGGTAGTTGCCGCATGATCCATATAAATTCTTTTCATAAAACTATGTTCCTCCTTTTAGGTCTTTTCTAGTTTTCCAAATTACAGCGTGAAAAAATTATATTATATATGAGTAATTTTGTCAACTTTTATATTTCTGGCTTTGTTCATTGCTTCAAAACTATCTCTTGGGCATCTTCTTTGGCAATTCGTTCTATAAATTCTTTAAAAGATGGATAATCTTCTTTAGATATTTCAAAGGTATTAAATTTATAATTTCTCTCGTATTTTATAATATTTTCTTCAATTAAATATTTCACCTTATAAGAAGCAAAAGGCAATTTCAATTCAACATCGTTTGGTATTCTCTCGATCTTGAAATTATCCGGTATAGTAATTTCTATTTTATTTTTAGAGCAATATTGGTTATAGAAATACATCGGATACCTTCGCTCTTCCTTAGCCACAATACTGGTAGATTCTACCCTTTCAATAATGGAAGGTTTAAGCTGAAGTTTATTACCAATTTTCTTAGCATAATGAGGAACTCTGAATTTATATTTCTGCTCTACCGGCACATCAAGATCAGCTAAATCGGAAAAGCTAAATTCCTCCAGTACAGAACCAGGACAACTTGAACTCAAAGAATTTTGAATTGCTTCGCCTCTCTTAGTTTCTCCCAGATCTTTAAAAATGCTTCTATAATAAGATGCAAAAATACCTGATTGAGAAATAAAGGCTTCCCCTTTAATCGACCCATCCTTGGCTAAATCTAATTTTATTTCTCTTATCCTTTGGTTTTCCTCAGCAGGCTGGACAGGAATTTTCATAAATTTTCCTTTTCCATCAATCAAAACCATAGCCCAGGCATCCTGATCCATCGCAGGTAAATCACCATAAACATAGTTCTCAGCAGTTCCATCTAAAAACATTAGCTCCCCGTTTAAAGAAACTGCAGCGATAGCATGATCAAATTGAAAACTGGGTAAATCAAGATCTAACTCTCCACTATATCTGGTCCTAAGCAATACATAATAGGTTTCTATGTCTGCCTCTCTCAACATAGCAATAAGTAAAGTAGCCTTATCTTTACAATCACCGTATTTATATTTATATATCTCTGCTGCCTCATGGGGCATATGTCCACTTAAACCAAATTCTAACCCCAAATATCTTATTTCCGAGATTACATAATGGTATATAGCGCTAATCTTCTCTTCATCGGTATCTTTCCCTTGAACAAGTTCAGCCACTTTTGCCTTTATATCGGCATCAGCCTTGCTCTGTTCTCGGGATATATCATAATACCATGAAGCAATCTCTTCCCAGGAAGAAAAACTGCTTATCATAATTCGAGGAGCAATATTGTAGAAGGGAGGCATATCACTTTCATAAATAATCTGGCTAATATCAGAAGCCTTCCAGGAATAAACAGTCTTATTGTCTACCTTTTTCACTTCAGAAATAATATCAGTTTTAAAATTAACTGTCTTAAATTCTACTTCCTCAGGTATTGTAAGTACATATCTACAAGATTGAATAGGTTCAAAATCTTGCAGATAGAAAGTGTCCTGGAAATTTTTACCAATGAAACCTCGGCTATAATCATCCAGGGTATATTGATATTCAATGGTTACCTCTTCTTCCAAAGCAGGCATAGAAATTACTTTTTGAGAAATATTAGAGTATAGACGATACCCTTCTAAAGGGAAAATATCTTTTATAGAAGTGGCATCTATTATAGTCCCATCTAATTTAAAAGTCCGGGCTTTTTTAATAGTTATTCTTTCTCCCCAAGCATTATAAGTTATGAATACCTCTCCAAATTTTTCAATCCCTCTCCTATTAAAGAGTTTGATTATCTTATGATAAGTTGTAGAAGAGGTCCCATCTGAATGAATAATCCTCCTTGTTTCATTTAAAAGTATAGCGGCACTCGCATCCGGATATTCTTCTGCTGAAGGAGCTTTGGCGATTAATTCTCGAGCATCTACTTCGGCTACCTCTTCTTTTTCCGAAATAAAATCAATATAATCTCTCAAACGAAGAAATTCAGGAGATATCTCCAGGGCTTGCCTCCATGACTCAATAGCCTTCTCCTCTTCTCCTTGTTCGTGATAGAGATAGCCTAATTGAGAATATATTGAGGAATTATAGGGGAATATTTCGTTTGCTTCTTCTAAAATTTCAATAGCCCTGGCCTCTTCCCCCATCCTGATATAACCATCAGCTATGTTTTTATAAATTGCCGGGTTATCGGGCTCCAAGAGTAAAACTTCCTTATAAAGAGCAATCCCCTCTTCAAACTTTCCTAATTGAAAATATAAACTACTCAACCTTGCCCGGCTCAAACTATCATCATGATTAATATCCAATACCTTTTTATACTGCTGAATAGCCTTCTCATACCACCCTTTTCTTTCGTATGAGACACCTAAAGAATACTGGGCTAGAGCATAATAGGGTTTGGCCTCCCTTAATTCTTCTAATTTTTTTCTTGCTTCTAAATTCCAACCTTTCCTTTCGTAAACCCAAGAGAGATATAGATTAGCCTCCAAAGAATCTGGGTTCACCTCTAACATCTTTTCAAATTCCTCAATAGCTTCTTTATACAATCCCTTCTCGTAATAGTTTATCCCCACTTGCATTATAGCTTGAATAAAATCAGGATTATTCTTTAGAGCTTCTTTGATTTTTTCCTGACTTTCATCAAATTTCTCTTTTTGTCTATATCCATTGCCCAAAAGATAATGAGCTAAAGCATTCTTTGAATCTATAGAAACTGCTTTCTCAAATTCTTCTATTGCTTTATCCAAAAATCCTTTCTTCTGAAATACCAACCCTAAAAAAAGATGTGACTTTAGATCTTGGGGATTATCAATAACTTCTTCCTGGTAATAAGTGAGAGCATCATTTAGATACTCTCTTTCTTTCAATTCTTCCTCAGTTAGCTTTACTTTTGCTGCCTTTGCTATCTCTTTATATTCGGTATCATATTTTAATCCTTCAATCAGCTCTCCCTCGATATCAGTTATCCTAAAATAAAATCCCCAGGTGTCTTCTTTTTCACAAACTTTTACTAAAATTTTATTCCAGCCCTCGCTCAGCCAAACAGGCACTGCTTCCTGGTCAATTACCGCTGTTCGGTAAATATCCTGTTCTATCACCACTTCATCGTTAAACCACACTTTTACCGCATCATCTGCTCCTACCTTAAAAATAGCAGCCCCTTCCCGGGGTGAATATACATAAGTTAAAGCATAACCTACTGACCAATTATTGGGGTAAAGAAAGGCATCAAGGTTTATAAAACCGGAAAGGGCAATTTTCTTAGGTTTAAACCATTCTATCTGGAGACTATCCTTCCCACTGTAAACTTTTTGTAAATTAATTTCTTCTTCCGGGGGATAAACTTTTTTAAACCCGGATTTTCCGGTATTATCAAAAGGGCCAATTATCAACCAGTCAGTGACCATCCCTAATTTCTCAATCTCTTGACTGGCTTGAGGAATATTGTTCTCTCTAATATAGGACTGAGCTATTTGTCCTTGAGCATAGGCTTTAAGAATTTTATTATTAGAATCTTTATCTAAGATTTTTTGGGAAAGAGCCGTAAATTCATCATATCTCTCAACTTTATCTAAAACCTCTTCGAGCATAATCCAATAAACTTCTGCTTCCGGAGAATCAGGATTCTTACTGATAAAATCAGCCCATCGATCAAAGGCTTCCTGATAAAATCCTTTTGACCAGTAATCAAACCCGATTATTTCTAAATCATTGGCACATGCGTTTAGATTGAATATAGCAATTAATATAATTAATAAAATAATAAATACTGAAATAAATTTCTTTTTTATGATGCTCATCTCTTTCTCCTCTATTTGGTTAGTTGGTTAATTAGTTATCTGGTTAATTAGTTAGTTAGCTAATGTTTAATTTACGCAATTAGTTAATTCTAAGAGTAAAAAGCATAATTTAAGAATAAAAAATATTTTCTTTAATTTTAAATTTTGAGCTACGACTTTGCGCTTTTCGTTTTTTGCTTTGTTGCTAAATACTATTCACTAAATACCAAAAACTACTTGTATAACTAGCTAACCAGGTAACTAACTATATAATCTTAATAACCCGTCCCAAAATAAACCCTATCAATATTCCAATGAGAAAAACAGTAGTTAAAAGCCGGGCATTGGCTACTTCTTTAACTCCCCTAATTCTGATGAAGGTTAATGTAACCAGATAAGCTACTCCATTTACGGTGATAAAGAAGGGCCAGACTATTACTTTAGCTATAATCGGTCCTATGTAGGGAATTGATTGAATGATAAAAATGACTTGAGAAAAAACTTGTCTGGCTATCTCCATAAAAATGCCCAATAAGGCTACAATTGCGGTAGTCAGTATCTTATCTACCCCTAAATAAGTCAGCACATAAAAAACCGATATCATTATTAATATGGTTATGGCAATTTCCAAATCTTCTTTAAACTTTGGCTTCTTCAGTTTAGGTTTAAAATCTTTGCTCACTTTTTAGAATCCTTCTAAATTTTATATATTAATTTAGATACCGTTTATCTTGCTTCAGGTTAGGATTTATCGCTTTCTGTAGTTTGCTCGGCAGCTTCTTCTCTTTTCTCTTCTGCTCTTTCTTTAACAGAACTTATGCCTATTATTACCGCAAATATTCCACCAATCAGTAAAATAAAAGGCACCAAGGCTGCTAAAGCTTTTAGAAACAATAACCACCATTTAATTAATCCTAATACCCCTAAGATTATAGTTACTATTCCTCCCAAGATAATCCACATATTAACTTCCTCCTATCTCTTTATTTGAAATTTAATCTTTAAATATCTCCGTTTTTCTTAGAAATACGAAGAATTTAAATTTAATGATATAATTAGCCGACAT
>LDZT01012794.1_pt1 | contig 12603 bp, 12 predicted proteins | sample 615521 | NCBI WGS metagenome assembly LDZT01 (sample SAMN03408292, study PRJNA278302) | terrestrial metagenome | isolation source: oil reservoir sample SB1 | place: USA: Alaska, North Slope, Schrader Bluff formation | collected 2011-09
GTTTCATCAAACGTTACCGTGCCTTCCTTAAACTCCACCGTTTTACCTGGCCAATTACCAACATGTTGATTAAGCCCGGTCAACATATTAAAAACCGTGGATTTCCCAACATTAGGCTGCCCCATTAAGGCAATTCTTAAAGATGATTTCTCTGTTTGCATGCTTAAAAACTCATTTCAAATACTATCTTTATACTAGCAGCTTCTCCACAATCACTTTGTTTGCCTCGCCTCTTCCCAATGCAATCCTGGCGTCCCTAACATAAACAATGACAGGGCCAAAACCTGGGTTTTGCTTTACAGATATTTCTGCTCCCTTCGTGAACCCCATAACGAGTAATCGATCATTTAATGCTCGACCACCATTTAGGCGATAAACCTTCCCTTTGTCGCCTTGTTTCATATGGCTCAATGACATGAATTTATCCGTCATTATTACGCTTGCCTCATCTGAACAATTAGATAATTCGTTTGCATCGTGTCTTTATTCTTCATCGTCTGTTTTGTATTCCGTCCACATACGAGCAAGTTCATCTTCTTCTGCGTGAATTTCTTGATACTTGACGACCTTGTCTCCTTTCCGGATTGCAACGCCATCACCTGGTGTAACCACACCAATATCAGCATAGGGGATACCCTTTTCATCCAGGCATTGCATTGCAGAATTAAGATGTGATGGGCTTATTGTTGCCACCAATGTCCCGGAAGATATCATTTTCAACGGGTCAAATTGGAAAGCCCGTGAAAAACGAGCCACGACTTCAGGAATCGGGATTTTCTCATATTGAATGTCCAAGCCTATATCTGACAATCGGGAAATCTCCATCAAGGTTTCTAAGAGACCACCTCTTGTCACATCATGCATGGCAGATGCGCCGCATTTTCCTAGAAGCACTGCCTCAGGAACAACGCTTACATGCCGCATCAATGAACGTGCATCCCAAACATCGCCATCCGTTAACCCCAGTTTCAGAGCTGCTTTAGAAAAATCGCTGGCAAGAATAGCCGTCCCTTCCAATGCAATGCCTTTGCTGATTAATAAATGGTCACCAATCTGTGCACCGCTCGTAAACACAGGGCTGCGGCCGTTCAATGGTCCAAAGGCTGTTACAGCAACCAGCGGTCGAGACAGGGCAGACGAATAGCCTGTATGCCCTCCGATAATGGATACACCTACTTCCTTCGCTCCTCTTTCAACATCAGACATAATTTTTTCCAGCAGTGCAAGATCGTTCTCACTCGGCACCAAAACCAGCAATTGTATCCAGCGGGGTGGAGCACCGCTTGTGGCTATATCATTACATGCAACGTGGACTGCCAACCATCCAATATCGTTGACTGCACCAACGATTGGGTCTAAATGAGATACCAACACATCGTCACCCACCTTAGTAAGTGCAATATCCTCCCCAAAAACAGATCCAAGGATGACATCCGGATCATCACACACAAAATGTGGGAAAACATACTTATTGAGATGTTCTAATGAAAACTTTGACATTGATTGACCTCATTATTCCTGGTTTGAGATGTGGTTATCGATGATTGCCATCGACATAAAAAGCATCAGAAGCACTCCAAAAACGGAATCCCTGGCGAACCACGATTTGTGCCCTGCCGCTTTCAGCAAGTTGATTGAGCGATTCACGAACATCCGCAGACGGCCATTTTGACAATGCTTCCTGTAATTCGGATACTTTCATTGGATGTCTTGTGATAATGCCCATAATGGATTCTACTAAGTTTTCATCTCCGCTGAGATCAAAAGAACCTTCAGCAGGAAGAATAATTTTTGCGACTTTGCCAAGTATGGCATGTGCTCGTAAAAGGCCTTCTTGATCTGGCGGTTTGACCCAGGTTTCTGCTGGTGGTCGGGTCGGTTGAAGGATGTGCACTTCATCGGGATTAATTTTTTCAAGCCTGTCAGCCAATTCCTTCAAGGATGACTCATCATCATTCACACCTTGCATGAGCATGACCTCAATCCAATATTTGCCCTGGTAAATCTTACGAAAAGCCATCAACCCATCCGTCAAACGTTCAAATGATAAGGCTGGATGAGGACGATTGATCCTTCGGTACAGGGTGGCATTGCCCGCATCTAGTGAAGGCAAAACGGCATCAGCAGCGATCAATTCCTGTCGAACTTCTGGCATAAACAACAACGAACCATTCGTAATCACTGCTACAGGTATATCTGTAAATGCTTTAATTCCTCGAATCATGTCGCCCAACCCGGACTGGAGCGTTGTTTCACCAGAACCCACAAAGGTAATCCAATCAATATCTCCCGGGGTGTGTTTATCCAAAGCCTCTTTCACCTGGCTCAGAATGACTTCTTTCTTAAAGAAATTTCTTCGATCGTTGGTCAAAGGTCTCGTCCTACCTAATTGGCAATAAATACAGTTCCAATTACAGGTCTTCAAGGGAATTGGATCAATACCAAGGGATTGTCCCAAACGTCTTGATGGCACTGGACCAAATACTTGTTTCACCATTCGCCTTCCTTTCGATATTTAAGATCGTTCGCCAAATAGACGGGTGCCAACGCGAATAATATTTGCACCTTCTTCAATCGCAATCGGATAGCTGTTACTCATACCCATTGATAAATATTTCATCTCAACATTTGTTAAATTCATTCCAGCAATGCGGTCAAAGATACCTCGCGTCAATTGAAAATACGGTCTGCTGTTCTCGGGTTCCCCAAATCGCGGACCCATGGTCATCAGTCCTTGAAGCTTCAGATTCGCTAACTGACTTATCTTTTCCACAAGTGCATCAACATTGCCTGGCAATACACCCGTCTTATTTGATTCTCGTCCGCTGTTAATTTCTATCAAAACCGGCATTATTTTTCCAAGCATTTGGCAGCGGCGATCCAGGTATTTTGCAAGGTGCCAGGAATCAATTGTTTGCACAAAATCAAATGATTCCGCCACATACTTCGCTTTGTTGGTTTGTAAATGACCTATCATATGCCACTTTACTTCTGAACCAATTTCATTGATGATGGGCAAAGCCTCCTGCACGTAGTTATATCCAATATGTTTCACCCCAGCCCTAACAGCGACTTTCACCTCTTCCAGGGTACGTGTTTTTGCTGCAGCTACCAGAATGACATGCTCTGGTAATTGGGATAAAATCTCTTCAACGGTCTCAAAAATTTTCTGAGCTTGATTTTCCATACGGATTAACCTTTCGTGAGAACGATAACCACAGCAACCAAAATACCGGCTAACAAAGAGAATACAGTTAATCGACGACCTTCATGCTCCACAGCCGGCAATAAATGCGTTGCGCCAACGTAGAGCAAGACACCTGCTGAAAATGCCAGCATCAATCCCAATATTTCCTGATCAATCCTGTGAATAAATGGATAAGATATCAGCGTACCAAGCGGGGTTGAAAAAGCAGCGGCAATCAGCGCCCAAACAATTGCCTTTTTTCGAGAAAACCCACCCCTTTGAAGTAAAAGAAAAGTGACAATTCCCTCCGGGAACTCATGTAAGACCATCCCAATTGCTGCCAAAATACCGGTAAAAATGCTCACATTAAATGTCACAGAATAAATGACACCGTCTATGAAAGAATGGATACCGATTCCAATCATAGGGATTAACCCAATTGTAATCCGCTGATCCTCATGTCCATGAAAACGATATCTATCCAGAACTCGGTTGGAAATATATAATCCCATAAAGCCAATTAACACAAATATCGGCGCGTTGTCATTCATGGCATAGGCTTCTGGCAGGATGTGTATTAGTGAAACGGTCAATAACACGCCAGCCGCAAAGCTCATAAAGTGCGCAACATTTTTATTCCCCCAGCTGGAATACCGGTTAATAACATAAATCCCACTAGCCGTCACAAGGCATGCAAGTGTACTTGCTAATAATACAATCCCAAACATGAATCTCTCCTCAATTCATCAACCTTGTTTAGAAAAGTAAAACGAAACCAGGTTTGTTAGAATACAAATCTATCCTTCTCCTGCGTCACCGATGGTTTTTCGCAATGTCTTAACAGCAAGCTCCGCACAATGCAGATGGCCTTTTGGCAGCCCTCCTAGGGCTTCAATTAACGCTACTGAATCAATTGTTCGTGCTTGATCAAGATTTTTTCCCTTAATCATTCGAGTTAACATGCCGCCAACGGCATAAGTCGCAGAACACCCATCAGTTGAAAATTTCGCATCATGAATAATTTCACCAGCCATTAAAATCTCAATCGTCATGCTGTCACCACAACAACCGCGAAACTCACCACGCAGATTGGGCGCTTCAAAGTGACCCATATTTTCCCGTGTTTTGATGATTTCCCGGGCAATTGGCGTAAACTCTGAAAGTTCAGATTCATCCTCAACCGCCGAAGCATTTTTTTGCACTTCTGCGGCTTTTTTCTCAGGGCTTTTTTGTAATTCGATATTCTGACTCATACGTCGAATTTCGTCCTTTGTACCAGCCGCGATCAAAAATCTGTCAACCAGCGCATCTAGGCCGACAAATCTAATTTCCTCCACATTACCAGAATCGCAGTAGCTTGAGATATCGGGATCAATTGGAAATTGAGCCAGAAGAGGCGCTTTCGCTTTTTCTGAAAGGACTGCTGAATGACTTCTCCCAAAAATGTAATAGCGTTTTCCATTATCAGGGCAGTCAAAATAAGCCATATTCTCAATGATGCCAATAATATCGACCTTGGTAATATGCGCCATGTTGATCGCTTTTGTAACAACCATCGATGCTAAACTTTGCGGCGTTGTTACCATCACCAGGCCGCTGACAGGTAATGATTGCATAATCGTCAGGGTCGCGTCCGATGTGCCTGGCGGTAAATCAATCAAAAGTGTGTCCAGATCTCCCCACATAACATCCCCCCACAGCTGACGAATACCCTGGCTAATCAGAGGGCCACGCCAGATCACAGGCTGATCTTCAGAAGGCAGCAGCAAGTTCATCGAAATGATCTTGATGCCGGTACGGCTTTCCAGGGGCTCGATACCATACTCGCCCACACTCACAGGCCCATGCAAACCAAACAACATCGGGATGCTTGGCCCGGTGATATCCGCGTCCAGAACACCCACTTTAAAATCTCGTCTTGCTAAGGCGCTGGCAAGCAGACCGGTCACAAGGGATTTCCCTACCCCTCCTTTACCGCTCATCACAGCAATCACGTTTTTGACATTGTTGTATTCTTCAGCCGTACCTGGCTTCGGTGTCGGCATCGATTTTTGGGTTTTATTTTCAGTGCTTGTGGTCATTAGCTCCTCAAACGCTATTCCCGTACCATTGCAGTTCCACACTTTGGGCAGGTGAGATCCATACACCGCTGCCCAACCTGGTGACTCATCTTATATCCACACTTCGGACAAACGCATTTCCCGCTCGGACCGGAACCCGGCTTTGTGCCGCCGCCCATCCCTCTGCCCTGACCCTGTTCGCCCGAAGTCTTGCGTCCACGTCCTCCTCGAAAAATATTGAACATTTTTACCTCCAATTAAAGTATTTTTCTCACTCTTGGAAAAACTTCATTACTAAAAAATTCATTCATAAAACATACCTTTAACGATTTGCCGTGCGATCTACAAAATGCTGTGTAACAGACCGATCAGAAAAATCAGTCGGACAAATGATCAGGATTGATTTAGAAACCTGATCCTCCCTATTTTCCCATCGATGGGGAATATGGGCTTCAAAAATCAAGCTGTCACCCGGTTCAAGAACAAATTCCCGGTCACCCACCCAAAAACCCATGCTGCCTTCAAGGCAGTACACAAACTCCTGCCCCGTATGAACTATCGGATCGGGATCACTTTCATGGCCAGGCTCCAAAGTCATCAATAGAGGGGTTCCTTCACCCAACGCCAACCCGCCACCAAGATCTTGAAAAATGCCCTGGGGAAAGTTAATCTGCGTTCTCTGCCCTTGCTTTTGAAATACCGCATCTTTCTTGGCAGTCAACGGCTGGAAAAAAGCTGTTATTGGTACATTCAATGCGTTAGCAATTTGCTGTAAGGTACTGACATTGGGAGAAGTTTTTTCATTCTCTATCAAACTGAGTGTGTTGACATTTAATCCACTGAGGTCTGCCAAAGTACGCAGAGATAATCCCTGTAAAACACGCAATTCCTGTAACCTTTTACCCACATTTATTTCTGAAGGCGCCGGATCAGATGAAACATGGCTCAAAAGTTGGGCAAGCCTGTTACGCCAGGGACTTTGAATATGAAACGATCTCAATTGGTTATCGGATGCCATCACCTTTTTCCTTTCACTGTTTGTACCATAATTATAGTACAAATTTACAATTTTTCTACTAATTTATTTAGACCCTAGGGTGTTTGAGTCAATTCAATAGGTTTAGACATCAGAAATCAAGCGCTTAATAATTATGAAATGAACGTTCTTTCTTTAATTTTTGAGTTAATAAATTTAAACAAAAACGTCATATCGACTGAGATATGACGTTTTTTATCTTAATTATGAAATATAGACTAAGGAGATCTTAATTGATTCCTTTTAAGTCGTGCAGGGTTAAACACCATCTAAAAACCGCATCACCGTGTCATGAATCCCCTTGGGATCGAGCTGATAATACGCCAGCAATTCCTTGTAAGGTCCCGAGGTCGTAAAGATATCGTACAGCCCATGACGCTTGAACCGAATATCTAAATTGTTTTCCGCAATGATCTCTGCGATCGCACTGCCAAGACCATTAATGACATTATGCTGTTCTATAGTAATTACAGCAGGATATGCTGTAAGAAGATCGACAAAATCCCTGGGGTCAATCGGTTTGATCGTCGAAACATTTAAAACTGCTGCCGCCACACCCTGCCCTGCCAGCAATTCTGCCGCATCAAGGGTCTCCCCAACCTGGGCACCTGTGGCGATGAGCAGCATATCGCTCCCGGACCTGACCAAATCGGGTTTACCGATCCGGTAATCAAAATCCTGCTCGTAAACCGTTTTCTCCTTGACCCGGCTCAACCGGACATAAACTGGGCTCTCTAGATCAGCAGCAGCGCGAATGACAGCAGCCGTTTCGACACCATCTGCAGGGGATATGACCGTCATTCCTGCCATGCTGCGGTAAATGCCGATATCTTCAATCGCCTGGTGCGTCGCCCCAGCGACACCAAAGCTTATACCGCTGTGCGTTGAAACAATTTTGACCGGTAAACCATTATAAGCAATGTCCGTTCGCACCTGCTCACAAGCGCGCATGGAGGAGAAAACGGCATAGGTACAGGCAAATGGGATCTTTCCCGCCAGTGTCAAACCGGCTGCAGCACCCATCATGTTTTGTTCCGCCACGCCAAAGTTAATAAAGCGATCCGGAAATTTCTTAATAAAATCGTTCAATTTCACACTATCAGTCAGGTCTGCCGACAATGCTACGATGTTCTCATTTTGTTCCCCAAGTTCAACGATAACTTTACCAAAGGCTTCCCTGCTTGAAAGCCCAACAAATCGGCTTTTTGTTTGATTATTTTCTTTCATGTTTCTCCTTGATCCTATTTACGAGGACTTAAGCATTGCCAATGCTGCTTCGGCATCTTCTTTGCTGATACGATAAAAATGGGAAGATGCCTTGCCCTCAACAGAGGGAAGCCCCCGCCCTTTAATCGTATTTGCGATGATCATCTTTGGTTTTCCATCGGGAGTTTTTTCTTCGAAGGCATTCAGCAATGCTTCTAAATCATGGCCATCGACTTCAATAGGATGCCATTTAAAAGCCTTGAATTTATCTCCAAGGGGTTCAAGGGACAAATTATCCTCGGTAGCGCCCTCAATTGTGAACATATTTCGATCTAAGATAACCGTCAGATTGTCAAGTTTAAAATGACCCGCACTCAAAATCGCTTCCCAAGTTGAGCCTTCATTCAATTCACCATCAGAAATGATGCAGTAAACATTCCAATCTGCCCTGTCCATCTTCCCACCAAGCGCAGCACCAACAGCAATTGACAGACCATGCCCCAGCGAACCAGAGCTGATCTCAACACCAGGCATCCGATGTTTATCAATATGCATGCTGAGCATTGAATTGAAGGTGTCAAAGTTCTGCAACTCCTCTAATGGGAAGAAGCCGCGCCTTGCCATGGCTGAGGAAAGGGCGACGTTACCATGCCCCTTACTGAGAATGATGCGATCACGCGCCTCCCAATCGGGATTTTCAGGATCGACATTTGCCACCGAAAAAAACAGAACCGCCATAATTTCAGCCAATGTCAGGTTACCGCCTAAGTGCACACCCACATCACAATCCCTGCCTGTCACGATAATATCCTCTCGGATTAATTTTGAAATTTTTTTCAGTTCGTCCAAACTTGTGTTCATATATAAAACTCCTGGTAATATTTAAGCCTATTTGTGCAAAAAAGTGTTTTTACAAATGGATTTAAAATGATTGGGAAATGAGGATCCAAAACAATACCTGTAATAAATTAAATATTTCTTACTAATCCGGACAGTTTTCTGTACAACCTGACAACCCGTCTATGATAACATAGTTTTGTTAAAACTGTAAAAGAAGGGATTTATCTTTTCTCGGAATTTACAATCTGAAATTCGCTTCTCAAATTATCCTACAGAGATATCAATTTGCTACGCTTGTTACTACTGTATAAATCTATACGCATTAATTAAAGCACGCACTTTGTGGAATGCAAAATCGATGAAATTGATCGCTTAGATATTGATCCATTTTTCATTCAAAAAAGAGAGCACCGTCTCCAGGTACTTTTCCGAGGCATCCCGGTAGAGTTCTGCATGGTCACAGTCTTCAAAAATCACGAGTTCCACGGATGGAACTGCTTCTGCCAGGCTCTTTGCCTGTTCAATATCAATAATCTCATCCGATGTGGAATGCATGATCAATATCGGTCGGGGCGGCACTCGCTTTAGATCTTCAATGGGTTTCACTTTCTTCAAATCAAAGCCATAAATCAAACCCCACAAGAAATGGACGCCTGCCAGGAAAAACATGGGTAAATGACTTTCAACAACCCAATTAGGTTCAACCAGTACCATCAAGTCTGCAAAGGTACTGTCGCAAATCAAGGCGCCAATAGATTTTTCGTAAGCCGCTGCGCCGATCGCTGCAGCACCGCCCAGTGAAATGCCCATCACGGCAATTTTTCCCGGAATAAAACCTTCACTTAAAAGATAATCAACCGCACCAAGGACATCACGCCTCTCGTAAACACCCCAGGTGTAACGTTTGCCCTCACTTTCGCCATGACCACGTAAATCAATCATCAAAACTGCGAACCCATGTTTATGCAATTCAGCGGCAAATTCCGGTAATTTTCCAGAAATGGCATTCTGCTTGCTGGCGTTACGGCCGTGCACCATCAAAATACAGCGTTCAGATTCAGGATTAGGAAGAAACCAAGCGGCTATTTTCTTTTTATCAATCCTGGATAAAAAATGAACGGATTGATATTCAACGCCAAAACTCGCAGGTGTTTTATCATACTGCGGGTGATCCCCAATCTTTGTCAGAGTCAGGGCAGCAAACAGCGAAATACCAAAATAAATAAGCGCTAAAACAAGAAGGGTTATGCCTGCCCATATCAACCAAGTCATTGTGACACCGACCTTTTTAATAATCGAATGTTTTTGTATACTGTAATTATATCAATGGTGTGTTTTTTAGTTTTTTCAAGATCAGAATTTGCATTTGGGCGAGTAGTGATGTCTTCTTCTCGCCCCTCGCAAGCAGGGGAAAATTTGTGATTTCGTAGATCACGTATGGTTGCGCCAGCAACCTACGTGACACATAGAGATTCACAATCAAAAGATATTTGTCAGGAAAAAGGTTGTTTTGTGATTTGGCTATTTGTAACTGTGAAAACCTGATTTACGAACAATGCTTTCACTCTGGGATTAATCACTTCCAAAACAATCGCCATATTTACTCCCCTAACCCCCCGCAAGCAGGGGGAAATAAAACTCGGCAACTTGTTCACCATCATCGGTCACACAAAATCCAAATACGATTTTCAGACAACCTTGATGTACGCGAAAAAACCAAGTTGATTCAGCTACCAACTACCAGCTACAAGCCATCAACTTAGAACAATAAATCCTCACATTTTCGGTGGGTTGGTCAAAAATTCTACTAAGGGATGACCGCCCGATGATTTTACAACAACTCGATCGCGGATATCCATCCCCCAACCCACCCTACAAAATCACGGAGCATCTAGCAAGAACAAATTGCCTATTTTTGATAATCATTGAAAGGGACGAGGAACCACGAAAAAACCGGTCGCCCGTCCCCCGTCATCAATAATTTACCAGCTACAAACTACCAACTACCAGCTGCCAATCTACTGCCCCAACCGTGCCCGCTCCTCTTCCACAATACTTGCGTCCAGCTTCTTGAACAGCGGTGACGGCTTGCTGAAAGGCTTGCCAGGCGTCAATTCGACCGGCTTCCACAGGTCTTCTCCCATTGCAGTCATCGAATCACCCGGTTTATAAAGCATCACCTTATGCGTGCTGAGTTCATCGGTGATTTCCTGTGTCACCAAGCTCCCAAACAAGGGAACCTCATAACCCAAAAAGCTATGCAATTGTTCGCTTGTGTGCGGCAGGAAGGGTGAGAATATCACCTTCAACCAATCAATCGCCTGCATCGCTGTGTAGATCGACTTTGCTGCCTGGTCTTTATCCTCTTTGATCTCAAACCAGGGTGCTGAGGTATCTAAATATTTATTAACCTCCGCCGCAAGGCGCATCCCCTCCTGGAGGGCTGCCCGCAGCTTCACTGCCTCCATGTGGGCTTCAACATTGTCAAAGCCTTCGCGCAGAGTCGCCAGCAGCGCCCTGTCGCCTTCACGAAGCTCACCAGGGTCCGGTACCTGTCCCTCCCAATACTTATAAGCAAAGGAAAGCACACGGTTGGCTAAATTGCCCCAGGTCGCTACCAGTTCGTTGTTATTTCGCTGATAGAATTCCTCCCAATCCCAATCGGAATCCCGGGTTTCAGGCATGTTGACCGTCAGGTAATAACGCATCGGGTCCGGGTCATAGCGCTCAAGGAAATCCAGACCCCACACTGCCCAATTCTTACTGCCGGAAAGTTTGCGACCTTCCAGGTTCATGAACTCATTCGCCGGCACGTCGTAGGGCAGCACCAGGGGTTTGGGATCCTCTGCGCCCATTTTGGCATCAAATGATTTCCCCACCCCAATCAATTCCGCCGGCCAGATGATGGCATGGAAGGGGATATTGTCCTTGCCTATGCAGTACAGGGTGCGGGAGTCGGGATTGGTCCACCAATGATGCCAGGCTTCTGGCTGATCGTGCAAACTCGCCCATTCGACCACGCTTGACAGGTATCCAATCACCGCTTCAAACCAGACATACATGCACTTCTCATCCCAGCCCTCGACGGGTACGGGCACACCCCAAGATAGATCCCTGGTGATTGGACGACCGTGCAATCCTTCACTCTCGATCTGCCCCAGGGACTGCTTGATCACGTTTGGCCGCCAATAATCCTGGCGCTCCCGCAAAAAATCACCAACCCGGTCCTGAAGTTTTTCAAGATCCAGGTAGAAATGGGTGGTTTCTCGCAGCTCTGGCGTTGAGCCGTCAATCTTAGACTTTGGATCAATCAGCTTTTCAGCTTCCAACAAATGACCACAGTTATCACATTGATCGCTGCGCGCCCCTGGTTTACCGCAAAAATAGCAAGTGCCCTCAACATAGCGATCCGGAAGAAAGCGGGCTTGCTCAGTCGAATACCACTGCATGGATTCTTCGGTGTAAAGATAGCCATTTTCCTTCAAAGAAAGGAACAGTTTCTGCGCCACATCGAAGTGATTGCTGGTGTGAGTACTGGTAAAAATATCATAAGTTAAGCCCAATTTTTGGAACAACTCAATGAATTCGGCATGATAGCGTTTGTAGACTTCCTCTGGTGTGGTCCCTTCTTCATCCGCACGTACAGTGACCGGTGTGCCGTGTGAATCAGAACCGGAGACCATCAAGACATCCCTGCCTCGCAGGCGGTGGTACCTGGCAAGGATATCCGCCGGCAGGTAAGCCCCGGTAATATTTCCCACATGAATTTTTGCGCTGGCATAAGGCCAGGCAACGGCGATAAGCACTGGTTCTGACATAAAACACCTCATTCAAAATAATTTATTCGATAATAACAACAAAAAAACTGGCCTCAGCCAGCCTTTCCTCCGGAGGTGACGCGTCACCTGATGTTATGCTTCTGGCAAGCATAACCCCGGAAAACCATATATGACCATGATAAAAACCATCTGCCTCATTATGAAATTATTATACAGGATAGTGGCCTATCTTTCAATAAAAAATTTTAGAATTTAAAGATAATCCTTTAACTGCCTGGCTTTATGGGGATGACGCAGCTGGCGCAAAGCTTTTCCTTCAATTTGCCGAATGCGCTCGCGCGTCAAACCAAACTTCTCCCCCACTTCCTCAAGTGTGTAAACACGCCCGCTGTCCAAACCAAAGCGCAGCTTTAGAATCCGTGCTTCCCTGGGCGAGAGGGTATTAAGCACTTCGTTGATCTTATCATGCAGCATGGATTTATAAGTCGCTTCCAT
>LDZT01011178.1_pt1 | contig 12602 bp, 13 predicted proteins | sample 615521 | NCBI WGS metagenome assembly LDZT01 (sample SAMN03408292, study PRJNA278302) | terrestrial metagenome | isolation source: oil reservoir sample SB1 | place: USA: Alaska, North Slope, Schrader Bluff formation | collected 2011-09
CGGAAGTCTCCCTTCGACATCTCGACGTCGCACCACGCGCACCAGGAGATCGTCAAGGGCATTACGACGGAGTTCTCGGGTTCAACGCTCGCGCAGGTCGAGATCGCCCACTGGTACGAGAACATCTTCCTCCTCGGGTTCATCTTCCTCTTCTTTGCCTGGAACCCGATCATCGGGGTTGTCGCAGTCGTGGTCACCTACGTAGCCGAGATATTCATCGACAACGTCACGGCACGGGTTCGGTGGCAGGCGGCACTGAAGAGTGGGTGGCTTGCAGCAGTTCTTGCCCTCGCGAACCTGGCGATCCTCTCCTATATGATGCTAGGGGGTGTATGAGTACCATGGCATACCTGAAGAGATCACCCTGGATCCTTCACTATGATGCGTCCAGCTGCAATGGGTGCGATATCGAGGTGCTTGCCTGCCTGACACCGCTCTACGACGTGGAGCGGTTCGGCATCATCAACACCGGAAACCCGAAGCACGCGGATATCCTGATGATCACCGGTGGGATCAACGAGTTGAACCGGCCGGTGGTCAGGAACCTCTACGAGCAGATGCCGGAGCCAAAGGTCGTCATTGCAATCGGTGCCTGTGCCGCAACCGGCGGTGTATTCCGTGAGTGCTACAACATCACAGGAGGCATCGACAAAGTTATCCCCGTCGACGTCTATGTCCCGGGATGCGCGGCGCGGCCGGAACAGATCATCGACGGTGTTGTAACGGCGCTCGGGATTCTCGAGGAGAAGCGGACGAAGATGACGAGAGACGCGCAGGCAAAGGAAGAAGCGCGGCACGCGGCAGGTGAGAGCACATGACAGTTAAAGAAGAGCAGACTACCATCAGCGTCGCGCTGGAGGATCTCCTGCGGGAGGTCAAAGGGCTCCAGGCCGACGGATACCGCCTCGTCCAGATCGGGTGCACGGACATCGGCGGGGCCTACGAGATCAACTACTCGTTCGATAAGGACTACCAGTTCAAGAACCTCCGCCTGACGGTCGGGCCGGATATAGAGGTGCCGAGCATCTCCGGCATCTACTGGGGGGCGTTCGTCTACGAGAACGAGACGCACGACCTCTTCGGGATTCCGATCACCGGGATCAACATCGACTTCAAGGGGACGTTCATCAAGTCGGGGGAGAAGTACCCGTTCAGCGTCACGAGAAGGGGGGGTGACCAATGCCGAAACGCATAGTCGTGCCGTTCGGGCCGCAGCACCCGGTGCTGCCGGAACCGATTCACCTCGATCTCGTCCTCGAAGACGAGCTGGTGGTGGACGTAGTCCCCTCCATCGGCTACATCCACCGCGGGCTCGAACAGCTCGTGCAGAAGCGCGAGTTCACCGAGTACGTCTACGTGGCGGAACGGATCTGCGGCATCTGCAGTTTCATGCACGCAGTCGGCTACTCTCAGGGCGTCGAGCACATCATGGGGCTCGAAGTCCCCGACCGGGCACGGTACCTCCGGACTATCTGGTCGGAGTGCTCGCGTCTCCACTCGCACCTCCTCTGGCTCGGCCTCTTTGCCGACTCTATGGGCTTTGAGAACCTCTTCATGCGGTCCTGGCAGCTCAGGGAGAGCGTGCTCGACACGCTTGAGGACACCACCGGTGGCCGGGTCATCCAGGGCACCTGCAAGGTCGGCGGAGTCAGGCGCGACATAGGGCAGGAGAAACTCGACGAGATGCACCGGGCCCTCGACCCCTTCGAGGAGCAGTGCCGGGACCTCGGCGATGTCTTCTTGAACGACGATACGGTGAAGTACCGTCTCAAGGGGCTCGGAGTTATCTCAAAGGACGAGGCCTACGCTCTCGGGGCGACAGGACCGACCGCCCGGGGGAGCGGGGTCGCGATGGACCACCGGGAGACCGGATACGCTGCCTACGGGGATATCGGCTTCAAACCCGTCGTCGAGACCGCCGGGGACTGCTACGCCCGGTGCGCCGTCAGGGTCAAGGAAGTCTACGCCTCTATCGACCAGATCCGGCGCGCGATCGATCAGATACCTGAAGGACCGCTCGACGTGAAGGTGAAGGGAACACCGAACGGCGAGTACTTCTCCCGCGTGGAGCAGCCGCGCGGTGAGGTCGTCCACTACCTGCGGGGCGACGGCACCAAACACCTTGCCCGGGCGCGTATCAGGACGCCGACGCTCGCGAACATCCCGATGCTGGTGAAGATGCTCCCCGGCGTGCAACTCGCCGATGTCCCGGTCGTGGTCCTCTCGATCGATCCCTGCATCAGCTGCACGGAGAGGTGAGACGGCATGGGATTTTTTGCGATGACAAAAACCGTCCTCCGGAACCTTGCAGAGGGACCGGCCACCCGCCAGTATCCAGCGGTCCCGGCGCGGACGAGCGCCCTCACCCGGGGGCACATCACCTTCGACCCGGCAACCTGCCGCTCCTGCGGCCTCTGCTCGCGGCGGTGCCCGTGCGAGGCGATCCGTCTCGATAAAGAAGAGAAGGTCTGGGAGATCAACCGCATGCGGTGCATCGCCTGCGGCGACTGTGTCGAGGGCTGCCCGTTCGGGAGCATCACGATGGAGCGGGACTACCTCCCGCCGGTAGTGGAGTTCGTGGTGGAGCGCCACACCATCACCTACGTGAAACCCGAAAAGCCCGAGAAGATACCAAAGGAAGATAGCGCGGGCGAGAGCGCGTGAAGGGAGGCCGGGATGAGGAGCCCCGGTGAGATCTTTTTTTGCTATTTTTTGACTGACAACTATCGATCAGTGGAAGGTCCAAAGGTTGGCAGGTGCAATCGCAACTGCTGAAACAGCCGAAACTGTAAGAGAACCCCGTACACTGGACCGTGGGAATATCGCCACGGGGGGAAGGGGCTGACGGGGAGTGCGAGCGAGAGCGAGCTTGAGCACCGATAGGTGCGAGGGGGGAGCATCCCCACGTTACACCTTCAGACTTCATCCCTGCAGACTGTTCTACTCCTGACCCCCACCTCTCCCGCGCTTCGCGCTCCTCCCCCGCCCCAAGGGCGGGGGCAGTGCGTGGCGATGCCCGATGGAAAGCTGTGGATGGGCATACGCGACCGGCCAAGAGTTCAGCACCTTAAACCAGTGTGAGTTACAGAACGTGACCCACAGGGTGCAGCGTCGTCCCCTATCTCTCGACTTCAGACAACTTACCCCCTTTCACTTCCGCACCAGCGGATGGACCATGTGGATGATGTCGTAGGTGCTGCTCGGGTATGCCCACGGGATCGCGTCCAGCGTCAGGTCGTCCACCGTCAGGTTGTGCCTGATCGCGAGGGCGAAGATGTTGATCACCTCCTCGACGTGAGGCCCGATGAGGTGGGCCCCGAGGATCCGGCGGGAGTCGCCGTCGATCAGCAGTTTGTAGCTGACATACTTCTGACCGATGCTCCGGTTCGTGAAGCGCCCCGACAGGTCGCCGGCGTTGACGATGTAGGGTATCCCCCCCTCCATCGCCGCCGCTTCCGTGAGCCCGACGGAGGCGAGGGGCGGCGTCGTGAAGACAGCGCTCGGGACGACGGAGTAGTCCGCGACCCGTGCGTTCCCGCCCAGGATGTTGTCGACGACGATGTGGGCATCCATCACCGCCACCGGCGTCAGTTGCGGGCTCCCTGCGTTCGCATCCCCGGCCACATAGACGGCGGGGTTCGAGACGCTCCGGAGGTATTCATCGACCACGATTCCCCGCCCGTCGGTCTCGACGTTTCCGGCCGCAAGGTCGAGATCCTCGATCGCGGAGACCCTGCCGGCGCCGTGGACGACCATATCGGCATCGAAGGTCTTCACCTCCCCCTCCCTCCCGGCCCGCACCCGGAGGCCGGCGGCGTTCCTCTCGACCGAGAGAAGCGGCATGTTCACCTGCACGTCGATCCCGATCTCTTCCGACGCCACCACCAGCCGGTCGACGATATCGGGGTCGAACCCTGAGAGCACCCGCCCACTCCGCTGGAGGATCGTCACCGCCGACCCGGCCGCGGCGGCCACGTGGGCGAACTCGAACGATATGTAGCCTCCACCGACGAAGACGATCCGTTCCGGGAGCGCCTCGAGGTAGAAGAAATCGTCGCTCAGGGTCATGAGGTCCGCTCCCGGGATCTCCAGGGGGCGCGGGTGCGCACCGGCGGCGACCACGATATGCCGGGCCGTGAGCGTGTCGTCGCCGATAGCCACCCGGTCCAGGCCGACAAAGCGGGCAAGCCCATGGTAGGTGTGGATGCCCGCCTCCCGGAAGCTTCCCTCCTTCCGCTGCGGGACGGGGTCGGTGAACGTGCGCTCGAAGGCGACCAGTCGGGGCCAGTCGATCACGACCTCACCCCGGATACCGTTCCCCTGCTGGTCACGGACGCGGGCAGCCGCCGCAGCGGCACCGGCAAGCACCCTCTTCGGGACGCAGCCCCGGAGGGCGCACGTCCCCCCGTAATCCCGGCAATCGGCTATCGCCACCCGCATTCCGGCTTTCCTGCAGTGCCAGGCGATGTCGGAGCCGGCAACCCCGGTCCCGATAACGACGACATCGTACTCCCGCTCCATAATGGGGCTCCGGTCGCCATAGAGCGGTATAAAGGTTTACCCGGACCGTCGGGCAACGGTACCACCGGTCGCTCTGCTGGAGAGCCGGGAGGTCAGAAGTAGAGAAAGGAGACGATGCCGACCGCAATCACGATGAAGACGACGGTCATGACGCTCCCCGCGACGACATAGTCCCGGGTCCGGTAGTTCCCGGGACCCCTCAGGAGGGCGTTCACCAGGTGGGTCGGAAGGAGTTCGAGGAGCGCGAGCCCGCGGGGATCGAGCCCGAACGAGCCTGCCATCACCAGCACAAGCGGAGCCAGGAGGACCTGGGTCTCCATCGGGCACCCTATGGGAGGGGAGCTGAAAAAGGTGCGGGGGACCGGGGATTGAAGCGGAGATGCCCTGGAACCCGGGAAAATCACTCGTAGATCGCGCGGGTAACCCGGTGCGGCTCAAACTGTCCACGGTGGAAGACCCGGACCTCGACCTCCGCGCCTTTCCCGAAGTCCCGCATCCGGAGGTCGTAGGTCCGCCGGACGTAGCGCAGCCCCTCCCGGACGAAGAGGTNNNNGCCTCGTAAGCCCGGGTCTCCCGGGCAATCCGGACGCATTCGGCGTCGTCGATCGGGGTGTTGTAGCAGCCGTGCTTGTTCAAGCCGCCGATCTGCCGCCAGCCGATGGCGCCCGTCTCGTCGGCCTCCCGGTGGAGCATGTAGGGGTAGACCCGGCAGATCGAGAACCGCCGGTCGTAGATGCTGCACCTGCCGTTCTCGAGGAATATGCAGGTCCCTTCCGGTCCTGTCCGGAGGGCATATCCCGATACGTAGAACCTCCCCTGCTGATCGCAGGCATCGTAATTGGGCGCCGGAATTATGGCGTCCGACCTAAATGAGCGGACACGGTCGGTGTCCTCTTCCAGCAGGAAGACATGGCCGTTGAACTCCCGGGTGCAGCACCGGCCGCAGCAGTCGCAGGAGAACCCCACGTCCCGGATGACGTCTATGAACTCGTCTTCCGGAAACTCATGACTTTTTCCCCACCATCGCAACGTAGATCAGGAACTGCTCTTCGCCGCCGATGCCGAGAAGCCGGTTCATCGCCGCGTCGTCAAAGGCGGCGATCGCACAGACCCCGCACCCCACGCTTAAAGCCGCCAGGTAGAGGTTCTGGCAGACGTGGCCGGCGTCCAGGTGCAGGTAGCGGTAGCCGCGCTCACCGTAGCGCCACGTCATCCGGTCCGGAACGGCAGTCCAGAGGAAGGTGACGGCGCTCTTGAGGATATGCTGCTGGTTCAGGCACCCCGCCGCCACTCGCACCTGACGGTGCTCGAACTCCGTTCCCGGAGGGAACATCGTTCCTGCCGTTTGATCCGGGATCGCGCGACTCTTCGGCAAGGCGGTGCTCCAGCGCCAGGTAGCGGTAAAGTCCCGGGGGAGCATCCTCGACGCGGTTGATCAGCAGGTAGGTCTCGAACGCGTGCCGTGCGCCCACGGACGGGACCGTGCGGAGGGTGAAGATCCTGTCGACATGCCTGACCCCCTGGGTGCCGATCACGTCCCGAAGGTCGACCTTCGGGATGGCGATATCGCCGGGCGCGGGCAGCGGGATGATCGTCTTTGCCTTCGTGTACGGGAGATCGAGAGGCGGTGGCGGGCGGCCCAGCAGCTGGGCCGACGGTGGCTGACTCCCGTATTCTGTCCTCAGCGTGAACTCCTTTCCTGCCCCGCGCAGGGACCTGGCAGCCCGGTGAATGCAGAAGATAAATAATCTTTTCCCGCCGCGAATCCTTTCGCTGCAGGCGGTCGTCCGGGCCGGACTCCGGAAACGTATTACCGGACCCCGCCCAAAGCGGCCTTGCCCTCCGCTACAGCATCTCCCCGGCCCTGATCGGGTCCACGATCATCGCGTTCGGCACCTCGCTACCCGAACTCGTCGTCAGCACGAACGCTGCAGCCACGGGCAACTCGGGTATTGCGCTCGGAAATGTCTTCGGAAGCAACATTGCAAACATCGCCCTCGTCCTGGCCCTCTGCACCTTCATACGGCCCGATATGGTCTCCGCGTCCGGGACATCCCGCTCCGCGCTCGTCCGGCATGCTGCGTTGATGCTCGTTGCGACGGCGGCATTCGCCCTGCTCGCCGTGAGAGGCACGCTCGACGCCCTCACGGGGGGGGTGCTCCTCATCCTCTTCGTGGCCATCCTCTTCATGCTCCTGCGGGAACGCCGCGAAGAAGAAGGGGTTGAGATCGAGTCCCACGGATGGGCCGACGCTCTTTACATCGGCCTCGGACTCGTCGCTGTCGTTGTCGGAGCCCAGCTGGTCGTCAACGGCGCCGTCACGCTCGCGGAGATCTTCGGGATTCCCGCCTTTGTCATCGGTGTCTCGGTTGTCGCCGTCGGAACGTCGCTCCCGGAGCTCGCGACGTCCCTGGTGGCCGCCGTCAGAAACGAAGGCGCCATCTCGATCGGCAACATCCTCGGGAGCAACATCTTCAATATCCTCCTGGTCCTCGGGATAAGCCTCCTCCTCGCCCCGGCCACCATCGGGTCATGGATCGACATTATCGTCGTCGTCCTCTTCTCGGTCGCAATCCTCCCCCTGCTCTTTGCCCGCCCGTCCGTCGTCCGGGGCTGGTCGGCCCTCCTGCTCGTCGGCTACGCCGCCTACATGGCCTGGATCTTCGGGGCGGTGTCGGTGTGATGGAGTCCGGAAGACTTCGAAAATATTCGTAGGTTACACAAAGATGATGCATCGGCGCGTGCATCTCCCTCTACCGGAAGGTGAACGAGTATGGGGAACTGGAAACTGGTAATGGTCGCCGCCCTCGGGTCTCTCATGATCGCCGCGATCATCGGGACCGCCCTCGTGTCGGAGGACGCCGGGGCAGGGACCTATGGGGACTTACAGAAATTCGCGTCAAAAGAGGAGATCAGGGCGTTCTTAAAGGAGCACGCGCAGATAGTGGGGAGCGACAGCGATTACTCCTGGTCCCCGGGAGGTGCCGGGCAGGAGACCGTCGCGAACGCACCGGCGCCGGCGTCGACGGCCGCCCCGACATCCTCCGCCCGCGACTACTCCACCACGAATGTGCAGGTCGAGGGCGTGGACGAGGCCGACTTCGTGAAGAACGACGGGAAGCACATCTACATCATCTCAGGGGAGACCCTCGCGATCCTCGAAGCGTTCCCGGCGAAGGACGCAAAAATTGTCTCCGAGACCCGGATCGACGGGTCGCCGACAGCGCTCTTCCTCGCGGGTGACCGCCTGGTGGTCTTTGCGACCGCAACAGAGGAGCAGATGACCACCCCCGAAGGCAGCGTAACACCGGTCCCGGTCTGGCGGACGGTGACCCACGCTTACGTCTACGGTCTCGGCGACCGGGGAGATCCGGAGCTGGTCCGGACCCTGACCTTCACCGGCGATTACTACGACGCCCGGATGGTCGGGGACTACGTCTACACCCTCACACGGGAGTCTCCCGTCTGGGTCCGGGACGACATCGTCCTCCCCGAGGTGAGGGGGGGCGAGGCCCCGCCTCTCCGGCCCGACATCTATTATCCGAAAAGCCCCATGCAGAGCTACATCTTCTACACAACAGACAGCGCCGGCATCCGGGACCGGACGATCATCCACCGGTTCGCGATCGAGCAAGGAAAGATCGACTATAAGGCCATGGGAGAGATTCCCGGAGATCTCTTAAACCAGTTCTCGCTCGACGAGTATGCAGGCAACCTCCGGGTGGCGACGACCGTCGAGACCTGGACCCGTGATGGGTCTCTCCGGTACAACAACGTCTACGTCCTCGACCCGGCAATGAAGACCATCGGGACGCTCGAACATATCGCGCCAGACGAGCGGATATACGCCGCCCGGTTCGTTTTGGACCGGCTCTACCTCGTGACGTTCAAGCGGGTCGACCCCCTCTTCGTCATCGACCTCTCGGACCCAAAACATCCGGGTATCCTTGGAAAACTGAAGATCCCGGGCTACTCCGACTACCTTCACCCCTATGACACCAACCACATCATCGGTGTCGGGAAAGAGACCAGCGAGAACGATTGGGGCGGTGTCTCGGTGGAAGGGCTCAAGATCGCCCTCTTCGACGTCTCGGACGTAAACAACCCCACCCTGATCGATACCGTCGTGATCGGGGAGGCCGGGACCGATTCGGAAGCCCTCCGCGACCACAAGGCCTTCCTCTTCGCAGCCGAAAAAGGCCTCATTGTCCTTCCGGTGAGCGAGATAAAGCGGGTGGAGAACCCGTCGTCAAGCTACTCCGGCTCTTACAGCACCACGACCTGGCAGGGTGCCTATGTCTACTCGGTGAGCCCGGAGGAGGGGTTCACTCTGAAGGGCATAGTCGCCCACGCCGAGAAAGGGCCTTCCTATGCCTGGGACTCGCCTGACGCGGTGCGGCGATCACTCTTCATGGACGACACCCTCTACACCGTCTCAAAGCGGAGCGTCGTCATGACCGGTCTTGCCGACGGCAGCCGGATCAATGAGGTCTTCCTCCCCTACCGGTGGGAGACCTACCCGACCCCGTATCCGGTCTGGTGACCGGGAGGACGGTGTTTCCTCACCGCCTTGAAGATCTCCATCACGACCACGACCGACGAGGCGAGGACGAGCAGCGAGAGCCATTCGACCAGGGAAACGGGCTGCAGCTGGAGGATATCCCGGATAACGGGGACATAGAGCGCGAGGATATGGATACCCTGCGCGGCGATGACACCGGCGATCAGGAAGTAGTTGCTGCTTATCGGGACACGGAAGGCCGAGCGGTACTCCGACCGGCAGTTAAAGACCTGGAAGTTCTCGAAGAGCACCATCAGCAGGACGATCAGGTTCCGGGCCGCGAACTCGTCCCATCCGTTTGAAAGGAGCCAGTACCAGGTTCCGACCGCCACCAGCGCGATGACGGTACCGGAGATGACGGTCTCCTCGATCATCAGCCGGTTGAAGATCCCCTCCTCCGGCCTGCGCGGCGGCCGGTTCATGACGCCGGGCTCGCCTCGCTCGAACGCCAGCGCCACGTCCTGGATACCGTTCGTCACCAGGTTCAGCCAGAGGAGCTGGACCGCGAGGAGGGGCAGCGGCAGACCCACGATGAGGGCGAGCATGAAGAGGAGCACCTCGGCAAACCCGGTTGATATCAGGAGGTAGACGACTTTGCGGACGTTGTCGTAGGCGTACCGGCCCTCCTCGATCCCGGCGACGATCGAGGCGAAGTTATCGTCGGTGACGATCAGTGACGCCGTATCCTTGGCGACGTCGGTCCCGGAACCCATCGCAACCCCGATATTCGCGCTCCGGAGCGCCGGCGCGTCGTTGACCCCATCCCCGGTGACCGCGACGAAGGCCCCGCTCTCCCGGTAGGCCTCGACGATCCGGAGTTTCTGCAGCGGGGTCACCCGGGCAAAGACCCGGGCGGCCTGCACCCGGTCAATGAACTCGGGGAACGTCGCGATCTCGCCGTCTCCCAGTTCCGCGCCGGTGACGACCTCGTCGGGAGAGGCCGTGATCTCAAGCTCGCGGGCGATGGCAAGGGCCGTTGCGGGGTGGTCCCCGGTCACCATCACCACGTCGACCCCGGCGTTGCGGCACCGCCGCACGGCATCGGGGACGTCGGGCCGGATCGGGTCCATGAACCCGACCAGGCCGAGGAGTTCGAGGGGAGGGAGCTCGGGGTTCTCCGCAGAGACCGGTCCCTCTGCGCGGCCGTGAGCCACGGCAAGCACCCGGTATCCCCGGGAGGTGAGGCCGTCGAGTTCCTCCTGCACGTGGTCCAGGTCGATGGGGACACCCCCCTCCTCTCCCGCGGCCATGGTCCGGCAGAACGGGAGGACCGTCTCGATGGCCCCCTTGACTGCCACCCGGATCTCCCCGCCGTCCTGGTACCAGACGGCGGCGTACCGCCGCTCGGACTCGAAGGGGATCTCAGCGACGGCAGGCGCACTCTCGCGGATACCGGCGGGGTCAAGCCCCAGCTTGTAGGTGAGCGCGAGGAACGCCACGTCGATCGCGTCGCCCTGGTGTGCCCAGTCGTCCTCGCCGGTCCGCTCCAGGGCGGCCTCGTTGGTGATGGTTGCAGCCCGGGCCAGGCGCTCCAGGCGTTTACGGGCAGAGCCGGCTACCGGGGCTCCGGTCTCGTCGAGAACCTCCCCCTCGCCTGCGTATCCGGCGCCCGTGACAGAGAACGACTCGCCGGTCGGCAGACTGACGACCCGGGCGGTCTGCTGGTTCACCGTGAGGGTGCCCGTTTTGTCGCTCGCGATCAGCGTGCAGCTCCCGAGACTCTCCACGGCCGCAAGGAACCGGACGATGACGTTCCGTCCGACCATCCGTGACGTCGCGATCGAGAGCACGACGGTCAGGGCAACCGGCAGGCCCTCGGGGATCGCTGAGACGGCGAGAGCGACGGCGAGGAAGAAGACCTCGATAGGGGGCATCCCCTGGCCGAGGACGATGATCGCAAGCAGTCCGGTGGCGGCAAGGACGGCGATGCTGATCTTCCTGGAGAAATCCTCCATACGAATGACGAGGGGAGGCTTGCCCGCCTCCGACGCCGTGACCGTCTCGGCGATCTGCCCGATCTCGGTATGCTGGCCGGTCGCGACCACGATCCCCATGCTCCGGCCGGTCATGACAGTGCTGCCGGCGTAGAGCATGTTCAGGCGGTCGCCCAGGGGGAGGGTTGCGCCCACGGGATCGGGGCTCTTCCCGACCGCGTGGGACTCGCCGGTCAGGAGCGATTCGTCGACGGTGAGCGACCGCGCCGTGAGGGTGCGGGTATCGGCGGGGACGCGGTCGCCCGACTCCAGGACGACGCGGTCGCCGGGGACCAGGTCTTCTGCCGGGACGGTCGTCTCCCGCCCGTCCCGCCTCACCCGTGCACGGATCTTGAGCATCTGCTGCAGGGCCGTCGCACTCTTCTCCGCCTTCACCTCCTGGAACGTACCGATGACGGCATTAAGCAGGATGACGACGAAGATGAAGGCCGCGTCGGTGACGTCGGCGAAGAGGAGGGAGATGATCCCGGCCGCAAGGAGCACGTAGATGAGCGGGCTCGTGAACTGCCGGAGGAAGACCTCAAAGACCGTCGGCGGCCGCTTCGCCGGGAGGGCGTTCTCCCCGAAGACCTCCCGCCGCCGGGTGACCTCCGCGTCCGTGAGGCCCCCCGTCGGCGATGCGAGCCGTTCGGCTACGTCGCCCGCAGGAAGGGCGTGCCATGCCGTCGTCCGGGACTCGTCGGGGGAGAGGAGGGGTTCCATGATATCATCTCACGAGGTATACGTCGCAGGGTGCCGATGCCCGGGAGAATAGATATAACCGACCGTGCCGGACGTCCTGTTTTCGAGGAGGTAGGACGGTTTGGTGGAACGGTTCCCTCCTGCGAGGCTCGAAATGCCGCCGATAGTTATCTCCCTGGATATGACCGGAAAGGATCTCTCTCGCCCGCATATAAAAACCTGCGGGCAGGCGACCCGCGAGAGGGGTCACGCGTGGATCATCGTCAGCATCATCTTGAAACGGGTGACGGCATGGACCGCATGGGGTTTATGTGCCGGCATGATGATCAGGTCGCCCGTCTTCAGGGAATATTCCGTGCCCGCGATGGTGACGAGGGCCTCCCCGTCGACGACCTGGAGGACGGCGTCGTAGGGTGCGGTGTGCTCCGAGAGGCCTTCGCCCGCATCGAAGGCAAAGACCGTGATCGTGCCCGATTTTGTGTAGGCGAGCATCCGGCTGACGATTGAGCCCGGTTGGTAGGCAACGAGGTCGCGGGGATCGATGACCTGTTCAGTGAGGGTTTCTTTCTTCGTCTCAGGCATACTGGCCGGTTTCTCCTGCAGGGTCTTTTGCTTTGCGCTCCGGGGTGACGATCGGGCATACGACATCTTAACCCTCAAGGACGGACTGAAGACATAACTTGCTTAACCTGATTACCGCCCGATCCACTGTGAGAAGAATATTATAACGAGTGGATGAACTGTTAATGAGTCAACTACCCCCGGTTAAAACCGGGGGCTTGCAGCTAGAATCATCGGAGATGCTTCTGCTACCATAGGCTGGTTGGCGGCAGCCCTGAAGGCAA
>LDZT01005354.1_pt1 | contig 12596 bp, 9 predicted proteins | sample 615521 | NCBI WGS metagenome assembly LDZT01 (sample SAMN03408292, study PRJNA278302) | terrestrial metagenome | isolation source: oil reservoir sample SB1 | place: USA: Alaska, North Slope, Schrader Bluff formation | collected 2011-09
TGATTATTTTTCTGTTTAATATCCGCAGGGGTATTTCCGCAGGGCAGACCCTCTCGCATTCTCCGCAATCGGTGCAGCGGCCGGCTACGTGAAAGGCCCTGATCATGTGAAAAGCTGTATTGTCGGAAAGATTGACCGTTTTTGCCACCCAGTCCGGTTCAACCATATCAAAGACGCATTCCCGGCAGCTGCAGGCCGGACAGGAATTACGGCAGGCATAGCAACGCAGGCACCTTTCAAAATATTTGTCCCAGTACCTGCTTTTTTCTTCAAGCGGGGCGCCTTCCAGAGCCGCTACGTCGTTAAACTGGAGGGCGGCCTTATCAGCTTCAAAACCTTTTTCCCCAAACAGATAGTCTGAAACTACCGGACGGCTGGACTCACACTGGCGGCATTTTTCCAGGAGCCCTTCCTCAAGGCTAAAGGTAATGAGGCCGCCGCTGGTTTGCAGCTTAATACCGCCATTGTCCACTGTTGCCTCGGAAAGCACAGCCTCCACCGGTATTTTCGCCTCAGCTTGTCCCGATTTTAATTGTCCGGGACAGTTTACACCCAGCACGACTATTTTTTCCCGTTCGATCTGTTTATCCTGCAAAAGCCGGATTATTGAACGGGAGTCGCAGCCTTTTACTACTATAGCTATTTTACCCTCGAAGTTATTCCAATGCAGCAGGTAATTTGCCAGATTCGACACGCACAAAGGGTTGAAAACCAGTTTGCCGACGTCTTCAGCACGCTTGATGAATACTGGCATGGTTTTACTGTTATCGCTTCCAGCCCCGTAGCCGATGACCAGTTGTACATCCCCGGCGGCCAGCAGCTGGCTGGAGGTTGCTCTTATTTGCTCCTCTATTCCTTTCATGCCGGTCTATCTCCTTGTTTAAAGACATTAGATCTTTTTAGTTTTTTATTTGGACCAAGTTTACTGATCTGGCCGTCTATCTTTCTTATCGTATCAGCAAATTTAGCGCCTTCGGAGCCGCTAATCCAGTGGATCTGAAAACGTTCCGGCTCCAGGCCTACAAATTCCAGCAGTCTTTTTAAAACCTGCAGGCGCCTTCTGGCATGGTAATTGCCACTAGAATAGTGGCAGTCGCCAGGGTGTCACCCACTGACAAAGACAGCATCGGCTCCCTGCTGCAGTGCACGGATAATAAACTGCGGATTAACCCGTCCGGAGCAGGGAACTCTGATTATCCGTACTGATGCCGGGTAATTCATCCGGCTTACGCCGGCCAGATCCGCTCCAGCATAGGTACACCATCTACAGCAAAACCCGATAATATTTGGCTGCCAATTTCCCTGGGCCTCGTTTTCTATAGACATAACGCATCCACCTCAGATAGTAGTTGTTCATTGGTAAAACCTTTTAAGTTGAGCGCTCCCGGACGGCAGGCAACCGTGCAGGCGCCGCATCCCTGGCATAAGCCGCTGTTAACGGAAGCTACCACCCGTGTTACCTGTTTGCCGGGCAGTCTTTCTACAATTTCCTTGGGCTCAATAGCGCGATAGGGACAAATTTCGCGGCAGGCCAGGCAGCCCGAGCACATTGCCTCATTTACACGGGCGATAGTCGGTTCCCCGGCTATCTCGGAATGTGAAAGCAGTCCGATTATTTTAGCTGCGGCGCCGCTGGCCTGGGCAACCGTGTCGGGAATATCCTTCGGCCCCTGGCAGGCGCCGGCCAGAAATACACCGCCGGTATTTGTTTCCACCGGCCGGAGCTTCGGGTGGGCTTCCTGGAAAAATCCGTCTTTATCGACTGTAAATCCAACTGTCCGGGCAACATCAGCGGAACCTTCGGCAGGTATCATTGCCGTTGCCAGAACGACCATGTCGGCAACAACTTCAACCGGCCTGCCCAGAAGAGTATCAGCCCCTTTAACAATCAGGCGGTTGCCCTCAGGATAGATCTTGGATACTCTTCCTCTGGTATAGATGGCCCCTTCGTGTAAGGTTTTTAAATAGAACTCCTCGTATGCCTTGCCTGCGCAGCGAACGTCTATATAAAAGATAACCACCTGTGATCCGGGAATTTTCTCCAGAACCTGGTGGGCGTGTTTGGCCGTGTACATGCAGCAGGCCCTGGAGCAGTATTCCCTAGCCTTGGCTTCGTCACGTGAACCAACACATTTAACAAAGACAACCGTCTTAGGCTGTTCGCCGTCAGAGGGGCGCACGATTTTACCCCCGGTCGGGCCGGATGCGTTTACCATCCGCTCAAAATGCAGGCCGGTAATTACATCGGGATATTTCCCGTATCCGTATTCACCATATATCTTGGCCCAGTCAATCAAATCATAGCCGGTCGCCACAAGGATGGCGCCGACATTTTCGGTAACGAACTCATCCCCTTGTTCGTAGTCAATTGCGTCTGTAGGGCAAAACTTTTTGCAGACGCCGCATTTGCCCTTGACAAACTGCCGGCAGCGTTCACGATCAATAACCGGCCGGTTGGGCACCGCCTGGGGGAAGGGGATATAAATGGCTTTGCGCATGCTCATACCCAGGTCAAATTCATTGGGTATGTTTTTAGTGGGGCATTTTGCCCAGCAAGTGCCGCAACCGGTACACTTGCTGTTCACAGAACGCGCCTTTTGTTTAACCACCACGGAGAAATTACCAATATAACCCTTTACCTCTTCCACTTCCGCATAGGTATAAATCTTGATGTTGGGGTGCTGGGCAGCGCTCACCATTTTAGGTGTGCTGATACAGGCCGAAATAGTACTTTCAAAAAGAGGCTCCAGTTTTCCAGCCTTGGCGACCGCCCTGCGCACCAGATCGATGGCCTTTTTAGTAGCTTTTTCCGGTTCGTGTTGGTGCACCCAGGAGCATTGCTCGCGGATATTCGCCATTTCCAACATATAAGGGTTCAGTCCCGCCCGGGCAATGTTCTTACGGAAGGTGATTTCGTGCAAGGCGGGGGAGCAGGAAGCGACGACCACCCCGGTCAGACGGTGTTCCTTAATTGCGGAAACGATCATTTCCTGGCCAGGCTCAGAGCACATGTACTTATATTCGGCGCTGTAGACCACCCCGTGAAATTTGGCAGCTTCCCGGGCTACCGCGGGTACGTCCACAACACCTCCTATATTCGAACCGCACCAGCAGATAAAAACACCAATGCGTTGCATATTATCGCTCAGTGGCACAATGCGCAGGCGGTAACGATACAGTTGGCGTCCGCTACATTGGCGGCCTTGATGATTCTGGATACCAGAGCAGTGACGATATCGTTGTTGCTGACCGACAGGGACGCCCCGCAGCATTCCGTTTTATGGGACCAGTCCACTACCCGGGCCCCGGTTGTCTGCAGAACCCTGTCCATGATCGTCGGATTCTCCGGGTCGTCAATCTTTATTTTTGCCGGCCGGACCAACAGACATCCGTAATAGGGGGCAATACGAAAATTTTCCATAGACCTGGTAAACTTGGCCTTGATGCTTTCCTCATCCACACACGCAATGATTTCCAGAATTGAATTCACCTTTACCGCTGCCTTATAATCGTAACCTGTTATTTCGTTGACCTGTTCGAGTAGTTTTTTGTCCTGCGCCAGTTCGGTCTGGGCAAGGGCCAACCTCTGATAACAGGCCGAGCAGGAGGCTGTGACAGTATCGAAGCCCATTTTTTCTACAAGGGCTAAATTCCGTGCAGCTAGAGACACGGCCAGGAGGTGATCAGTGCTGTGCGCGGCTGTAGACCCGCAGCAGCTCCAATCCGGTATCTCGATTAAATCTATGCCTAATTTATTGCAGACAAATTTTGCTGAAGTTTCGTAATCTTTGCCGCTTGTTTCATAGCTGCAGCCGGGGTAATAGGCAACTTTCACTACCTTTAAGCCCCTTTCCTTAATCGATTGATTCGTTGAAAAATTTCCTTGACTTCATTAACAGCTTTGACTCTGTCCGGTTTAAGCTTGATTTTTCCGTTGTTAAACATTTTTAAACCCAGTTTCGCATTGTGAAACGGCTGATAGCTTCTTAAATTAAATAAAAGCATGGCTAAAACTTCATGCGACCGGCCAAACATGTTTAAAGTATCCAAGAAGGCCTGGTTGAAAATATTCACCTTGCGGCTTCTGTCCGTGCCGGGTATGTTTCTTTCGGCGGCCATTATGCGCAGGCTGTCCATTACGTCCGCCACGGCGATGTTGCGCGGGCAGCGGACGGAGCAGGTTGAACAGTAAGCGCAAAGGCGTATGGTTTGAGAGTTCAGGACATCATCTATCAATCCCAGCTGGACCATTCTCATAATCTGGTTTGGTGTCAAGTCCATTGCAAAAGCAACCGGGCAACCGGCAGTGCATTTGCCGCACTGGAAACATAAAGATGAATCCTGAGCGCTGTGCAGAAGTACTTCCTTGCTGAGATCAGACTTCCTATCGTCGATGACAATTGGTTGTTGCATCACAAAAAACCCCAACCCTCTTTGAAAAGTTTTTAATTGGGAATAAAGCAGTTTCTCTTAATCTTTGCAGCTCCGCGCCCTTACCTTTATAGGCATAACCTCCTCTTAGTTTTTTATAAAAATAAATCTTTTATTGCCAATACTATATCACCGACCAGACAAACATGCAATAATAAGCGTATTCAAACGTTACTGTATACAAAAGCAGCCAAAAAGCCATAAAAAACTGATCTATCCGGTCTCAAGGATACGAAGGGTTTAACAGTTGCTTAAGGATGGTATTAAAAAACATTTTAATGAATATTAAATAATAACAGAGTATTTAAGGCAAATAAAAAAGCCGGTCGGATACCGGCTTGACAGTCGGAAGGACAAAAAAAGAGCTTAGAACGGCCTGGCCGTTTTTACGGATGATGTGTTGTCTTCCGTGATCGGCCTGATCTTTGATACAGAGATGAGTTTCAGGTTGGTCTGCCACCACCAACGGATATCCTTATTCATAACTGACTGTTTTAAAATCTTTAAGTGCTCCTGTTTTTCCGCGGAGGACATTTCCAGCGCCTTTTTGATTTTGACCGCAAGTTGTTCGTAATCGTAAGGGTTGACCAGCAGGGCGCCTTCTAATTGTTCCGCTGCTCCGGCATAAGTGCTTAGTAAGAGCACACCGTTGCCGTCGTTACGGGATGCCACGAATTCTTTCGCTACAAGGTTAAGTCCGTCACGTACGGGAGTAACCAGCATTACATCTGCGGCCAGATAATGGGCTACAAGTTCCTTTTCATCCAGGGAACAGTTCAGATACCTGACCGGGACAGCCCCGTAACCCTGGTCATAAAGGCCGTTAATTTCACCGACAACCTGCGCAATTTTTTGTCTGTAAAGATCGTAGGTATCTGCGCCACTTCTGGTCGGCACACCTATCTGAAGCAGGCTTACCTTGCTCCGGTATCTGGGATATTTTTTCAAAAATTCTCCCAGAGCCCTGATCTTTTCAGGAATGCCCTTTGTGTAATCAAGCCTGTCAATCCCAAGCAGCAGATATTCCGAACCTATGGCGCTCCGAATCTGGCTTGCCCGCTGCCTTACCAGCGGATCAGCCGCCAGTTGTTCAAAGCGGCGCCAGTCAATGCCGACAGGAAGATCCCTGACCATTATTCTCCTGTCGCTCAGCCTTATAGTTCCCTTCTCCTGATTTATTTTAGCAGGGAAATAATGATCTACACAGGCTAAGAAATTGTTTACATAAGATCGCGTATGAAAGGCTACAAGATCACTTCCAAGCAAACCCTGCAGCAGTTGCTTACCCCAGGGCAGAAGCATGAAAACCTCCAACGGAGGGAAAGGAATATGCCAGAAGAAGGCTGCTCTTGCCAGGGGATAATAGCGTCTTAACAGCTTGGGTACCAGCATAAGGTGATAATCCTGTACCCAAAAAAGATCGCTTTCTTGTGTTACGCGGGCTGTTATCTGGGCGAACCTGTAATTGACCCTGCGGTAGGCGTGCCAGAATTCTCTTTCAAAAACACACTTATCAATCATCTGATGGGCGAGCGGCCAAAGAGTACTGTTGGAGAAACCATGGTAATAGGCATTATAATCCTTTTCATTCAAGATGATTTCCTGAACATTGTACTGGGGTTGGTCGGTTGGAATTGCCGCCAGGATACCCTGGCTTTTCCGGTTATTGTCAAGCCTTCCGCACCAGGATATCCAAATTCCCTTGTTGCAGGTCAAAACGGGTTCAACTGCCGATACCAGCCCGCTTACGGAACGTGTAGTCTTCAGCTTGCCATTTTCCTCCACGAACGTGTAAGCACCTCTGTTAGAAATTACTGCCAGGTTATCCATAGGAATGTTATTAAGGGACATTTGCATTTTTTCCACCTCCTAAATACTTTTAAGATAGCATCCCTTCAATACAGACATCCTGTCATTAAGTTGTGAGTTGTTGGATTCGGGCCGGAACACCCTACAATTTATTCAGAACCTCTTCTTTGGATGATATAAAACAAGGAAGTACCTTATGAAAGATTAATTTATTATAATATATTAACCAATGTTTGTCAACTCTTAAATATTCGGAAATTGCAGATTAAATTAAATAATAATATAATTTATATTTTCTTGTTTTGATATCTTCTTATAAAATAAAATATAAACCGAGCTGATAACTATTATTAATTGAAAAGAGGGGAGTTTTTAAAAATGGAAGAAGTGAGAGTATTACTTTCCGAGAACGAGATCCCGACCCACTGGTATAATATCATGGCGGATATGCCCAATTTGCCGAAACCCCCGCTTCACCCGGGGACAGGCCAACCCGTATCACCTGATGATTTAAAGCCGATCTTTCCGATGGGCCTGATTATGCAGGAAGCGTCATTAGATAGGTGGATTGAAATCCCAGATGAGGTGAGGGAATTATACCGTTTGTGGCGTCCTTCCCCGTTGCACAGAGCCAGGTACCTTGAAAAAGCGCTGGATACGCCTGCACGCATTTTCTACAAGTATGAAGGGGTAAGTCCGGCGGGCAGTCATAAGCTGAATACTGCGCTTGCCCAGGCCTATTATAATAAGAAGGAAGGCATCAAGCGCCTGGCCACCGAGACAGGCGCCGGCCAGTGGGGGACCGCTTTATCCCAGGCCTGCAACTTTTTTGGCCTTGAGTGCATCGTTTATATGGTAAAAGTCAGCTACCAGCAAAAACCTTACCGGCGCTCAATTATGGAAATTTTCGGGGGGAGCGTATACGCGAGCCCAAGTGAACGTACAAAGACCGGCCGCAGGGTTCTTGCCGAAAATCCTGCCACACCGGGCAGTTTAGGCCTTGCCATCAGTGAAGCTGTTGAAGAAGCTGCCGAACGTGAAGATACCAATTATTCATTGGGCAGCGTTTTGAACCATGTTCTGCTGCACCAGACGGTGATTGGCCTGGAAGCCAAAGCACAGATGGCTAAAACCGGTTATTACCCGGACATAGTAATCGGGTGTGTCGGCGGAGGAAGCAATTTCGGAGGTTTTGCATTCCCCTTTGCTTACGACAAAATAACCAAGGGTGCAAAAGTACGCATGGTGGCTGTTGAGCCTACTGCCTGCCCGACACTTACGCGCGGACTGCACACCTACGATTTCGGCGATGTTGCAGGTTTTACTCCGCTTCTTTACATGTACACCCTGGGGTCTGGCTTTATACCGCCGGGAATTCATGCAGGGGGCTTGAGGTATCACGGGGATTCGCCGCTGCTTTCCCAGTTGGTTGCGGATAAGATAGTCGAAGCCCGTGCTCTTGATCAAACTTCGATTTTCAAAGGAGCAATCCAGTTTGCCCGGTGCGAAGGCATAATACCCGCTCCCGAATCCGCCCACGCAATTCAACAGGCCATTGTAGAAGCAATCGAGGCAAGGGAAGCAGGGGAGGCGAGGACTATCCTGTTTAACCTGAGCGGGCACGGTCACCTTGATCTTGCCGCCTATGACAATTACCTGTCCGGAAATCTGATTGACTATCCGCTTCCGGAGGAAGATTTAAAAGGAGCTTTAAGCAATTTGCCAAAGGCTCCTGTATAAAAATCCATGCCGCTAAAGCGGCACCATCAGAATGATGAAAAAGTAAGCATTCAGTAAAACCGTCCAAAGGGCACGGTGTTGTCAACAGCGAACGAATTGCGAAGCTCCGGTAACAGCAGCCGGCGAAGCGAGAAAAACCGCACGAAACGCATCTGTTTGTGCGCTCGTACGGTTTTTTGCTTTTTGCTGCTTTAACTTCTTTCTTCAAATTCGGCGTCTACGACATCATCGGGCTTTGGCCTTCCCGGAGGGGGTCCGCCAGGGCCGGGTGCGGCAGTTTCTTCACGTGTTTTATGATAGGCTGCTTCGGATAACGAGTATGCTGCCTGCTGGAGATCATCATGCAGTGAACGTACTTTTTCAATCGGCGCATTTTCCTTCAAAGCGGTTTTCAAATCATTGAGTATCTGCTCAATACGGGCCTTTTCATGAACGGGGATATTGTCCTGAAAATCTTTCAACTGCCGTTCCACACGGTAGGCCAACCCGTCCGCCTCATTGCGCACTTCCACTTCCTGCTTGCGCTTTTTATCTTCCTCGGAATGCATTTCAGCATCTTTCACCATGCGATCAATCTCCTCTTTGACGAGGCTGGTTGAACCTGTTATCGTAATGGTCTGTTCTTTGCCCGTTGCTCTGTCTTTGGCGTTGACTTTGAGTATGCCGTTTGCGTCAATGTCGAAGGTAACCTCGATTTGCGGCATTCCCCGGGGCGCCAAAGGTATGCCGTCTAACTTAAACTGTCCAAGCGAACGGTTATCCCTGGCCATTTCCCTTTCACCCTGGAGAACATGTATGTCAACAGCCGGCTGGCTGTCCTCCGCCGTGGTGAAAATTTGGCTGCGCTTTGTGGGAATGGTTGTATTCCGCTCAATAATCTTGGACATTACTCCTCCCAAAGTTTCCACTCCCAGGGATAAAGGTGTAACATCGAGCAGGACAACATCTTTTACCTCGCCGACTAAAACTCCGGCCTGTATAGCTGCGCCGATAGCGACGACCTCATCAGGGTTAACACTCTGATTCGGCTCTCTTCCGCCGGTCATTTCCCGGACCAGCTTTTGTACAGCCGGGATACGCGTCGAACCGCCTACCAGAATTACTTCATCAATATCCTTTTCGCTGAGTTTTGCGTCAGAAAGGGCTGTTTTAACCGGTCCCCGGCAGCGTTCAACAAGATGATGGGTCAAATCGTCAAATTTCGCTCTGGTAAGTTTCATATCCAGATGCTTGGGGCCGCTGGCATCGGCAGTGATAAAAGGAAGACTGATATTTGTTTCAAGTGTTGTAGACAGCTCTGTCTTGGCTTTTTCAGCAGCTTCGATCAGACGCTGAAGGGCCTGCTTGTCTGACCTTAAATCAATGCCGTAATTTTTCTTGAATTCGTCAGCCATCCAATTCACTATTTCCTTATCGAAGTTGTCCCCGCCCAGGTGAGTATCGCCGCTGGTTGACTTAACTTCAAAAACACCGTCCCCGACTTCAAGAATGGAAACGTCAAAGGTGCCTCCGCCAAGGTCGAAAACCATGACCACCTCGCTATTTTTCTTATCCATGCCATATGCCAGAGAGGCTGCCGTCGGCTCGTTGATTATCCTCAGCACGTTTAGACCGGCTATCTTTCCCGCGTCTTTGGTTGCCTGACGCTGGGCGTCGTTAAAATAAGCCGGAACGGTAATCACTGCGTCGACAACTTTTTCACCAAGGTATTTTGACGCGTCATCAACTAACTTTTTTAGAACCATTGCCGAAATTTCCTCAGGAGCGTATTTTTTATCGCCGACCTGGAAGCGTACGGCATCGTTGGGCCCTGAAACTGCTTTGTAAGTTACAAGGTTTCTTTCTTCGCTGACTTCCGAATAACGCCGTCCGATGAAACGCTTGATCGAGAACAGCGTTTTTTCCGGGTTTAAAGCTGCCTGACGCCTGGCTATCTGCCCGACAAGCCTTTCACCGTCATCTTTAAAAGCTACTACCGAAGGTGTGGTCCGGCTTCCTTCGGCATTTACTATCACCGTAGGTTTGCCGCCTTCCATAACCGCTACAACTGAGTTTGTAGTACCAAGGTCAATCCCTACTGCTTTGGCCATTATTTTAACCCCCTTGTTCCATATTTTGATTATTTTTTTTAAATCTTATCCTTGCCAGGATGTAAATTTGTTATAGAAAAATAAATTATTACATCCGGTTCTTATATTTAAGATTATAGGCCTTGACAATACCATTGTCAAGAAATATTACATCATATATGTAATAATATCTCGCGGGCAAATGTACTTTTCCTGACTAATATATTTTTCAGTCTTCGTCCTCCAGGTTTATGCCATATCTCTCTTCCATTTCCAGGATGATTTTGACTCCCGCCAGGTTGACGCTTCTTGTTTGGGTAAGGTACCGGATATGCCTGACCACAGTGATATCCTTTTGAGAGTAGAGTCGTATATTGCCTTCCGTCCTGGATGGGCTGAGCAGGCCGAATTCTTCATAGATGCGCAGAGTTCTGGGATGAACCTGAGCTAACCTGGCAGCGACGCTGATTACATAAACAGGCTGGTTATTTTCTGTCTTGCTCATTTTTTGCCCTCGCTTTTTAAAAAGTTCTTAAGAAAAAGTATAAACTATAACAATAGTATTGTCAAAATCTATAAGAAACTATAATTAACCTCTTCGTCTTGACGCAATGCTGCAGCCGTGCTAGAATTAAGCTACTTTAAGATAAAGTTGCCTCATCCTCACAGGGGTGAGGTAGAGGAGCGGGCTGCAAGAGTATGTTTGCCTATTTTATCCGGCGACGTATTTGAGGCAAAGAGAAAGGGCATCCCGCCGAAGTCCGGGAACTGCCGGGGTTTTTGGGCTGGGCCGGCGTCGAAGAGGCGCCGGACTGTCACCGTGGCAATCAAACCTCATTGCCCGGTGGAGCGCTATCTCAGGTGGGAGGGGGCTTGATTTAGTGGGATTTTTTAGCGGCCTTCCTGTAACAGGCCGCTTATTTATGTAAATGATGTAAATTGTTTATTAATGATGTAATAGCTGCAGGAGGTTAATTTTAAATGAGGTTTCACGGGACTATGAATATAAACAGACAGGGGCGGCTTGAAATTGGCGGATGCGATACAGTTGAACTGGCGCAAAGGTTCGGAACACCGCTGTATGTTCTTGACGAGCGTTTGTTCAGGCAGAACTGCCGCGATTATTACCAGTCCTTCACTGCGGAATACGGAGCGGGTGTTGTTTATGCCGCCAAGGCCCTGCTTACCTTAAGCGTTTGCCGCATGATTGAGGAAGAGGGGCTGGGCCTGGATCTGGTTTCCGGCGGAGAACTGTACACGGCTGTTCAGGCAGGGTTCCCAATGGACCGCGTGTACTTTCACGGAAACAACAAATCGCCTGAAGAGATAAGGCTTGCTCTTAAATCCGGGGTCGGCCGGTTTGTAGTTGATAATATATACGAACTTGAACTTCTGGATTATCTGTCTGGCGAGAGCCAGCTCAAAGCTCAGATTATCCTGCGCCTCACACCGGGTATTGAGGCGCATACACACGAATACATTAAAACGGGGCAGATCGACAGCAAGTTCGGGCTGGTTATTGAAAACGGCCAGGCCATGGCGGCAATTAGAAGAGCATTGTCAATGGAGAATATTGTCCTTAACGGGCTGCATTGTCATATTGGATCGCAAATTTTTGAACTGGACTCTTATAATCACTGCGCCTCGGTGATGATGGATTTTTGCGCCGGAGTTTATAACCAGACCGGCTGGATAGCCAGGGAACTTGATCTCGGCGGGGGCCTCGGAATCTATTATTCCGGGGGGGATAGGCCGCCCAGGGTAAGGGAATATGCGGACAACATAATGAGGGTTATTGATGAAAAAGCGCGACTGTCAGGCCTGGCAACTCCCAGGGTAATCGTAGAACCCGGCCGTTCCATCTGCGGCCCGGCGGGTACCACTCTTTATACGGTTGGAGCAATCAAAGAGATACCCGGAATACGCACCTATGTTGCGGTTGACGGCGGGATGGGCGATAACCCGCGTCCGGCTCTTTATCAAGCCCGTTATGAGGCCTGTTTGGCCAACAAAATTACACAGGAGCCGGTCCAGTTGGTGTCAGTAGCCGGGAAATGCTGTGAATCAGGAGACATGCTGATCTGGGATATAAAACTTCCCTGCGTTGAAGCTGGTGATGTTATGGCAGTCAGCTGCACGGGAGCATATAATTACGCCATGTCCATGAATTACAACCGCCTTCCCAGGCCTGCTATGGTGTTGGTTTATGACGGACTTGCCGACCTTATCCTGGAAAGGGAAACATACGAAGATATTATCGGCCGCGACCGGGTGCCGGAAAGGCTGGTCAAAAGGGACCGGCAGTTAAAAAACATCGCCTCGGCTGGTTGAGTGATTGGCTGGTTTTACCAGATGCAAAGATAGTGTATAATAAAATGGTAAGACATCCATGCCGCTGAAGCAGCGCCTGCAGAAAGATGAAAAGGTACGTATTTATTTTCATAAAAGCCGTCCAAAGGGCACGGTGTTGTCAACAGCGAACGACTTGCGAAGCGCCGGTAACAGCAGCCGGCGAAGCGATGGTAACCGGACAGCGGTGCGAAACCA
>LDZT01003555.1_pt1 | contig 12592 bp, 11 predicted proteins | sample 615521 | NCBI WGS metagenome assembly LDZT01 (sample SAMN03408292, study PRJNA278302) | terrestrial metagenome | isolation source: oil reservoir sample SB1 | place: USA: Alaska, North Slope, Schrader Bluff formation | collected 2011-09
CTTAAAACCTTTTTCTTTCCATTTATGCATTAGCTCTTTAGAAAGTTCTATATTTTCTTTTAAAGCATTTATCCAAAGATTCAAAGAATAAAGATTGATTTCCATATTCAATTCCTCGACGTATTTTAAAGTATCATATTCAATCAGTAATCCAACCTTTGCACTTTTATCTAAACTTCTGACCTTTCTCAAAGCGTCAATTTTAAAAGAAGAAAAAAGGGTTCGATCAACTGCATTCATTCTTTTAGTTATTTTGTAAGAAGGGACAGCCGCTTCAACCTCTTTGATTTCTAAATTAAGAAGAGCTTGGTCATCTAAATTAGATATAACTTCTTCGACCGTTGGAATGGTCTGTCTATTTTTAAAACGTATTTGCTTTAACTCCTCGTAAGTTAACTCCTGCAACTTTCTGTTGTTAATAGTATCGTCATGTAGAACCACAAGCGTTCCATCTTTAGTCAATCTCGAATCATATTCAATACCATCGGCACCATACTCTCTCGCTTTTATAAAAGCTTCGATCGTATTTTCAGCAAATTTTGCCCTGTAACCCCTATGTCCTAAAACTACAAATTCATTCATAATTTTTTGCATCCTCCTAACCGACAGGTGTGATAAAATAATTATATCATTAGAGCATCTCTTGTTCCAAGAAAGGGGAAAAATTATGAAGGCATGGCAAAACGAATTTAATAGAAGAAGAAACGCAAAACCAAAAAAAGATCACATCGAAAAATGGGAAGATGTAGAAAAAATGAATGTTTTTCCAAAAGAGATATTAGTAACCCTTTGGGATAGTAAAGTTCCAGGTTCTAACGCCCCAGAATCACTCATAGTTGGTGCGGTCCAATCTGTAGAAAATATGGGGAAAAACGTAAACCAAGCGGAGTTATTGCTAGATAAAGGATTTGAAGCATTAGAAAATAAAGAGTATTCTAAATTAAAGGCTATAACCTCAGAAATTTTCTTTTCCCTTTCTAAAGCCCATTCATTAGACAATAACGAATATGAAAAGTATGATAGACCTTTGAAATGGGAAGATCTCTCTATCTCTTTTCCTAAGCAAAAATCTAATAATATTGATAATCTAAAAGACAAGATTCATGGTGGTTGGTTAGGCCAACTTGCAGGTGGATCTATGGGGACCAAATTTGAAGGATATACCCATGATGCGTTGGAAAAAACATACTCTGATCAATTAGGTACTTACATAGGTGAGGTTTCAACGATTAACGACGATGTAACCTATGAATTGATTTTTCTCAAAACTTACGAAGAGAAAGGGGAAAAGATCTCTTCAAAAGATTTAGCAACAAATTGGATATCGTACATACCTTTTGGATGGAGTGCTGAGTTGATAGCTCTTGAAAATATAAAAAGAGGGATATTCCCTCCTGAGTCAGGATTTTTTAACAACCCTTTTCAAGAATGGATTGGAGCACAGATGAGATGTATGGTTCATGGTTTATTGCGTCCTGGAGATCCATACAATGCTGCCAAGTTAGCTTTCATAGATTCACAAGTATCCCATAGTGGTAACGGTATATACGGAGGTATACATAGTGCCGTTATGACATCGTTGGCTTTCTCTGAAAAAGATCCAAGAAAAATAATCGAGAAATCATTTGATTATATCCCCGAAAATACTGAATTTAAAAAAGTCGTAAGTAATGTAGTAAAATATTGTCAAACAAATCATGATTGGATCAACGTCCTCAGAAAAATAGAAGATGATTTTCAAAGATATAACTGGGTTCATCTGTATCCCAACACCGCCTCTGTTTTAACTTCTTTGTGGTTTGGGGAAGGAGATTTTGATAAAACTATGAAGATCGCATCTTCTTTCGGTTACGACGTTGATTGTAATGCCGGTGAAGTAGGCACGATATTAGGGGTCATATATGGTGCAAACGATTTTCCTTCTTATTGGTCAGACCCTTTGAAAGACACGTTAGAAACTTATTTACCAGATTTCTCAAAAACAAAAATATCCACATTGGCAGAATGGACATTTCAATTAACCAATTAAGCACCCAAAAGGTTACTAATAAATCGTATGGGGAGGTATCAAATATGAAAAGATTCACATTTTTTGTGTTCATTGTATTTCTCTTCTCTTTCACAGTTTTTGCAGTACCACAAAAGATTGCCTACGTAATAAACGGTTCCCTGGGTGATCAATCCTTTTATGATTCTGGTTACGCTGGCATAAAACAGCTGGAAAATGATTACGGGGTTCAAACAAGGGTAATTGAATGCAACTTTGATCCTTCGCTCTATTATCCAAGTTTACTCACAGCCGCAAGGTGGGCAGATGTTGTATTTGTAATCTCTTATGGTTTTGAAGAAGAATTAAAAACCATAGCAACACAATTTGCAAATAAAATATTCGTAAATATTGACACCGTAGTTGAAGATGAACAAGGTATAATATCAAACGTTGATTATATTGAAGAGGAAGGGGCTTTCATGGCTGGTGTTGTAGCAGGTATCGTTACAACAATGACAGAATTGGAGGGAATAAATCCCCAAAAACTTATAGGAGCAGTAGGTGGAGATGACGATATAGTAATAAGATCCTTTGTATATGGTTATGAACAAGGAGCACATTACATAGATCCGGAAATTGAAGTAAGAACAATATACGTAGGAAGTTGGGATGACCCCGCAAAAGGGAAACAAGCTGCTTTACAACTTTATTCTCAGGGCGTGGATGTAATATTTCAAATTGCAAGTTTAACAGGTATGGGAGTTTTACAAGCCGCACAAGAAGTTGGGAAATATGCTATTGGAGTAGATTCAAATCAAAACGGTCTCGCCCCGGGTTACGTCATCACCAGCGATCTCAAAGAAGTTGGAAAATCTATTGAACTAGTTTTTAAAGACATAGTAGATGGGAGATATGAGCCCGGTACGTTGTACAAACTCGGATTAAAATCCGGAGCGGTAAGCTTGGCAATCGATGAGTACACATATAAGATTCTTCCTAAAGAAACTGTAGAAAAAATATTACAGATTCAGAAAAATGTTGTGGATGGAAAGATTGTAGTTAAAGAGTATAGAGAATAATCATCCATAGGTGGTTCTAAATGTCATACGTACAAATGGAAGATATATATAAAGTATATCCACCTGATGTTTTAGCCTTGGAAGGAGTGAATTTCTCATTAGAAAGAGGAGAAATTCACTCTATTATAGGAGAAAACGGGGCCGGAAAAAGCACGTTGATGAAGATCTTATACGGTATGGTACCTCCATCCAGTGGTGAGATCTATATCAATAATAAAGAACAAAAAATAACTAACCCAAACGTAGCTATCAAACTTGGTATAGGAATGGTTCACCAAGAATTTATGCTTGTTCCTTCTTTTAAGGTATACGAGAATGTTGTTTTGGGTTTGGAAAAAACAAAAAATTTCGGTTTCATAGATAAAGAAAAAATATTAAATGAGTTAGAAGAGATTACCAAAAAGTTTAGTTTGGTTGTTGATTTACAAGGAACAACTTCTAACCTCTCTGTCGCAACTCAACAAAAAGTGGAGATCCTAAAATTGTTGTATAGAAAGGTCGACACGTTGATTTTTGATGAACCAACAGCGGTATTAACCCCTCAAGAAACTCAGCAACTATTCAAAGAGATAAGAAATATTAGAGATACAGGCAAAACCATTGTTTTTATCAGTCATAAATTGGAAGAAGTATTGGAAATCTCAGATATTATAACAGTTATGAGAAGAGGAAAAATTATCTCAACTTTAAAAAACGATAACCTTTCAAAAGGCGAATTGGCGAAAATGATGGTAGGCAAAGAAGTTATGGTTACAGTAAAGAAAGTCCCAAAAGAACCAGGTAAAGAGATTTTTAAATGTGAAAATTTAACCGTTGCTTCGAATAAAACAAAGATAAACCTATTGTCAAACATCAATATTGTTATTAGATCAGGGGAGATAGTGGGTTTAGCAGGTGTCGAAGGTAATGGTCAATACGAGCTTGTACAAACAATAATTGGTGAAATTTATCCACACCACGGAAAAATATATATAGGAGATAAAAATATCACAGAGCTCCCCATCAGAAAAAGAAGAAGACTAATAGGTTATATCCCTGCTGACAGAAAAAGATATGGCTTAGCTTTGAACGCTGCTTTAACAGAAAATCTTTCCATGACACACCACTTAGGTGAAAATTTATCAAAATTTAAATATATCATGGATTGGAAAAAGGCCAAAAAATTTGCAAAGGGTTTGATCAAACAATACAACATCCTTTCAAGAAGTATAAACGATCTTCCCAAAAGTCTTTCTGGAGGTAATCAGCAGAAATTAATAGTTGCTCGTGAATTCAGCCTCGATGCACCATTTTTGCTCTTGGACCAACCAACCAGGGGCTTAGATGTTGGTTCAATAGAATATGTTCATAACGTTATTCTTGAGATGAGAGAACAAGGGAAAGGGATTATGATGATCTCTGCAGATCTAGATGAACTTTTATCTATGTGCGATAGGTTATACGTTGTACGAAAAGGAGAAATAGTCGCTGAATTAGACCCCAAAATTCACTCAAAAGAAGAAGTTGGCGAGTACATGTTGGGGGCCAAATTATGAAAAGTTTGAACAAAATACTAACAGGAATCGTTGGCATAGCCTTATCTTTTCTTGCAGGTGCGATTTTGATCAAACTTCAGGGGAATTCCCCTATTGATGCTTATCGGGCATTATTTGATTACGGCTTAGTTTCATGGTTTTCTCTTTCTTCAACTTTAAACAATGCTACCCCATTGATTTTAACGGGTATGGCCGCAGCAATAGCCTTCAGTTCAAACGTAGTGAATCTTGGAGAACCTGGGCAACTGATTGTTGGAGCTTTGACCGCAGCACTTTTGGGATACTATCTCCCAATACCTGGAATCATGGGAATAATTATTGTTTTGCTAATTTCTGGTATCGTTGGTGGTTTATATGGTGGTTTGGCTGGTGTACTAAAAAAATATTATAAAATGGATGAATTTATAACAACTTTAATGTTGAATTTCATAGCTGATTACTTTACCTTGTATCTGGCAACCTATCCATTTTTGGATAAAAACTCTTATGTTCCTGCTACTCCTATGATAAAAAGAGAATTTTTTCTTCCCACTATAAACGGAATAAATATCAGTTTTTTCATAGCGATTTTTATGGTCTTTGTTTCTTTCTTTGTTGTGACTTATCTAAAAAAAGGTTACGAATGGCGGATGATGGGATACAATTATAATTTTTCAAAGATTGGCGGATGTAAAAATGAAGAAAATTTAATCTGGGTTATGTTTTATACAGGTTTCCTTTCCGGGTTAGCGGGGGCTTTGTTGATATTGGGTGGAACTCAACATAGGTTTATTAAAGGAATCGGAGCAAACTATGGTTGGGATGGGGTAATGCTTGCCATAGTTGGAGGTAACGGTGTCGTTGAAACATCAGTTTTTGCAATATTCTTCGGATTTCTTAAAGCAGGTGGAATAGGTATGGAATTCGAGGTATCCATACCTTCTGAATTCACAATGGTTCTTCAGGCTATAATCGTGTTATTGGTTGTTGCAACAAGGAGTACGATATCTTACTACAGCGATAAAATTAGGGCTTCTCTGAAAGCAAAAAGAGTGGTGAAATCCTCTGAGTGATATAATTTCTTTATTAATTAGAGACAGTTTTAGCAGTGCAACTCCTATACTTCTTGCAGCGTTGGGCGGGACTTTTACCTATTACGCTAACGTATTCAACATTGCTATGGAAGGTATGATGCTCATCGGTGCCTTCTTCGGAGTTTTGGGTAGTTATTTTTTTCAAAGTTGGGCAATGGGCATGTTGTTTGCAGTCATTTCCGGAGCTGTTGTTTCTCTTATTTTTTCTGTATTTGCACTGTACCTCAAAACGGACGAATTTCTAACAGGAATCGGCATAAATATGCTTGCTTTGGGTGGAACTACGTATCTTTTAAGGAATATTTTCGATGTAAAAGGTGCCTTCATATCTCCAAGGATAGAATCTCTTCCAACATGGGATATACCTATTTTAAATAAAATTCCTATACTTTCAGAAATATTGAACAATCATCCCTTTATTGTTTACTTGGCAATACTTTTAGCTTTGTTGATAGAAGTTATAATATTTCATACGAAATTCGGTCTCAGACTTAGAGCAACAGGGGAAGATCCAGAAACAACTAGATCTTTAGGCATTAGCCCTAATAATATGAAGTTTGTCTCTATACTACTTTCGGGCATACTTTCTTCCTTAGCTGGAATATTCTTATCCTTAGGCTATGTTACCCTTTTCAGCGAAAATATGTCAAACGGCAGAGGATGGATATCTTTGGCTATAATAATCTTGGTAAAAGGTCGTCCTTTAGGAATACTTTTAATGTCTTTGTTGTTCGGATTTTTTGAAAGTGTGACTTTCACTCTTCAAAACTTTAATATCCCATCACAAATCACTTCCATGTTACCTTATGTAATTACTTTGGTAGTCTTATTTCTATACAGTTTCAACAAAAGCAAAAGAGAAAAATGAATAAAACTAAGAAAACAAAAGAAAAATTGAGTTAATCGACTATAATTCCGTCTAATTTCCTCTAATCATCCATAATCAAGTTTGCAATTTAAATTATTTAGAGATATACTTTAGATAAGCAGTTTCGAAAACGTTTGCATAATAATTGTAACAAGGTGGTTTTTATGAATAGACATGTAACCATAAAAGATATAGCCAAAGAAGCTGGAGTTTCCATATCAACTGTTTCAAGGGTAGTAAACAGTTCCTTACCAGTAAAAAAAGAAACCAAAGAAAAAGTTTTAAAGGCAATTGAAAAGTTAAATTATTATCCTGATTCTCTTGCCAGGAGTTTAAGAGTTGGGTACACCAAAACAATAGGTATAATCATTCCAAATATTGCCAACCCTTTTTTTGCAACTATAGTAAGAGGGGCAGAAGATTTTCTAAGATCAAAAGGCTTTTCTTTGATGATATGTAATTCGGATAACGACATTGTTGAAGAAAAAAAATTATTTAAAACATTGATTGAAAAGAAAGTTGATGGGATTTTGTACTCAGGCATAGGTGACCATGTTGAAAATCTCATAAATAGAAATGTAAAAACCGTTTTCATAGATAGAATCATTAAAAGCAATAAATTTTCTTACGTTTGTTCTAACAATTACAATGGAATGTATAAATTACTCGAATATTTATACAATTCAAATCACAGAAAGTTCATATTTATAAGCGGTAAAAAAGAAATATTCAGTGCAGCTGAAAGATTAAGAGCCTTCCAAGATTTTGCAAGTGAATATAGGATAGATTTTAAAATATATGAGGGAGAGTATACCCGTGAATCGGGGCTTTCGGTGGCTAAAAAGATTAAAAATCTTCCCGACGTTGTGGTATGTGCAAATGACTTGTTAGCTTATGGAGTTATAGAATATTTCAAAGCAAAGGGTTTGATAGTTCCAAAAGATGTAAGCGTCACTGGTTACGATGATATCACCTTTAGTAAAATGTTCTCACCACCTTTAACAACTGTAAAACAACCTATATATGAAATGGGAAAAACGGCTGGAGAAATGATCTTTACAACACTTTCAAAGAAAATAGATCACATTCCTGTGAAACAGTTCGAGAACGAGATAATAATTCGGGAAAGTACGAGGAGGAGAAACTAATTTGAAAAAGCAAGGTATATTCAATTCTAATATATCGTACTTTGTTGCATCAATGGGGCATAAAGATATGTTAAGCATAGTGGATATGGGATATCCTATACCTAAAGAAGCTACATTTGTTGACTTAGTCTTTGATAAAGGTATACCAAACTTTATTGATACTATAAAAATGGTTTTATACGAATTAGAAGTTGAGAAAGTGATTATTGCCAGTGAAATGGAGGTAAATAATCTTAAAAATTATAAAAAAGTGATCGATATATTTTCAAATATAGAGATAGAGAAAAAATCACATGAAGAGTTTAAAGATTTAGCAAAAAACTCTAAATTTTTTATAAGAACTGGAGAATGTACCCCTTTTTCAAACATCATATTGATTTCAGGGGTGATTTTTTAATGTTATTAGAAATGAAAGATATCACAAAAACCTTTCCAGGGGTTTTAGCCCTTGATAAAGTAAGTTTCAATTTAGAAGAAAAAGAGATACATGCCCTCCTTGGAGAAAATGGGGCTGGCAAAAGCACTTTAATTAAAATACTTGGGGGAATTTATCAGGCAGATAGTGGAGAGATAATTTTAAATAGGGAAAAAGTAATCTTTCGATCACCCATAGAAGCCAAAAAAAGAGGAATAGCCATAATACATCAAGAATTAATGCTTGCTGAAAACATATCGGTTGCTGAAAATATATTTTTAGGAAAAGAAAAAGGTAATTTTTTCAATCTCGATTTTAAATCTATGGCTATTGAAGCAAAAAAATATCTTAAAATGCTTGATTTTGATATAGATCCAAAGATAAAGGTTTCTAAGCTAAATGTATCAGAGAAGCAGTTAGTGGAAATCGCTAAGGCTATAGCATCAAAAGCCAAAATTATTGTGATGGATGAACCTACCGCTACAATTACCGAACACGAGACACGTACTTTATTTAAGGTTATGAGAGATCTTAAAGAAAAGGGTATTTCTATCATTTTTATAACTCACAAACTTGAAGAAGTTTATCAAATTGCGGATAGAGTAACCGTCCTTAGAGATGGTAAATTGGTAGGTTCTGGAAATTTAGAAGAACTAAACCAAGATGAAGTAATAAAGATGATGGTAGGAAGAGAAATAAAAGACATGTTTCCTAAATTTAATAAGGTGAGAGACAAAATTGTTCTAAAAGTTGAAGAATTTGAAGTTCCTGGTAAGGTCTACCCAGTTTCTTTTGAAGTTCGCGAAGGGGAAATATTTGGAATTACAGGATTGGTTGGTTGTGGAAAATCGGAACTGGCATTGGGACTTTTTGGAGCATACAAGTCAACTTTCAAAAACTTTATTGTAGATAACCAAAAGGTTGAAGAACTAAAGACTCCGTCGCAAGCTTTGAAAAAGGGTATAGTTTTGGTTCCTGAGGATAGAAAGTCTCAAGGACTTGTTCAGATATTGAGTGTTGTTGATAACATAACTATTCCCAATCCTGAAGAATTCGCTCCTATTTTTAATATTGATTGGAAAAAAGCTACAGAAGAAACTAGAAATCAGATCCAAAAATATAATATAAAAGTATCGTCTGACAAACAGAAGGTGAAAAACTTATCGGGTGGAAATCAACAGAAGGTCGTATTAGCAAAATTTTTGTTAAAACAACCAAAAATTGCCATCCTTGTAGAACCTACTAGAGGAATAGACGTTGGAGCCAAAATAGAAGTTTATAAGCTTATAAACGATTTAGCTAATAAAGGAATAGGAGTGATTTTAGTGACTTCAGAGATTCCGGAAATTTTGGGATTATGTGACAGAGTCATGGTAATGCACAGAGGCATGAAAACCGCTTTATTGGAAAGGGAAGAAATGACACCAGAAAATATACTAAAAGCTGGAATGGGGTTGGTTGACATTGCTTAAAACTCTCTTAGATTTTATGAGAAAAAATCCCGCTCTCGTTGGTTTTATCATTTTGTTTGTAGTACTCTCGATTTTTACAGACAGTTTTTTTAATCTCTATAATATTGTTAATGTTATTAGGCAAGTTTCGATAATGGCTATAATGGGTTTTGGAATGACACTTGTAATAATTTCTGGAGGAATAGATCTATCTGTTGGTTCAACTTTCGCTTTTAGTGCTGTTGTCATGGCTTCTATAGTCAAAGATGGAAGAGTTCTACTAGGGATAATTGTAGGATTATTAATTGGAGCAGGAATAGGAGCGTTTAATGGAATTGTTATCTCAAAAGGTAAGCTCCAACCTTTCATTGTAACTTTGGCTACAATGGCTATAGGAAGGAGTTTAACCTTAGCATATACTGAAGGAATCCCCATCTCACTTTTTCCAGATAGTTTTAGGTTTTTGGGTAGAGGGGATATATTTGGGATACCTGTGCCCATTTTGATTATGTTAGGTATATTTTTTCTTTCCCTTTACATACTGAAAAAGACAAAGTTGGGATTGTATATATACGCAATTGGGGGAAATGAGGAAGCAACAAAACTAAGTGGCGTAAACGTGGATAGATATAAAACCATTGTTTACATGTTGAGTGGACTTTTTAGTGCGATAAGTGCCATAATCCTGACAGCAAGATTAAACAGTGCTCAAGCCACATTTGGGCAAGGTTATGAACTTGACGCAATAGCAACAGTTGTATTGGGTGGAGCTAGTTTAGCAGGAGGAAAAGGTGCGGTGTTAGGAACGCTGTTTGGTGCCCTTCTTCTAGGAACAATTAACAACGGAATGAATTTAATGAATATTTCCCCATTTTATCAAGATTTAGTTAAAGGAGTCATAATACTGTTAGCCGTTCTTTCGGAAAAAGAAGAATAAAAACATTTTTCGATAGACGAAGGGATAATACTTCCATTTTCCTTTTGGGTGGGGAGCGGGGGAAGGGCGCTGAGAAAATCATTTCAAAGGAGGTAGAGAAAGATGAGAAAGGTATTAGTATTTGTTTTGTTAGTGTTGTTTGTTTCAACGTTTAGTTTTGGAGTAAAGATAGGTTTATCGGTTTCAACGTTAAACAACCCGTTTTTTGTCGACTTAGCAAACGGTGCAAGAGATAAGGCCAATGAACTAGGGATAGAACTGTTGGTAGTTGATGCTCGAGACAACCCCGCAAAACAACTTAACGATGTAGAAGATCTGATATTACAGAGAGTAGACATGATTTTAGTAAATCCCACCGACAGTGATGCTATTGTATCAGCTATCGAAGAAGCAAACGACGCTAAAATCCCAGTAATAACTGTTGATAGAAGTGCAAATGGAGGAAAAGTCCTTCTCCATATAGCTTCGGACAACGTTGCTGGAGGAAGGATGGCAGGGAACTTCATTGCCGAACAATTAGGAGGAAAAGGAAAAGTCATAGAATTGGTCGGAGTACCCGGAACTTCTTCAGCAAGAGAAAGAGGTCAAGGTTTCAACGAAGAAATATCGAAATATCCTGGTATTGAAGTGGTAGCCAGGCAAACTGCAAACTACAACAGGGCTGAAGGATTAACCGTTATGGAAAACCTACTTCAGGCCTATCCGGATGTTAACGCTGTTTTTGCCCATAACGATGAAATGGCTTTAGGTGCATTGGAAGCAATAAAGTCTGCTGGAAAGTTACAAGATATCATAATTGTCGGATTTGACGCCACTCCTGATGCATTAGCTTCTGTTGAAAAAGGCGAACTTAGTGCAACCATAGCTCAACAACCTTACACAATGGGAGAAATCGCAGTTGAAAAAGCTTATGAATATTTGAGTACAGAAACAATTTACTTCCCAGTCTCACTTCAACTAGTAACAGAATAACTTAAAAGGGGGCTTTATGCCCCTTTTAATGAAACTATTCAAAGGAGAGATAGTCCAATGATCGCTGTAATTGGTAGCAGTAACATGGATATAGTATTCAACGTTGAACATTTTACAGTTCCTGGAGAAACCCAAAAAGCTCTTTCGCTAGACTTTTATTTTGGTGGCAAAGGGGCGAATCAAGCCGTTGCAGCCGCTAAGTTATCTGAAAAGCCTGTTTACTTTTGTAGCTGCGTAGGTGATGACGAGTATGGGAATCAAATTTCTCAAAACTTTAAAAAGTATAAAATCGAAGGTCATTATGTACAGAAGAATGAAAAAACAGGTAGGGCTTATATAGAGGTTGATAAAAGTGGTGAGAATAGGATAATCATTTTCTCAGGTGCTAACGATAATGTAGATAAGAATAAAATAGATAAGTTTTTTGATGAATATGGTGATGAAATAGATATTTGTTTATTGCAGAATGAAATTCCCATGCAAAGCGTTGAGTATGCTATTTCTAAGTTAAAAGAAAAAGGAATAACTATTATATACGATCCAGCCCCTGTTGGAAGTACAAAGATAGAAAGTTTGAAAGATATTGATTTCTTAACTCCCAACAATAAAGAGTTTATCTTCCTTTGTGAAAAAGCAAGGGAAACAGCCTCACGGCAGATAAGGATAGATTTCGACGAAAACAATCTAGGTAAATCAATGCTTGAATTCAAAAGAATTAGTAAGGTAAAAAATTTGATTGTGAAGATGGGAGATAAAGGAGTTATATACGTTGACAAAAATGAAAACTTTGGGAAAATTGAGCCTCTAAAAGTAAACTCGGTTGATAGTACCGGTGCAGGAGATATCTTCAATGGTGCCTTTGCCGTGGCATTTTCAGAAACAAAGGACTTAAAGAAAAGCCTTGTTTTTGCCAATACCGCTGCTGCAATCTCTGTTGAAAGAAAAGGAGCCCAATCTTCAATCCCTAAAAGGGAAGAAGTATTAAAACGCTTTTCATGAATTATTATCGTACAACTGATGCAAAATGCCGCTTTTCCTCAAAGGAACGAATAATTTATACATGAAAATAAGCGCAGCAGTATAAAACACTGAGCTAATTAAGAACAAGTAAGTATAACCGCTTG
>LDZT01007972.1_pt1 | contig 12576 bp, 10 predicted proteins | sample 615521 | NCBI WGS metagenome assembly LDZT01 (sample SAMN03408292, study PRJNA278302) | terrestrial metagenome | isolation source: oil reservoir sample SB1 | place: USA: Alaska, North Slope, Schrader Bluff formation | collected 2011-09
GATTATTACTTCCCTTATTTTAATACCCTACTTTTTACATATTCTATTCGGGCTTCCCTGGGGAGTATTGCTACCTCCGCGAATGGTGGCAGAACCTATTCAGATATTTATTTATACTTATACAATTAATCTATTTTTAACAAGAAAATGTTTAATTTACTCTAATAACAAAGTTTAAAGCAATAGTTAATAATTGATAATAACTCCAAGCATAATTTAATTTATTATCATAACTTGACTTAATATTATTCTGGATACTGGCTCCTGGCTTTTATACTGTTTACGAGATATGAGATACTATTAATTAGATATTAACTATTGATGAGTAGATACCCAAATTTAAAAAATGTTTATAGGAAGGAGAAACATTTATCATGGCCAAGATTATTGACGGAAGAAAAATTGCTAAAGAGATTAACGAATCTTTAAAGACAAAAGTAGAAGGTTTTATCAAAAAAAATAAAATAACTCCCAAATTAGCAGTAATTATTGTCGGGGAAGACCCTGCCTCTTTATTCTATGTAAAGATGATTGCCAGATCCTGCCAAAAAGTTTCTATTGATTTTGAAAAACACAGTCTTCCCGGAAAAACCAGTGAAAAAGAACTCCTTAAACTCATAGATAATTTGAATGAAGATAAAAAAGTAAGTGGGATTATCGTGCAAGTTCCCCTTCCTAGACATATAAACCAGGAACGGATCCAAGAAGTAGTAAATCCTTCCAAAGATGTAGATTGTTTTAACCCCATCAATATGGGAAGACTGGCCTTAGGTAAACCCAAGTTTTTACCTTGCACGCCTTATGCAGTATATGAATTGATGAAAAGAGAAAATATCATAGCAGAAGGGAAACATACCGTTATCGTGGGGAGGAGCAATATTGTAGGAAGACCGATGGCACTCATACTTCTCCAGAAAAAGCAGTATGCCAATGCTACTCTTACCATCTGTCATTCCCGAACCAATGATTTAAGCCACTATACTCGTCAGGCAGATATTCTGATTGCTGCAGTGGGAAAACCAGAGATAATTAAGCGGGATATGGTAAAAGAGGGGGCAGTGATTATCGATGTAGGAACTAATGAGGTAGAAGGAAAATTGGTGGGGGATGTAGCTTATGAGGAAGTCTTAGATAAAGCATCTGTTATTACTCCAGTTCCGGGAGGGATAGGGCCGATAACGAATGTTATGCTGATGCAGAACACTTTAAAAGCGGCAGAAGAAATAGTCGTTAGATTTTAGTTGTCCGGTTAGCCAGTTTGCCGGTTTACCAGTTAAAGTAGCAACACGGCGTGCCGTATTGAAATAAATAGATATAATAAAACCATCGTGTCCCTTGTATGTTAAATTAAAAATTTAAAGCGAAAAGCAAAAACTATAATTCAAAACTAAAAACTTTTTATAAGCAATTAAGCATCCAGAATTCAGGAGCCAGAAGCCAGAAAAATGTATAACACCCCTATATATAATATTATTCTATTCTGGATATTGGATTCTGACTTCTGACTACTACTTTCTTTACGCAATACGATATATTATATACTATTAATAAAGGATGTGAAATCAATGTTAATTGATAAAAAAGTTAGTAATTTTTTAGATGAACTGGCTTCTAATTTACCAACCCCCGGCGGAGGAAGTGTAGCTGCATTAGCTGGTGCACTGGGGGCAGCTTTAATTTCAATGGTTGGTAATTTAACCATAGGCAAGAAAAAATATGAAGACGTAGAAGAAGATATCAAGAAAATTATAAGCTCTTCGGAAAAATTACGTTATGAATTAAGCCAGTTAATAGAAGAAGATGTAAAGGCCTTTAATAATTTTATGGCTACTTACAAGATGCCCAAGGAAACTGAAGATGAAAAAAAGATGAGGACGGAGAAGATACAAGAAGCACTAGTAGAAGCGGCGAAAGTTCCCCTTAAAACAGCTTATAAATGTTTGGATATCATGATTCTTTCCCAGGAGGTTGCAGAAAAAGGTAATATTAATGTAATAAGTGATGCCGGAGTCGCGGTCTTAATGGCAGAAGCTGCCTTGGAAAGCGCTATATTAAATGTGAAGATAAATTTGAGAATGATTAAAGATGAGAAAGTAAGAGAAGAGCTTTCCTCTTCTATAAAAGAAATCTTATTTAAAGAAAAAGGGCAGAAAGAAAAAGTGTTGGGAATAGTAGAGGAAAAGACAGAATAAGCAAGGTTTAAAATCCAACGCAGTACCTTAGAAATAAGAGAGCTGGTATATAGATACAACTTGCTGATATTTTTAATGATGTCTTGTCAATTTTAATCTAATTTCGAAAAAAGAAAGGAAGGACTATTTTACTAAAAGATGGTAAAAATAACTTTTTTGCCTGATAAAAAAAATATCAAAGTAAATAAGGGAACTACTATACTGGAAACGTTGGAAAAGTTAGGAATAAACATTAATACTCCTTGTACAGGAAAGGGAATTTGTGGTAAGTGCAAAGTATTAGTTAAAAAAGGAATTGTCACAGCTGCTCCTATAGAAGAAGAACTTTTATTAGAAGAAGAAATAAAAAAAGGTTTTAGATTGGCTTGTCAAACTAAGCTTTTTAAGGATACTGTAATAGAGATACCTTCAGAAATTAGGTTGGATTTTAAAAGAGTATTTTCTTCTAATTTAAAAGGAGATATTGATCGCATTAAAAATAATTTTCATCTTGATACTAATTTAAAAAAAGTATTTTTAGATTTAAAAAAACCTTCTTTGAATGACCAGAGATCAGATTGGGGAAGAATTAAAGATGAATTATCTTCAAAAAAGATAGAAAATATTTCTAATTTTAAGATTTCTTTAGAAATATTAAAAAAAATTCCTGTTTTAATCAGGGAAGCTAATTTTAAAATAACAGTTATTTTGCATAATAATGAAATTATTAATGTAGAGAAAGGCAATACTACTAAAAATAGTTATGGTATTGCTTTTGATGTTGGAACAACTACAGTAGCGGGATATTTAATTGATTTAAATACCGGTGAAGAGCTTTCTTCTGTGGCTAAAGCTAATCCTCAAATTATTTATGGCGATGATGTTATTTCACGAATTGGATTTGCTCAGAAACAAAAAGAGAATTTAGAAATATTACAAAGAGAGATAGTAAATACTTTAAATGAAATAATCAGAGAAACTGCTCAAAAAGCAGGAGTTAATATAAATAATATATATAAAATAAGTATTGCTGGTAATACCTGTATGCATCACTTATTATTAGGGCTTAATCCTTCTCATATCGCACCTTCTCCTTATATTCCGGTAATAAAAGAAAATCTTAATTTAAAAGTAAAAGATATTCCAAATTTAATACTTGAGCCAACCGCAAATGTTTATATACTTCCTAATATTTCAGCATTTGTAGGAGCGGATATTGTAGCCGGAATTTTAGCAATTTGTATGTGGGAAAATGAGAAAATATCTCTTTTTATCGATTTAGGGACTAATGGAGAGATAGTTTTAGGCTCAAAGAGAAAAATATGGACTTGCTCTACAGCAGCTGGCCCCGCTTTTGAGGGAGCTCGCATTAGTTCAGGAATGAGAGCAGCGGAAGGGGCTATAGATAAAGTTAAAATAGATAATGAATCTATTAGTTACAGGGTAATAAAAGATGTTAAAGTTAGGGGTATTTGTGGTTCGGGATTAATTGATCTAATTGCTGAGTTAATTAAATTAGGACTGATAGATAAAAGTGGCAAGCTTATAGATAGGGAAGAATGTGATCCCAATTTAAGCGAAGAGATTAAAAAAAGAATTATCAATCAACAAAAAGGTAATAAATTTCTTTTAGTAAAAGGTAAGGAAACAGAAAACGGGAAATCCATTTATCTTACTCAGAGAGATATTAGAGAAGTACAATTGGCTAAAGCAGCAATATTTGCAGGAATAAAAATACTTCTAAAAGAGGCAAATATTCCTCAGGAGGATATTCAAAAAATATTATTAGCTGGAGCATTTGGTAATTTTATTGATAAGAAAAGTGCAATAAGAATAGGGTTAATTCCTTATTTCCCTTTAGAGAAAATAGAATCAGTCGGTAACGCAACGGGAAGAGGGGCAGAGATAACTTTACTTTCTGAAAAAACGAGAGAAATATGTGAAAAGATATCCAGAGAGACTAAATATATAGAGCTGTCTTCAAGGGCTGATTTTCAAGAAGAATTTGTGAAGGCTATGTTTTTCTAATTTATCATTTGTTATAGGATATGTTATAGAATTTTAAAACCATTAACTAATAAAGAGATTTATATGAAAATAATAAAAAATATTAAATTAAAAATAAATGAAGAAGAAGTTTTAAGATACCAAGGTTATCATCGTAATAAAGCAGGTGAAACTAATGAAATAATTTTACAAACCACACGAGAAGAAATTGAACAAGGTTATTGTCTTTCTGAACCTAAAGGGATTTATTCTAAGTTAATGATTAAAGATATAAGTTTAGGAGGAAGAATCAATTTAGAAAATGGATTACATTTAGAAATTAATAATTCTATGATTAATTTATTAAAAGGAGCAAGTTACTTAACTTTTGGATTATCAACTATAGGTAATAATTTAGAAGATAAAGTGGCTGAATTATTTGCTAAGAACGAATATCCTAAGGCCATCGCTCTTGATGCTGTGGGAACAGTAGCGTCTAAATTTTTAAGTCAGTATATTAGAAGTGAAGTTTGTCAAGAGGCAAAAGAACAAAACCTTCAAACTACTAAATATTTTAGTCCTGGTTCTGGTGATTGGAATATAAAACAGCAGAAAATTATTTTTCAAATTATTCCAGCTGATAAAATTGGGATAAAATTAACTGAGTCTTACATGATGGTTCCTAAAAAATCATTATCCTGGGTAATAGGAATAGGAAAAGAAATTATCATACCATCTAAAGAAGATGATTCTTGTAAAATTTGTTTAGCGGAGAATTGTCAATTCAGAAAAACTTTTTGATTAATTTTTCTTTACATACAATTTAATTTGACACTAATGTATTTCGATGTTATATTTTAGTTAGTAAAAATATTCAAAATTAAATAATAGGAACTCGTATAAACTCTTGAATATGGCAAGGGTGTTTCTACCAGGTGACCGTAAATCACGACAGGCTACGAGTGGAAGTGCACCTTAGGGAATCGCTTATTTAAGCTAATTTATATTTGTAAATATTACTATAAATATTATAATATTACGCTTAGATAAGATTAGAACCGAGTGGTGCAAAGTATATTTATTTTATACTACACCGGAGGGTTAAAATCCCAGGCGGAGAGGTTCCACTCTGATGGATGGAATTTCTGCTGTCTGGGCTTTTTTATTTTTATGAAATAAGTTATTAGTTAAATAGATAGAGATTTAAGGAGATTAGGGGGAGAGAATATGAATGATAAAGTAGCGATAATAATGGGAAGTATATCAGATAAAGAAACTATGACAAAAGCAGCTGAAGCATTAGATGAATTAGGTATTTCTTATGAGGTAAGGGTGCTCTCGGCTCATCGCACTCCCGATTTGCTATTTGAATATATTGCCCAAATAGAAGAAAAAGGATTTAAAGTAATAATTGCCGGGGCAGGAGGGGCAGCTCATTTACCGGGAGTGATAGCCTCCAAGACATTGTTGCCGGTGATTGGAGTACCTATAGAAACGAAAGCCCTGGGAGGACTTGATTCACTGCTGTCTATTGTTCAAATGCCGGGAGGTATTCCGGTGGCTACAGTAGGGATAGGAAATGCCAAAAATGCTGGGCTACTGGCAGCACATATATTGGCTATTGAAAATTCTAAAATCAGGGAAAGGCTTAAAGATTATAGAGAAGCTATGGCTCAGAAGATAAAAGATATTAGAATATAGCGTATAGCGTTCAGCGTATAGCGGATAGGATATTAGTTACCCGGTTACCCGGTTGCGAGTTACAAATTTTCTTTTTAGCATCTTTGGGACTATTAACTGAAAACTGATTGTCTCTATCTAAAAACCAAAAACTAATAACTAAAAACCATTTTGCATCTTGTATTTAAAACTAGCGACTATTCACTATCGACTAATTTAATTGGTCAATCGGTGAATTGGTCAATCGGTCATCGGTCAATTTATAGAAGGGAGCATTATAAGCATGGGAAGCGTAAAAGATTTAACCGTTATAGAAAAACCATTAAAAAATAAAAGTGGCAGAGGAAGATTTTTATTTTCAGACCGTTATTCGGTATTTGATTGGGGAGAGATGCCAGACCATATTCCTAATAAGGGTAAATCTTTGTGTATTTCTGCAGCTTATTTTTTTGAAAAACTGGAAGAAAGGGGGATAAATACTCATTATTTGGGTATGGTTGAAGATGATAAAACGAAAAAATTAGCTGATATTAAAAGACCGGCTGATACTATGGAAGTAAAATTACTTAGAGTTTTAAAACCCCGGCAAGAAGGCAATTTTTATAATTACTCCATTTATGAAACTGAAAATAATAATTTTTTAATTCCTCTGGAAATTATTTATCGTAAATCACTTCCCGAGGGCTCCAGCGTATTTAAAAGATTGAAAGAAGGGAGTTTGAAACTGGAAGATTTAGGTTTAAAAGAGACGCCTCTTCCCGGTCAAACTTTAAACAAGCCCTTTTTAGATGTATCTACCAAACTTGAAGAAAGTGACCGATATTTAACCTGGAAAGAAGCCCAAGAAATAGCCCATCTTAATGACAAGGAATTAGAAGAAATTAAAGAGATTACCTTATTAATCAATGAATCAATCGGGCAAGAAGCAGATGAAATTGGTTTAAAGTACGAAGATGGGAAAATAGAATTTGGATTCGATGAACAAAGGAAGCTTTTGTTAGTGGATGTTCTGGGCACTTTAGATGAATGCCGTTTTACTTTTAAAGGGATGCCTATCAGTAAGGAGATTGCCAGATTATATTATCGGAAAACTCCCTGGTTTAAAGAATTAATAAATGCCAAAAAGAAAGATGAATTAAATTGGAAAGATAAGGTGAATCTATCTCCTCCGCCCTTACCACCAAGATTGAAAGAACTTATATCCATGGCTTACGCTGCATTTACCAATGAAATGACCAAAAAAGAATGGTTTAAAAATATCCTTCCTATGAGAGAATTATTAAAGGAAATAAGTCAAATAATAAATGGCCTTTAACCTATAGTGTAATAATAGATAGGCGAGACGCCTGTCCTACGAAGTGTAAATTGATAAATCTGTTAATTTGTATAAAGGAGAAGAAAATGTGGTTGGTTAAAATTTATGTAACCTTAAAAAAAGGGTTATTGGACGCTCAGGGGAAAGCGACTCAAAATGCTTTGGAATCATTGGGATTTAAGGAAGTAGAAGAGGTAAGAATGGGAAAATATATCAATATTAAAATGAAGGGGCAGAATCAGCAAGCAGTTATTCAAAGAGTTGAAGAGATGGGTAAAAGACTATTAGCCAATCCGGTGATTGAAGATTTTAATTATGAAGTCGAGGTGTTAAAGTGAAGTTTGGTGTCATTCAATTTCCAGGTTCGAATTGTGATTACGATTGTTTTTATGCCCTAAATGATGTTTTAAAGGTAGAAGTTGAATATATCTGGCACAAGCAGACGAATATCAAGGGATATGATGGTATATTTTTACCCGGTGGATTTACCTATGGAGATTATCTAAGGGTTGGCGCTATAGCCCGGTTTTCTCCGGTTATGTCAGCAGTCATCGATTATGCTGCGGCCGGAGGGTTGGTTTTGGGGATTTGCAACGGGTTTCAAATTCTTGCTGAAGCGGGTTTATTGCCCGGAGCATTAATGAGAAACCATAGTCTTCATTTTATTTGTAAATATACCTATCTTAAGGTGGAAAATAATCAAATTCCCCATACTCATTCTTGTAAAGCGGGGCAGATTTTAAAAGTACCTATCGCTCATGGGGATGGTAATTATTATATTGACGACCATGGTTTATCTGAACTGACCAAAAACAATCAGATCGTCCTTCGGTATTGCGAAGAGGATGGAAAAATTACTTCAAGGGCAAATCCTAACGGTGCTGTGGATAATATTGCTGCTATATGTAATAAAGAAGGAAACGTTTTGGGTATGATGCCCCATCCGGAACGTTGCGTGGAAGATTGTTTGGGTTCTTCTGATGGCAAATATATTTTTAATTCTATTTTAGACTTTCTAAAGAAAAAATCAGTACTTAGATAAATAAATCTTAAAAATTAGAAAATGATCATAAAAATTATTAGTAATCGATAAGTTATAAATAATTGGACAATTGGTGAATGGGTAAATTGGTAAATTAAAATAGGAGATTAATTGTTGATGGAAAGTTTTAACCAGGAAAAATTTTGGAAAAAATGGAATCTTACTCCGGAAGAGTACCAGAAAATAAAAGAATACCTACAGAGAGAACCCAACGAAGTAGAGTTGGGAATGTACTCGGTCATGTGGTCAGAGCATTGCAGTTATAAAAATTCAAAGCCGCTTCTTAAATTATTTCCCAATTCAGCAGAATGGGTCATTCAGGGGCCGGGAGAAAATGCGGGTATCATTGATATCGGAGATGATCAGGTTATTGCCATGAAGATAGAGAGCCACAACCATCCTTCGGCCATAGAACCTTTTCAGGGAGCGGCCACCGGTATCGGAGGGATAGTGCGGGATATTTTTGCTATGGGTGCCCGACCCATAGCTTTATTAGATTCTTTAAGATTTGGAGATTTTAATCATCCTCAAACTCAATATCTTTATAAAGGAGTCATAGAGGGTATTTCTTTTTATGGTAATTGCATAGGGGTGCCTACGGTTGGCGGAGAGACAGTTTTTTCTTCAAGCTACCAGGAAAATATCCTGGTCAATGTGATGTGTGTAGGGTTGGCCAAGAAAAATGATATTTTGCGGGCAGTAGCAAAAGGAGAAGGGAATCCGGTCATTTTAATAGGAGCAAAAACAGGTAGAGATGGAATCGGAGGAGCTTCTTTCGCTTCAACAGAATTAGATGAAACCTCTGATGAAGATCGTCCTGCGGTTCAAATAGGAGATCCTTTTTCCGAAAAATTATTGATTGAGGCTTGCTTAGAGTTAAGAGGATTAGATTATGTGGTTGGATTGCAAGATTGTGGCGCTGCCGGCTTGACCAGCTCTTTATGTGAAATGGCCAGTCGAGGAGATAGCGGACTGGATATTGAATTATCCGAAGTTCCCAAGCGAGAAGAAGGGATGAACCCCTTTGAAATTATGCTTTCCGAATCCCAAGAAAGGATGATAGTGGTGGTTAAAAAAGGGAAAGAAAAAGAGATTAAAAATATTTTTGATAAATGGGGTTTGGATTCTGCAGTTATTGGCAAAGTAACCAATGATGGAAAATTCAAGATCAGAGACAAAGGGGAAATAATAGCAGATATACCCGCTAAATCGCTTGCCGACGGAGTGCCTGTTTGTCATCGCGAAGGGAAAAGGCCGAATATTTTAGATTCGCTAAATCAGCTTGATTTATCCGAAATATCTCAGCCGGATGACTATAATCAAGCATTATTGCAAATCTTGGGTTCGCCAAATATGATAAGCAAAGAAGAAATTTATGAACATTATGATTATATGGTAAGGAATAATACTGTACTGCTTCCCGGAGATGATGCTGCCATATTAAGAATAAAAGAAACTAAAAAAGCCATAGCTCTTACTACTGATGGTAACGGAAGATATTGTTATCTTGATCCTCTGATAGGAGGGAAAATAGCGGTGGCAGAAGCGTCCCGAAACTTATCCTGTAAGGGAGCTTTGCCCCGGGCGGTCACTGATTGTTTAAATTTCGGTAGTCCTGAAAAGGAAAACATCTACTGGCAATTAGAAGAAGCCATTAAAGGAATCAGTGAAGCTTGCGGCGTATTGCAGACCCCGGTCATCAGCGGTAATGTAAGTTTGTACAATGAAAGCAAAGGAGAAGCCATTTATCCTACGCCGGTTATCGGGATGGTAGGAATAATTGAAGATTATGATCATATCTGTTCTATGGAATTTAAAAATCATCATGATCTAATAGTACTTTTAGGAGAAAATAAAGAAGAATTGGGTGGAAGTGAATATTTAAAAGTTGTTCATCATTTGGAAAAAGGGATACCGCCACAGATTGATTTATTAAGAGAGCAGGCAGTTCAAAAAGTATGCCGGGAGGCAATCAATAAGGGATTGGTTTCTTCGGCTCATGATTGTTCAGAAGGCGGATTGGCAATTGCCCTGGCAGAGAGTTGTATTAAAGGAAAAAAAGGAGCGAAAATAGAGATTGAAAGCAAAATAAGAAGTGATGCCTTGTTGTTCGGAGAAAGTCAATCGCGAATCATTCTATCTCTTAATCCGAAAAATCTACTCTTATTACAAGGGATAGCCGATAAATATCAGGTTCCTCTTTTGCTATTGGGTTCTGTGCAGGGGGAAAAATTGAAAATAAACCGACTAATAAGTTTAAAAGTAGATCAATTAGAAAAAGCTTGGCGAGGCACAAAATAATGCATGAAGAATGTGGCATTTTTGGAATTTTTAATAAAAAGGATGCATCTATAGATGCATCTAAATTAACTTATTTTGGCCTTTATGCCCTTCAACATCGGGGGCAGGAGAGTGCGGGGATTGCCGTATCTGATGAAGAGAAACTCTTAATTTATAAAGATTTGGGGTTAGTATCTGAAGTATTTAATGAAGAAAAGCTAAAGACTTTGCAGGGTAACTGTGCTATCGGTCATGTAAGATATTCTACAACAGGCGCCAATATTTGGGGAAATAGCCAGCCTATTTTAAAGAATTACAAAGGAGGAACTTTCTCTTTAGCTCATAACGGTAATCTGGTAAATCAGGCAGAATTGAAGGCAAAATTAAAAGAGAAAGGCATTCAAAATTATTCCTCAACAGATAGTGAAATAATATCTAATTTAATAAAAATGACTCTGGAAGAGAGTATTGAAAAAAATATTAAAGCCGTGGCTGCCCAATTAAAAGGGGCTTTCTCTTTAGTGATAATGACTGAAAACAAATTAATCGGGTTAAAAGATCCTTTCGGTTTTCATCCCCTTGCCCTGGGGGAACTAGGGGATTCTTACCTTTTTGCTTCTGAAACCTGTGCTTTTAATCTTATTGGCGCTGAGTTTATTCGGGAAGTGGAACCGGGGGAGATGGTCGTCATTGATAAAGAAGGAATGAGGTCTACTAGAATATTACCAGATAACCGGAGAGCTCTTTGTATTTTTGAGTTTGTTTATTTCGCTCGTCCGGATAGTAACATATACGGAGAAAATGTAGCTTTAATTCGGCAAAAAATGGGCCGAAGATTAGCCCGGGAATATCCGGTGCAAGCAGACATAGTCGTTCCTGTTCCGGATTCCGGCATTTCTGCAGCCATCGGTTATACCGCCCAATCAGGTATTCCTTACGAAGAAGGTTTGATCAAGAACCGTTATATCGGGAGAACTTTTATTCAACCGATACAATCAATAAGAGAAAATTCAGTCAAAATAAAACTTTCTCCAATTAAGAAGATTTTAAAAGGGCAAAGAGTAATATTAGTTGATGATTCGATTGTTCGGGGGACTACCAGTAAAAAACTTATTAGGCTTCTAAAAGAAGCGGGAGCCCGGGAAGTTCATCTACGGATAAGTTCACCACCGGTTATATGCCCCTGTTTTTACGGAATCGATACTCCCAGTAAAAAAGATTTATGGGCTGCCAACCATAGCTTGGAGGAAACCAGAAAATGGTTGGGTGCGGATAGTTTGGGGCATATAAGCATAGAAGGATTATGCAGTGTTTTCGATAAAATTCCTGCTGATGATTTTTGTCTGGCTTGTTTTAACGGGAAGTATCCAACGTAAGTTTCGTATCTCGTATCTCGTGAATCGTATATCGTGAAAAAGAAAATAGTGGATAGCATTATATACAGTAATAAGTAATGTGGAATATGTTGTAGGGGCTCGATTCATCGAGCCCAATGAAAAAAAATATAAGAATATCCGGGTCGGATAAATCCGGCCCCTCATTTCCTCCCCCTTGAGGGGGGAGGATTAAGGTGGGGGTGTTATACTAACAACTATTCGCTATTCAACTAACGACTAAGTTGACCGGTAAACTAAAAAAAAGAAGAGGAACTAATTAAATGACAAAATCCTATAAAGAAGCTGGCGTGGATATCAGCTTAGCTGATGATATAGTTAAAAAAATAAAACCGTTAATCAGTAAAACTTCTATCCCCGGAGTATTAGGTGATATAGGTGGATTTGGGGGATTATTTTCCTTGACCGGGCAAAAGTATAAAGAACCGGTATTAGTTTCTGGTACTGACGGAGTGGGGACTAAATTAAAGATTGCTTTTGCCCTAAATAAACATAACACTGTAGGGATAGATTTAGTGGCGATGTCGGTTAATGATATCATTACTTGTGGAGCGAAGCCTTTATTTTTCCTGGATTATATCTCTATTGGTAAACTGTCAAAAAAAGTAATTGTTGAGCTTATAAGAGGAATTACCGAAGGGTGTAAAATGGCGAATTGTGCTTTGTTAGGTGGAGAGACTGCTGAAATGCCTGATTTCTATGCTGAAG
>LDZT01008722.1_pt1 | contig 12546 bp, 13 predicted proteins | sample 615521 | NCBI WGS metagenome assembly LDZT01 (sample SAMN03408292, study PRJNA278302) | terrestrial metagenome | isolation source: oil reservoir sample SB1 | place: USA: Alaska, North Slope, Schrader Bluff formation | collected 2011-09
CCGGCAGGTAGGCGCGCACTTAAATTTAAAAAAACTATGCCGATGTGGCGGAACTGGCAGACGCGCACGCTTCAGGAGCGTGTGGACATATGTCCATGGAGGTTCAAGTCCTCTCATCGGCACATTAACAACCTTATTAACAATCAACACTCATTATGAAAATCCTTGCAGGTTCTGCCAATCCCAATTTAGCTAAAAAGATTGCCAAGCTAATCAAAGCCCCTTTGATCGACCGCTCAATCTCAAAATTCAGTAATGGAGAAAAGCGCCTTTATATTACAGATGAGGTAAGAGGAGAGAACGTAGCCATAGTTCAATCATTTGTTAACCCCACCGATGAGATCATCATCGAAACTTTACTAATGATCGATGCCCTCGAAAGAATGGGAGTGCGCCACGTCAGCTTGATTATTCCCTGGATGGGCTATTCCTTGCAAGACAAAGTTTTTAGAGTAGGGGAGCCAATCTCGGCAAAAGTGATTGCCAACCTAATTTCTAATACCTACGTCAAAAGAGCCTTTCTAATGGATCTGCACAACGACAGCATCCCCGCTTTTTTTGATATCCCAACTCATTATCTGTCGGCACTAGAAGTATTCACCACTTATCTTACAAAAGAGTTCGATCTGTCAAAAACAGTTATCGTCAGTCCCGACTTTGGCGGTTTAAAAAGAGCCAGAGTTCTAGCCAATAAACTGGACATAACTCTCTGCAACATCGACAAAACTAGAGATCTGAAAACAGGTCAAGTCAAAGCCGGAGATTTGCATGGAGACGTAACAAATAAAACCGCTATCGTTTTAGATGATGTCATCGTTTCGGGATCAACCGTTGTTGAGGCCGCCGACTGCCTCAAACAAGCCGGAGCTAAAGAAACCATATTCCTCTCAAGTCATGCCTTGCTAAGTAACAATGGCGCTGAAAAAATTCAAAAATCGGAAATCGATAAAGTGATCGTTACCAACACCATTGAGCACGACAATCTTCCGAATAAATTTGAGGTGTTAGACGTCGCTCCTGTATTTGCCGCCAATCTAGAAAACTGGATGTAGGCAACCGCAATTAGTTAAATAATTAATACAATATACACAAATATCAACCATCCACGAATAAATATGAGATTGTCACAACTTGCTTTTAAACCTCTAAAAGAAGCACCATCAGATGCAGATACCAAAAATCATCAGCTTTTAGTACAAGCTGGTTATGTTCGACAGTTGATGGCAGGAGTATATACCTATACACCGCTTGGCCTGAGAGTGCTAGATAAAATCAGAAATATTATCCGTCAGGAAATGAATTCATTAGGCGCCCAAGAAGTTTTGATGCCGATGCTCCACCCTAAACAGAACTGGCTGCAAACAGGTGGTTGGGATAATATCGACGTTCTTTTCAAGATTGTTAGTCGCACCAAAAAAGAGTACGCCCTGGGTCAAAGTCATGAAGAAGTAGTAACTCCTTTGGCAAAAGAGGTCATCTTGAGTTATCGAGATTTACCTCTGGCTCTTTACCAAATTCATTGGAAGTTTAGAGATGAGCTGCGAGCAAAATCCGGAATTTTAAGAGGCAAGGAGTTCGAGATGAAGGACATGTACTCCTGGCATGAAACTCAAGAAAATTTTGAAATGTTTTTCAATCAAGTTAAAAGCTCCTATATTCAGGCATTTAAAAAGGTTGGTCTGATTGCCAAAGTGACCGAAGCTTCTGGAGGAAGCTTTTCGCAAAAAATTTCATACGAGTTCATGGTGCTCACAGACGCTGGAGAAGATGATATTTTTTACTGCGATAACTGTGATTACTGCGTCAACAAGGAGATAGCTCAAGTTAAAGAAGGAGATACTTGTCCTAAGTGCCAAGGCTCAAAGCTTCAACTGGCTCGAGCTTCCGAGGTGGGTAACGTTTTTGATTTAGGTCAAAAATACACTAAGGATTTTGATCTAACTTATATGGACGATGAAGGCACCAAACATTATCCCATCATGGGTTGCTATGGATGGGGCACCACTCGCACCATGGGAGTCATTGTAGAGAAATACAATGACGAAAAAGGTATCATGTGGCCTCAATCTGTGGCTCCTTTTGATGCCATTTTAATCAACGTCAACCTTGACCCCTCTCAGGCAGAAGAAATATATCAATCACTCAGCAAACAGGGAATAGAAGTTTTGTGGGACGATCGAGATAACGAATCAGCTGGGTCTAAGTTTGCCGATGCAGACTTACTGGGAATTCCATATAGATTGGTCATCTCAAATAAAACAGGTTCAAAAGTTGAGATAAAAAAAAGAACAGAAAAAGAGGTTAAGCTTGTTGAGCTTGGTTTGGTCAAAGATGCTATTGCTATATAAATATTGATAATCACGTTCTTAGGTGTAACCAATACTTAACTGCAAAAAGTTCAAGAATTATTTTGTCTCATAATACATTTATTTATCAGCCTGGAAAAGAATTATATACCGCTAGTTCAATACATTTAGATTGTAGCTTCACCTAAAGGTATCATATATATTCTAAATCACATTAAACAAAACAACCCGGTGAGGAGCCCACTGCCAAAAGCAGTGGGTTTTTTTGGTTTGGTCAGTCACTTTGATTGAAGTATAATGACAACTGTTATCAATCCTTATGAAAAAGAAACTCATTGTTACACATCACTCTCCTGACTTAGATGCCATTGGAGCAGTCTGGTTACTAAAAAGATTTGACCCTCAAGAGTATGAAGATGCAAAAGTTGCGTTTGTTAATCCAGGAGAAAGAATTAAAGAAGCTGAAGCAGCAAATTTGGGATATTCTCTCACAGAAGTAACTCACGTTGACACAGGACTAGGAAAGTTCGACCACCATCAGCCTGAAAGGGCATCGCAGCCAATATGTGCCGCTTCTTTAGCCTATCAACATGTATGTCAGGTAAGTCCAAGTCTTCAAGAAAATAAGGCTCTCAAAGAGCTGGTAAAATTTATCAACGAGATTGATCACTTCCAAGAAATTAATTGGCCTGATTCAAGTCATTTAAGATATACTTTCATGATTCATGAGTTGATCAGAGGTTATGAGTTAGTCGACTCACAAAACGACCAGTCGCAACTTGAATTTGGTGAAAAATGTTTAGATTGTGCCTACCAAATACTAAAACAAACAATTTCCGCCAATGATTTGATCGAGAGCAGTGGAATCCAGTTTCACATCACTGCCGGAGCATGCATCGCTTTGGAAACCAGTAACGAAGAAACATTAAAACAAGCCCAGAAACAAGGATACTTACTGGTATTGCGCAAAGATCCGGAAAAAGGCCACATAAGAATAAAAATTAGACCAGATGCAAGCTTTAATCTTAAGCCACTTTATCAGGCCATCAAAGAGATTGATGAGGATGGCAGTTGGTTTTATCATCCGGGAGGAAAGATGCTCTTAAATGGTTCTCTCAAGCATCGCAATCAAACACCATCATCATTGTCTATTCAAGATGTAATTAAGCTTATCAAGCAGGTCTATTAATCAGCCACTTTTAAAAGCTCTACTTCACATTTAAGCCTGTTAACCGTTATAATATGCCCTCGTTAATCAAAATATTCAAAAAGAAATCATATGCCAATCATTGTTAAAGCCAAGCAAGGCGACAACGCTGGAAGCTTAATTCGAAAATTTAAGAAAATTATCTCTGCAAACGAGATAGTGCAAAATGCCAGAGACAGACGCTACTATAAAAAACCGTCTACTCTAAAAGCCGAGAGACTTTCTGAAAAACGACATCTTAGAAAAAAGCTCAAAACCTTAAAGCGCATGAAAAACGTGCCTTCAAGATCTCTTGAAAGTCTTCGATCAAAGATCAACAGTCTTTAAACACTCTTTACTCCACAAACATCATAAAAACTTACCAAAGACTTATTCTGTCTTCTTGTTCTTTACCTTTGCCTTGATATCAAACTCCCACTGATCGCCATCAGATGTATCAAAACTTGTTGAGTTAGTAAGTTGGTGATAATTAATGAGGTGATTGCTAAGACTTTCTTCAATATCTTTAACATCTTCTTTAAGATCTCGCATCTCTTCTCGAAGACTTCTCATTTGAGCAGTTTCTTCAAGAGTGCTGCGTCTTTGTTTGAAAACCTGCGTGGCTTCCTCCCTCGCTTCGGTTGCTTCTTGATATTGAGGATCATTCTCATAAACATTCTTCACCATCTCTCTTTTTTGCTTAATTTTTTCCTTCAAAGTCATTAACTTGTTAGCCTTAGACTCGATAACTTTTTCAAGAGAATGTAAAGTCTGGGCAAACTCATCAGATTTATCAACCTCTGATTCGGAATCATCAGCTTTATTTTTAGATGACTGTGCGATCGCTTCAAGGGCAATATCATCTGCATCTTTTAGCTGAGGAGGTTTATCTCCTGGTGAAAGTGCCTGAGAACTATTAGAGGAAGCCATAACTAAATCCTTTCTTTCTATTTTGATTGAGTATTATGTACACTAGCATATCGCAAAAATAAACTCGTCGCTAGCTTGATTTTTTCATTTCTGATAGAATATTCACTGGCGCAGTCGAGTAGTGGCTTCGCATTGCGAAGAGGAAAGTCCAGACAGCCAAACAAATGGTGCCTTGTGTAAACAAGGGGTTTTTGCTCACTGCAAAAATCCAGTTAGAGCAACAGTGACGATCCGAGTAGCGTCGGGTGAAACGACCAAGCGATGGGTTAATTAGTCAAGTTGTTGAAAAACAATAAAACTAATTAGGCAATCCTCCCAGCTGCAACTGACGATCTTTGCCTCAATGAACTTGTTTTCTATCTATCTGCTTTGCAGATAAAGGCAATAATGATCAGGCATAGATAAATCACTACTTACAACAGAATCTGGCTTATAGATTGCGCCATTTTTTTATTAATTAGACAAGGTTTATTTTTATGAATATTTGGCAAGCAATGATCTTGGGCTTCACCCAAGGAATTACCGAACTCTTGCCAATTTCCAGCTCCGGACATTTAGTTATTCTTCAAAATTGGCTTCAAATTTATCCAACTCCAATTATCTTTGATCTCTATCTTCACTTAATCAGTATAGTCGTCATAGTTTATTACTTTAGACACACTTTACTCAGCATTGATCGAGATTTAATTATAAAGCTATCAATTGCCACAGTACCATTAGTACTCTTGGGTTTTCTCCTTAGAAATAGCATCGACACCTTATTTAACTCGAGTCTTGTTGCTGGAGTAGGCCTACTGATCAGCTCTTTATTTAATTTTTGGGCAGCTAAAAATTTTCTCAAAGAAAACACCTCACAAGATATTACAAATGCAAAGGCTGGATATATTGGAGTATTCCAAGCAGTTGCTCTTTTCCCCGGTATCTCCAGATCTGGATCCACCTTGTTTGGATCAAGTTTAACTCGATTAGACAAAAAAAAAGCATTCGAGTTCAGCTTTTTAATGGCAATTCTTGCCATCTTTGCAGCCAGTGCAGGACAGCTAATTCTTGATGGAACAAATAATCTCCCTCAAATCTCAGCCACCCATTGGTCAGCCTACTTATTGGGAGGCTTGGTCTGTTTTATCACCAGTCTTGCAAGTCTTAAATTACTCAAGCTCACTCTTCAAAAAACCAAGTATCATCTTTTTGGTTGGTACTGTTTACTAATGGGATTATTAACCCTTGCTCTTTATTTTGCTTAACTCAGACTGCTTTTCAGCTCTACTAAATTTTTCTCCTGTAACTTAGAGCTTCAAGCAGATGCTGTTCCAATATTTCTGATTCTCCATCAAGAAATGCTATCGATTGAGCCACTCGAATTGTTTTAAAAATCACTCTATTTGACAACTTTAAATTATTCTTTGCTTTGTTAAGGATCTTCATACACTTGTTTGAAAGAAGCCTATCATCCATTAACTTTAGCCCAGTAATATTGGCCTTTTTTATATCCTGAATTTTTTGTTGTAACAGTTGTCTAGCAGTTAACACTTGTTCTGAAAGCGAATCAACATTAATTTTTTCTGAGGTAGTAAATCCAGAATCTGTCATTATTGACTGATCAACATTTAAAAACAGATCAAATCTATCTAGTAAAGCTCCTGATATCTTTTGTTGATAGCGCTGACGCTGCCACAGTGAACAACTACAAGTCCTAATATCTGTTCCATAAAATCCACAAGGACAGGGATTGGTTGCGGCAATTAACAAAAAAGGGGGAATCTCAAACATCAACTCTTGGGTGAAGTTAGTATCAAGCTTCCTGGTTAAGATCTCTAAAATGTCACCAGAAAATCGATTTAACTCATCAAGAAACAGTATACCACCGTCTGCCAATTGAGCCTCACCAACTATTTCACGCTCGCGGTTTCCTAGAAAAGCACTAGGGCTGGTGTTCAGCTCGATCTGATGAAATGGGGGAGTAGAAGAGACTCTATCTCTATCACCAGCTAGCGAATAAATCTTAGCCACCTTTAAAACCTGATCATAACTTAAGGGAGGCAGAAGTGATTGTAAGCTATGAGCAAGAAGGGTTTTGCCATAACCAGGTGGCCCAATTAAGAAGATGTGGTGATAACCAACGGCCGCAATCTGCAACGCCCTGATTGCAGCCTTATTACCTGAGATTCTTTCGACTGATAACATCTTGTTATCAGGTTTAATGGAGTATTGAGCTGCCTTGTGCTGTTGACACTTGAAATTGTTTGAAAGTAACTGCGATACATTTTTAAGCCCAACCACTTTAATTTCATTGATTATTCTCAGTTTCTCCAAGTCACTAAACGAAACAAACACTCTCTTACAACCACATTTCTTGGCCGCCAAAACTAAAGCCAGCACTTTTGAAACTGGTTGAACCTCCCCTTTTAAGCCGATAGCTCCGATAAAACAGTCATCATGATTAATTGTAATAAGTTCATAACTTGCCAAGATTGCAGTTATTAAAGCCAATTCCAAATGATTGTCTTTTTTTATGATATCGGTTGGCATTAAATTTATTACTGTGCGACAACTTTTAGGCTTTATATTTAAAGACTTGAGGCAGGAAACTATTCTATCTTTTGATTCATTTATTACTTTGCTCGCCATTCCTGAAATGACAATTTTAGGCACTCCTTGTTGAGATAGAATCTGAACAGTTACCTTTGTATCCTGGAGTTTATAAAAAATCACTGAGTGAGACGAAGCATACATATCTTCAATCTAAATCAGTAAGCTGAGAAGAAGCTGAAAAAAATGAAATTGCTTTAAAAAAGGGAACTACCAATTGATGCGATAAACGTATTTATATTTATCTTGGCTTTGATCACGAATTTCAACAATATTCGAAGGAGAATAGTAGGTTCCATCAAATCGAAAGTAATCTCCGTCTTGACCATAAAAACTACTTCCATCTTTTGGAATAATCAACTTTAAGTAAACTGTTCTTAAACTTCCCTGCCAACGAAACTTAACCCCCCAGGGATTCTCAAAAAAATCCGAATCAACTGCACGATTGTGTTTATCATCTCTAACAGAAATAGAGTTTTTTTGCCATTCGCCACTAAACTCATACATCACAGCACCATCTGGTAGTCTTTTCACTCCAGCACTGTGATAAGACCTAAACTTATTGTTCTTGACAACATACACAACCGCTGAAATGAAGGCTCTTTGTCTATCTGTCATATTTTTGTTAACTGTATTCTATCATTTCACAAGCAGATAATGTTTCTTTTTAGCGAATTTGTTCACTTTAAGTTGTTGACTGTTATAATTGGTAAATTAGTCTTTATCTCAACTTGAAATGCGCCAATTCATCTACTTTCTAAAGCGACCCTATCACTTCGTAAAAACCGGCCTCTTCAGAGGAACGTGGGGACAGCTCAAGTATCGTTTCCCAGCAAAAAAAATCAATGTTATCGCTATTACTGGCACTGATGGCAAAACTACCACTAGTAGCTTGATCTTTCATATCTTAAACAGCAGTAAAAAGAAAACTGGTCTAATCTCGACAGTAGTAGCAAAAATTGGAAACAAAGAGATAGATACTGGCCTACACGTAACTGCACCAGATCCACTTCAATTGAATCAATTTTTGAGAGAGATGGTTGACGAAAAATGCGAGTATGCAGTTTTAGAGATGACATCTCATGGAGCTTATCAATATCGAGACTGGGGTATAAAACCGATCATTGCCGGTTTAACCAATGTTACTCATGAACATCTTGATTATCACCCAGATTATGATCGTTATATTGACGCTAAATGCTTACTGTTAAGGAAGGCTCCTGTTGCTGTCATCAATGAAGATGATCGATCGTTCTACAAAATCAGACAGAGACTCGATCTCAAACAACAAGAAGTCGACAGCTTTTCAATGGATGAAAAACTACCGCCATCCATAAATAAAGCCATCAACAAACGCTTTCCAGAACCATATAACCATGCTAACGCCAGACTCGCCGTTAAAATAACGCAACTTCTTGAGATTGATGATAAAGATATCGCCTCAGCAATAATTACTTTTCCTGGAGTAGAAGGTAGAATGCAAGAGATAGATGTTGGGCAAAAGTTTCGTGTGGTTGTTGATTTTGCGCACACTCCCAATGCAATCGATCAGGCACTTTCTGCTCTAAAACTTCAACTTAAAAAACAAAAAAAGAAAGGCAAGCTGATTGCACTATTTGGCTCTGCAGGAAAGAGGGATGTTACCAAAAGACCAAACATGGGTCAAGCAGCCGTCAAGAATGCAGACATAGTAATTATTACTGCCGACGATCCACGTAACGAAGATATTTGGAGCATCATCCACCAAATAAAATCAGGTGTTAAAGATGATCATCAAAAAATAGTTTCTATCACCGATCGCTATCAGGCAATTAAGTTCGCCTTAACCCAACTTGCACAACCTGGAGATATTGTTGCTCTTTTGGGCAAAGGAGCCGAAAAAAGTTTAGCTATTGGCAAACAGGAAATCCCCTGGAGTGATCAAAAAGTGGCAGAACAGATTATCAAAGAGTCGTTACTAAAAAAGTGAAAAATTCAAACTCAAAGGTCAATCTAAATCTTTTTAATCACATTTATTTAATGGGCATTAAAGGTGTGGCAATGACATCAATTGCTCAAATACTCCTTGATCTAGGGAAAAAAGTTAGTGGCTGCGATGTTCCCAATAAATTCGTTACCCAAAATTTAATAGATAAACTGAATCTTGCTGTTAATCACGGCTTCACTCATGATCTACCAAAAGATATTGACTGTGTAATCTACACCTCAGCACATGGAGGACCGCGCAATCCCATCGTCTTACAGGCAAAAGAGCGAAACATTCAAACCTTGTCTCAGGCAGAAGCCCTGGCTTACTTCTTTAATCAAAAAAGGGGAGTAGGGATCTCTGGCGTTGGAGGCAAATCTACAACCTCAGCCATGATTACTTGGATTTTAGAAAAATGTAACCAGGAACCATCTTTTTCGGTTGGAGTTGGCGAAATACTCGAAATGAGCCGCACCGGAAGATGGAACAAAGATAGCGATCTCTTCATTGCTGAAGCAGACGAGTACGTGATCGATCCCAGTTGCAGCGATCAGCCTGATCAAATGACTCCACGCTTTTCCTTTTTAAGTCCTGAGATTGGCGTTTGCACCAATCTAGTTTTTGATCATCCCGACGTTTACCACAGTATTGAACATACAAAAGAGGTTTTTTCAAACTATTTTATGCAGACAAAAAGTGAAGGTTCTCTGATTTATAATGCCGACAGTCAAGATTTGGTTGACACAATTAATTATATTCGCCACCATCTAGAGAAAAAAAATATTTCTCTTATTTCATTTGGCAAGACGCAAGAAGCAGACGCAAGAATTCTTTCCTCAACAATCTGTAATCGACTAAACATTGCTGAGGCAGTCATCAACAATCAACAAATAAAACTAGAGTTGCAGATTCCTGGAGAGTTCAATTTATGCAACGCGCTGGCAGCAATTTTAGCAGCTAACAAAGCTGGCATTAGTGTCGAGGAAGCCGCCAGTGCATTAAAGTCCTTCAAGGGTATCCAAAGGAGATTTGAGTTCAGGGGAGAGAAAAAAGGTGTGTTTTACTACGATGATTACGCCCACCATCCTCAAGAAGTACGAAAAACTATCCAGGCACTGAAGCAGTGGCATCCAGATCAAAGAGTGGTAGTTGCTTTTCAGCCACACACCTTCTCACGCACAAAACAGTTACTCGAAGAGTTTATTAATTCTCTTTCAACGGCAGACGAAGTAATCTTGCTAGATATTTTCCCCTCCGCCAGAGAACAGTACGACTCTTCAATTAATTCTGACATGTTGGTCGCTGGAGTTAATCAAAAAGATACGGGAACGAAAATCATGAATCTAAAAGATGCCGATAACTTAATCAATTATTGTCAAACAAAGTTGTCACCTGGAGATGTTTTGATGACCATGGGTGCCGGCGATATTTACGAGATTCATCAGTCATTAGAATAACCTTCGCTCAGGAAGAGATCATTTTTGATGTTATAATTAAGGGTCCAGAAAGTGCCTCGGTGGCGGAATTGGCAGACCTGCCTACCGGCAGGCAGGCGCGCGACAATAATTACTATCAAATGTTTTACGTTTATTGTATCTCAAGTATGAGCACCAATTATTTATACATTGGGTTAACAAAAAATATTAATAATAGATTCAATCGACATAACAAAGGTTGGGAAAAAACAACGAGATGTTATGCGCCATTTTCATTAATATTCTTGACAACAATAGAAGATAGAAAAAGCGCAAGACAGATTGAAAAATATTTAAAACGTGGTAGTGGAAGAGAATTTTTAAAAACATTGTAAAACAGCCTCGGTGGCGGAATTGGCAGACGCGCGAGACTTAAAATCTCGTTCTTTTACGAGAGTGTGGGTTCGATTCCCACCCGAGGCACAAAATTAGTAGGTTTATAATAAAGCTATTAACAGCGAGAGTAGCTCAATTGGCTAGAGCATCTCCCTTCCAAGGAGAAGGTTGCGGGTTCGACCCCCGTCTCTCGCTCATTAACACGTATTTACAGTCGCAAACGGAGAGTAGCTCAGGCGGCTAGAGCGCGCGCTTTGGGAGCGCGAGGTCGCAGGTTCAAGTCCTGTCTCTCCGACAATATTCCGTTTTGAAAGTTTGCGTTCAACTCTTTTATCCCGCTGCTTCATTTTAACTTCAATGTTATAATTAATTTATGACTAATATCATCCAGCAATCTCAGGTTGACATAGATAGAATCTGTAAAGACGCGGGTATTACATACTTAGCGATTTTTGGTTCTCAGGCTCGTGAAGATCAAACTGACACTAGTGATGTTGATCTACTTGTTGAATTTGAAGAAACTCCTGGGCTTATCAGCTTCATCCGAACCAAGCAACAGTTTGAAAAAGTTTTTGATCGAAAAGTAGATTTGGTTACAAAAAATGGTCTTTCTAAGTATCTAAAACCATTTATTCAACAAGACTTACAAGTAATTTATGGATAAAACTCCAACAATCTACCTACTTCATATCAGAGACTCAATTAACCAGATTGAAGAATACGTCGCTGATTACACATATGAACAGTTTGTTTCGGATAAGAAAACGCAAGACGCGGTGATTCGTCAATTAGAGATTATTGGAGAAGCAACTTCTAATCTAGAAGAATCCTTCAAAAAACAAACCTCAGAAATTCCCTGGAGAGAAATATCAGATTTCCGCAATGTGTTGGCTCATGAATATTGGGATGTTGATCTAGCAATAGTCTGGAAAACAGTTCATGAGGACGTTGGTACTTTAAAAACAGCTTTGCTATCATTTATCACAACTTCTTAGTAAGTTTTAAAACAATAATTAGTTTAGATTCTGAATCGAAAACTGAATTATTATTTTATTCCACAGTTTTGACATCATTTATTTATTCTATGAAACCTTCAAACCTCCCCAGAATCACCACCGCCCGCCCGTCAAACAAACCAATTCAACCTCCGTCAGCAAGAGTAACCCAATCCACTCTTAACCGATCTATAGATCAACGCCGCCGCCTTAAGGCAGCCGAGTACTCCTCAAAAGATCCAGTTCAGACAAATGTAAAAACAAGAGGCGAAATTCTTGAGCGGCGCATCGCTCAACTGCAACAAGAAAACCGAAATAAATAACCTCAGTTTCTTTTCAGCTTCTCCATTTACAGTTAGAGTCGTGCCAGACTCACCCTCCTCCTCCTCAGAAAAAGTTCTCAAACAGTTTTTTGGCTTCGACTCATTTAGAGAAGGGCAGAAGGAGATTGTTGACTCGATAATCGCCGGCAATGACACCCTCGCCATTCGCTCTACCGGCTCCGGCAAATCAATCTGCTTCCAAGTGCCAGCCCTCTATTTTCCCTACCTCACATTGATTATCTCGCCACTCATCTCGCTCATGAGCGACCAAGTGCAGTCTCTCATCGATAAAAACATTCAGGCCACCTTCATCAACAGCAGTCTTCCTCAGCCTGAAATCCAAAAAAGAACTCAGTTGCTCAAAGAAGGAAAAATCAAACTACTCTATTTATCTCCAGAAAAACTTGAGTCACAAAAATTCAGCCAACTGCTTACAACCT
>LDZT01008723.1_pt1 | contig 12475 bp, 13 predicted proteins | sample 615521 | NCBI WGS metagenome assembly LDZT01 (sample SAMN03408292, study PRJNA278302) | terrestrial metagenome | isolation source: oil reservoir sample SB1 | place: USA: Alaska, North Slope, Schrader Bluff formation | collected 2011-09
TCTAGTGATTGGCTTTCCATTAACCATAGCTGCGATAAAGAGTCCCCTAAAACTGTAAAGAAGTCCAAGCAACAAAACCACCAAAAAGATAATTGTGGTTCTTTTATTAAAGATTTCTGAAAAAGTTGGAGGCTTAGGCAAAGTTGGGATTATCTGTTTTTCCTCAACTTTTTTTGGGGCTTCAATTGCTTGTTTTTTTGTTTCAGATTTTATTTTTTTATTTGAGGTTTTTGAAGATTTGGGAGCTGTTTTCTTTGATTCAGTTTGAGTGCTCTTGCTAGCAACTTTCTTACTTGGAGTTTTTTTTGCAGCTGCTTTGGTTGATTTTGTTTTGCTTGCTGATGAAGCAGATTTGGTTTTTTTTGCCATTTCTTTTCCGTTCCTTTAATTTAATAAATTATTAATTTCAGTGGATGTTAGTATAACATACTAAAGATCAGTGAACCAAACCCCATTCTTTTAACAGCTTAGTTTGTCCGGCTTGGATACTAAATAGTTGCGAATAAAGTTTCTTATTTTTTAATAGCTCCTGATGCGTTCCCTCCTCTAAAACTTCTTGTTCTTTTAAGACTATGATTTTATCAGCCTGTTGAATGGTAGAAAGACGATGAGCAATTACCACTGAAGTTTTATTCTTGAGCAACTTTTTTAAAGCTCGCTGTATATAAAGCTCAGATTCTGAATCAAGAGAGCTGGTCGCTTCATCCAAAATAATAATTTTTGGATTTGCTAAAACCGTTCGAGCAATAGACAACCTTTGTCTTTGACCTCCAGACAACTTAACTCCTCTTTCGCCGATTTCAGTTTCTAAACCATTGGGCAATTGTGAGATAAACTTGTCAGCATAAGCAATTTTGCAAGCCTCCATCATCTCAGCTTTGGTGGCATTGGGTTTTGCATAGCGAAGATTTTCAGCAATGGTGGTAGCAAACAGGTTGCTATCTTGGCTTACTAAACCAATATAGGAGCGAAGCTCTTGTTTTGAAAGTCGTTTGATATCAACATCATCAAGTAAGATTTTTCCTTTGTCAGGATCAAAAAATCTCAGCAATAAACTAGCAATGGTAGTTTTACCTGCCCCTGATGGTCCCACCAAAGCAGTCATCTTACCTGGCTCGATAGTAAAGGAAACATCTTTTAGCACCGGAAGATTTTTGCGAGCAGAACTCTTTAAATCCTTCTCTCCTATGCTATTCAATTTCATTTTGCTCCAATCCTCATGACGATAGACAAAAGATACATTATCGAAAACAAACTTACCTTTAACATTTTTTAATTTTACCGGTTTTTTCGGATCAGGAATATGCTGATCAACATCCATAATCTTAAAAAAATCTTTCGCTCCTACCTGAGCCCTTTTAATCTCCCAAAATATCCAGTTGAGCTGCCATAGCGGCTCTCTCATTAATTGGATTAAGCTAACCAACATCACTAGCGTACCCACTGTGAGCTGACCCTGCCAAGTTAGCCACACTATGTAAGCATACATTCCCCACAACATCAGTTCAAGAAAAAAATCACCAACAACTGCCTTATTAGTATTTGTTTCCATCTCTTGACGAATAGCCATGTATTTTTTAAAGAATCTTTGAAATCGTTGTCTCTCATAATCCTCCGCTCGAAAAGCTTTAATCAATGACATTGAGTTAAGCACCTCCCAAAAGTGACTGTATTGGTTGTCGTAAAGTTTATACTCTTGGCGCTCCAACTCATTGTTTCTTTTAAAGCGCCAACGATTAATTGCAATGTAGGGAACAAATCCTAAAATAATTAAAAAAGCTAATCGCCACTCATAGTTCATGGCAATAATAAATGAGATTAGAGCACTGGTAACACTTGGCAAGAAATGCATTCCAGAATTGTTGACGATATTGATGATACGATTAACACCCCGATCTAATTTGCTCATCACTTTTCCGGTAGCCTGTTCGTTGTAGTAACTCAAAGACAAACCCATCAAGTGATCAAAACCGATCTGTTTAAGATGGATCTCAAACTTAACTACAAAAATATTGGTCATAAACCAAGTGAGTCGATTGAGGCCAGTTTGGATAAATTTAGTGACTAGCACCAACAACAGTAGGAGTAAAATTGTGTCGAAACTCGCCAGACCCTCATCAATCAAAAGATCAGTTATTTGCTTAGATACAAAAGGACTAACCTGCTGCAGCCCTGCCATAAGAGCAATCAGAACTGCCAGAGTAACTAAAGTACGCCAGTATGGTTTGGCATAGCCAAAAATACGTTTAAACATAATGTTTTTTATTCAGCTAGTTGAACTGTTCCGATCTTGATAATGGAGGATTTAGCGAAAGACTAATCTTACCATATGTAAAACATTTTTCTAGATGAAAAAGTTGGCTGGTATGGTAGAAATAAAGAAACAATAATTTAGATTTTTATTTTTTTTCCTGATTTTTGTTAAAGCTACTGATATAATGGGGCTCTTGAAGTATTTTATTGTAGAAGCATAAAGGAAGCGTCGCATACCTGCCTGCCGATAGGTAGGGTGGCCAATTGCATCCCGCTTAGCGGGACTAAACCTGACCGCAAAAGCTAATACTAGCGCCAATTTATAAAAGTTGGTGGTAATATCAGCTTAACAAGGAAGCGTCGCATAGTGGCCAATTGCACAGGTTTGCTAAACCTGACCCCGCAAGGGGTTCATGGGTTCGAATCCCATCGCTTCCGCATTACTAATAATTATGAAATAATTCATAATTATTAGTAAATGTGATTAGAAATGGGATGAGAAGTCAAGCAAGTTTGAGCGCTAGCGAAAACCTGCTTATACTGCCTCAAGCGAAAACCAAAAAAAATATACGATTTGAGCCTGAGCCAGTGAACCTGCCTGCCGGCAGGCAGGTCCCATCGCTTCCGCATAACACTATGAATGAACTCGCATCATCTGAAATATTAAATAACTCCAAGATTAAAAAAGATCGATTTGATCCATCTAATTCTAATAAAGAGCAGATACAGACAGAAGTTCGTCAAGTTAATCCTGAAAAAAGCGATAAAAATGGTCCTTCTTCAAAAGAGGTTTCATTTCAATCACAATCTACACCAAGACAAGAGCAGCTTCCAATTAATCAAACCCAAGACGAAAAGTCACAAACAAAAATGACTATAGTTGATGGTCAGCCATACTTTGTTGAATTTGTTTCAAAAGAAAAAATTTGTCCCGCTTTTGGATATTCAAGTGGGAGCACGGCTGTTGTGAGAGAGGATTTACCTCCAAGAGTCAAACGATTTATAGAACAACACGAGCTTTTTCATTGTCGCGACACCAGTAATTTGGGAGGATGGATTGGATCTGAAATTAGAGCCAACATCGTTCCTGGTATTAAAGATCCCATAGGCTTATTGTCTACTATTTGGGCAACAATAACTGATGTCGACAGAATTAAGTTTTATATTCAGAGATTGAGAGAAGGCAGATAAATATGGGCAAACAATCTATTAAAAGAATCAAAAACGGGTGTCCAAACTGTGGACGAGATGCCCATGAAGTCTGGTGGATTGAAAACTACGGCATGGAGGAAAAACTTGAAACACATTGCAACCAATGCGGTTGGTGCAAAGGAGCTGACGGAGAAATAAGAAATCCTGGAAGAGAGATTAGAGGTTACCTCCACGATCCAAGAAGAAAATGATAGCTGCAAGAACCTCCTTAATAACTTCCTCTACAATGCATCAACCTAAACTGTTATCTTCTTTTTCTTAACTTCCTCGCTCAATAGTTGAGAAATTGCTAAAAATATCATCGCCTGATCTAAAAATAGCCAACTGTTTGATACTTCATTCTTCACAACATTTGCAGAATCAACAAAGCCATTTTCAGACCAAACCAATGTTTCAGTTACCAATCTCTGCAATATTGTAAGTACTTCATAAGGTGCATAAGACAAAGTTAGCATTAATGCGTGAGGAGTCACTACCTCAAAACCATTGGTTTCATATGCCCCAGTACCAAATTCTTTATATGTACTTCCAGGATCATCACAAGGCGAGTATCCCCAATAACCATACATTGCTCCCGCTTGTTGTTGTGATTTAATGAGAGTAAAGATCGTATCACTTGATAGATGCTCATCAAATGCAAGCAGAGGCATCAGCGCTTCAAAGATTGATCCTCCATAAGAAAGAGAAGGCATGTTATCTAAATACTCGATCAATACTTTTCGATCGATATGACCCAGCAAAAAGCTTACATAATACAGGATTCTTGCTTCAGAAAGAAACTCTCTTGGATAGCAATAATCTGTCGGTCGCCCAGTTTGATGAATCCCGCCAAAAAAACTTGAGTTTGTTTCATTAAATAATGTCTTAAAATTCATTCTCTTTAATAAATGATCAACTCTCGTTTGCAACTGAGGAAGACATTCTTTTGCCATCAATAAACCAGCCACCAACCACCCGTTATCAACACTTGACACAAATTTCTCTACAGGACAGTTTGTTTCTTCCGGCAAAGCAGGCCAACATTCAACTGGCTTACAACTATCGGTATGATACCAATTAAGAAAAAAACCCTGACAAGTTTCCAAGGTTTCAAGAGATTCAAGCATCTGACTCACTAATCGGGTAGTTTCAGAAACATCAGCATAACCTAATTGATTCGCTGTTATACAGGATAAAAGAGCTAAGGCTATATTTGTAGGAGATGTTACCTCAACCAAACGGATATCGCCAGCTAGTTGCTCTACTCTATCTATAGGCAAAGCTGTATTGGGATCCAAATGACGAAGTAAAAACTGCCAGGTCTGACTTGTAACTAAGCTAAGATCTTCTCTGACCTCACTCCCAAGCAATAAATCTGGATCATTTTCATTGGGAAGCTTTAAGTCAGCAAAGGGAGTACGAGAATTAGGTTTTGGAGGGATGCGAGAGTTGAGTTCTGGATTGCTCATGATTGCTCTGTGCATCAGTGTAACATAATGAGTCATTATGCCACATAGCAAAATTAATCTTAGAGGAAAGTTCGTCTGCTGGCTGGCTGGAGAGAATAATCAGAATTGGCTAACGCAAGCTAGTCACAAAACCGAGAGAGTGATAAAATGGTGGTCTCAAGCATCAGGAGGTGTCGCATAGTGGTCAATTGCACACGCTTGGAAAGCGTGAGCTTCACGGCTCCGTGGGTTCGAATCCCACCACCTCCGCATATTTATTAGATTGATCTTTAGATCAATCTAATAAATATTTGGATTTAAAGTGGGATGAGAAGTCAAGCAAGTTTGAGCGACAGCGAAAACCTGCTTATACTGCCTCAAGCGAATACAAAAAATTCTAATAGTGAGCCTGAGCCAGTAAATCCCACCAAACCGATAAAGTTTGCGATGGATGAGAAGTCAAGCAAGTGAGTGATCAATAAGTGAATGTCAATACCTCACGAACCTGCTTATACTGGGAGCAAGTCCCGCTAAGCGGGACGAACGAGCAGTAAATCCGACCACTAATTAGCCTAGCCCACCCAAGTCATTCTTAAACCATTGTGAAGTAATGTGAGTAGCATATCAGCACCGAATTGGTTTCTATCAAGAAGTTTAATCACTGACCTCGCTTTGCTCGGCTGTGATAAGTAGTCAGGCCAGGGGGAGTAATACTTGTGGGAAGAGTTTGTAGATAGGACAAAAAATTAGAGATATTTTTATGAATAATAAAATTTCTTAAAATAAAATCTAAATTTTTATATGTCTTTGAGGTTCTGGTGCTAAAGTAGGAAAGGGAGTCGGTGTTGTTTTTGGATCTAATTCTTCTTTCCAACCTGGTTTCTTTTTTGCTAGCTCAAGTGGAATATACTTCTCTCCAAGTTGATTTTCACTTTGACAATAAAAACTGATTCCTTGTCTACTTATTGTCATTATTCCTTTTGAAAACCTATTCTCCAAACACTCTCCATTGACATATAAGTGTAATCCGAAATAAAGAAATCCGAAGAAAATTAACAAAAACCCTATTAGAATTAGCGGATTTGTTATAAGTTTTATGTTAGACATAGTTACTTTATTTTATAATTATTTTAACGCATTTTCATAATAGCCTTTAGAGATACTACGTAAAAAAAGAGTCCAGTAATCTCTTGCGTTATTTCACAGAATTAAACTTTTTGAGAATCTTCAGGTTATAATAAGAATATAAGATAGCAGTTTTAATTCTTAGAGCTAAAACTTGATGGAATATTTATATTCTCAATTAAAATCAAAAAAAATGATTAACCTCCAAAGGAAAAATAGCTCAGAATATAAAAAGTGCAAAGCAAAACAGCATGTATTTAGGAAAACAGTATCTTGCAACCCAGAATATAATGTTTATTATACCCTGTGTGAGAATTTTCATTTAATTTCAATTACTTGCCATAAGAGAAATCATCTAACATCAAATAATAATTATTAATTCTTGATCATGTGGCTACTAATCCCTATTTTCATTATTATCTTTATTTATTGGCAAAAGAATTCTAAAGGTTTACAGAACAACGACACAAACAATATCGAAGAAATCTGGAGAATCACTCGAGATCATACAAACATAATATTGCAAAGAGACTCTCAAATAGAGAATCAATTTGAAAATTATCGGAAGTTAATTAGTGCTATTCAGAAAGACATGATCTTAATTAGGGAACGACTTATGCATGACAAATCAAGACAAAAAATGTTTGCTGAAGATTGGCTAAATTTTACAAATGCAATCTGGGATATTAAAACTGCAATGGCATGTTATGAAGCTGATGGAAACCACGACTTATTTTCTGAAACAATGAATGAATGTGTAATCATAATTAAAGAAATTGCGAAACGCATTGAGAATGAACTTGGGAGTGAAGCAGAAATCCCCAAAATCATAAAAAGATTCAATGGGTAAAAGCTTGCTAAACAATAGTTCAAAGTAATTGCTAAAAAAATAATTACCTATAAACAAAAAAAATAAATATCAATGATATATGAACATGTATGACACAGATTATTGAACATTTATTAATATTAATAACAGATTATGTTGTAGGTATAACATTGCTGATAGGTTTTATTGGAGGCATTGTAAAATTTTGGCAATGGATAAGCATTAAAAACTCAGAAGATAAAAAAAATAAATTTAACACCTACCATCAACTAATTAAAGATTTGGTTGAGCCAGAAAATGAAAATAAAGATATGAGAAGAGATAGGCAAATTGCTATTATTTATGAATTAAGAAACTATCGCAAATATTTTCCCGTAACAACCAGAATTCTAGAAGACCTTAGAGAGGTGTGGTTGCACCCCAAAAATAAAAGGCTTATTGACGAAATAGTGTTAACTTTGAATTATATTAGAACTTGTAGATTATGGAGATGGTCTATAAAAGATTAGCTTCAGTTTCATCCCATCTTTCCCTTAAACAGATTCTTCTTTACTATATTTTAAATTTATCCAAAAACTTTTTTTAACAAAGGTATAACTTGCAAACCTATTTCAAGATAGTTTTTAATTGCAATACTAATTAATTATTTTAAAGGAGTTTATGACTTTAATAGAAATTATGATTTTAAGTTTCCAATTATCGGCCATTTGGTGGGAATATTGTTGAACAGAACCAGATAGGACATTTATTTGCTTGGATGAGACATTTCCAGAACAGTCAATAACAATTGATAATACGTCACTAAATTACAGTCTTGTGGAGGCGAGTGCCAGTTTGCCTGTTACTAAAAAGGAAATTCCCGATTTGAAAAATATATAAATCTTAAACTTGTGGACAAAAGAGTGAAAAAATCTCAATTGATTTATAATAATAAATAGTGAAACATAAAGCTGTTTTTGTTTTCATTTTATTTTTCCTAATTTTATTATTTCCTTCTTTTATTTATGCTCAACGTGGTTGTTGTTCTGGTCATGATGGAGTGTGCTGTGAGTGTGGAGCTCAAGCTAATGGAAAAGTAATTTGTAATGATGGATGGAGAGGATCTAGTTGTTTATATGCAAATATTGAAGAGTGTCGAAATTATGAAGTAGTTCAGCCAGTTTCGACAACTGTTCAGCAAGATCAACCAACACAATCACCAACTATTGTACCTACACTAATCCCAACAGTAGTTCCAACTAACATTCCTGTCTCTCCAACTATTGAGCCAACTCAGATTCCTACTGAAATCCCAACGCCTACAATTAAACCCACAGACATACCAAAAGAATTAGAAGAAAACGAGCAATTAAGTGAAGCAGAATACGACAATGAAGAATTAGAGTCCCAAACATCAGGTGGCGGTTGACTAGGTGCCTCGGCTGTACTTGGAGGAGGAGGGTATGTTGGCTATAAGATACTAAAGAAAAAGAATTTGATATAAAATATTAATTAAATAAATGTGGCAATATCACATAACCAAATTATGAAAATAAGCAAAAAATCGATCATCTTATCATTTGTAAGTTGGCTTGTTTGTATTATTTTATTTTTTCTTATCACCGCATATACCGTTGGAGTCAGAGGAGAACTATACAATGAAACAAGCAATTTTATTGCTTATGCTTGTATTGGTATTTTGGCATTAGGAGTTCTTTCTTTCATAACTGGAGTATTCTTTTTGGTTTTGTATAAACTTAATGGAAATCAGCAAAAACTTTCATTAATAAAAACATTTATTGGCTTGGCTATAATGCCACTTGCTCCATTCTACCTATTTCTTTCTTCTATAAAAGGACTATTGACAAAAAAAGATTCAGTTTCCTCACGATTAGCATTTTTAGCAGCAAGCGTATTTACTATTCCAATATGGTTATTTGGTTATTTTCTTTGCTACAAAACTATACAAGAATTTACTGGTCTTGGATATGATTTTATTGAAGTGCGGGATTCAAGTTCCATGAGTCCATCAATCCCCGCTGGAAGTGGATACAAAAGTTATCGATATAAAAATATTTGGCATAAACTTGACCAAAGCAATATATATCAATTTCAAAGAGGTGATATTGTTTCATTTTCCAATCAGAAATCAAAAGAATTAATTGCTACCCATGGTTTGGATAATTTCAATTTTTTCAAAAGAATCATTGCTTTGCCTGGTGAAGAAGTAATGATTGCTGGAGGGCTTTTATTTGTTAATGGAAAACCTTTGGAAGAACCCTATACTTTAGAGGAAAACAATACGTTTACTGGTGACATTATAGATGAAGATGGCATAGTGATATGGCAAGCATTTTTTCAAGAGTGTGAAAAAGTGATTGTACCTGAAAACAGCCTTTTTGTGCTCGGTGATAACAGAGCTCATAGCGATGATTCTCGTATTATCGGTTTCGTAAACTTTGATGATGTAGTTGGTTATCTGCACATTAATGAACAAAAAGAAGAATATTGCCACGGTTCAAACTGCTTTAAACATGATAAAGAATGGCGAGAAGTTAGTGAATTTGAAGAAAGTGGGATTGAAAGAATATTAAAACAATGTGACAATTTGATATAATTTTTTTATCATTAGAATCATATTTTAAGTTATTTGAATTTATCTACAACTCGGAGGAAACAAAGTTCTAATCTCATCCCACCACCTCTCATCATCCTCTCAATCAATCTATTTTGATTGATTGCCCAAGTCAGTTCAGTATAGAATGACTAATATTACTCAATTAATTCAATCTATGAGCATGGACAGTCTATCAGAAATCAAGGCTTAAATAAAAGAAATTGAACGCTAGATTCCGCAAAATGTTTATATTTCTCCAAAAAATACTGTTAAGCTTGGTTTTTACTTTACTTTTGGAGCCATGCTTGCATCATTTCTAATCCCAATCATTCTCATCTGTATAATTTTAATTTCTGGAACAACGATTTCGTTGCCATTTATGTTAATGAAGTGAGAACCAACAATTTAAGTTTTTTTCCTCCCTCAACTCCCTAGAGTATAATCTATTCACTGCATGCAAAAGAAAAAACTATTTTTGGTTCTATCAGTCGGTATTTTTTTGGGATTACTATTTTTAGTTGGACTGGTTATCTCCAATAACGATTTGAAGTCTAAATTTTTACAGCAAAAAACAGAATCAGTCGACGATATTTCGCCTTCTTCACCACAGTCAGAAGTAACCCCTGAGCCTATTTCCACTGATTCTACAATAACCACAACCCCCAAGCCTCAACTCACTCCAACCCCAACCACAGCCCATCCTTCAAGCATTAAATTTAATGTTCCTTTTACCTCACAGGCTCCATTGGGCGACTGGAATGATCCTTTTCAGCAAGATGACTGTGAGGAAGCCTCCGCTTTAATGGCGGTTTACTGGGCGAGGGGTGAAATCATTACCAGTTCAGAAGCTGCTAGAGATATTATTGTCGATGCCAGTAAATGGCAGCTGCAACATTACCAGATTGCTCGTGATGCCTCGGCTGAGGATACTGCCAGCAGAATCATTCAAGGATACTTTGATTGGCCACATGTTCAGGTAAAAGAGTTAATAGGTTACGAACAGATACTTGAGTCTCTCTATGCTGGAAATCTTGTTATTACGCCGATGGATGGACAAAAGTTAGGCAATCCTAATTTCACTGGAGAGGGTCCCGAAAGACATATGCTTGTTATCATAGGCTACAATGCCGATACCCAAGAGTTTATCACCAATGATCCTGGAACAAGACGTGGAAGAGACTATGCTTACGACAGAGATCTGTTCATGGCTGCTGTCCGTGACTATCCAACAGGAGATCATGAGCCAATCAGGGAGGAAAAGAAAGCTATGATCGTGGTTTTAAAAAAAAGTTTTTGAAAGCAACCATTCACAATTATCCAAAACTAACCAGCAACTATTTTTCTTCTTTTCTTCTCACGATATACTCATTTTTCCAATAACTTACAATCTTTATTCTCAATCTTTATTCTCCCCCTAGCGCAGTCTTCATAACTCTGCTACAATCACTCTTAATAACTTAAACTATATCTTCTTAAACCAAATTTGTCTTCCTACTTTATAAAACTCTACATTCAGCAAGCTATCTTGTTTTATTAATTAGTTCTCATTGAGAGAGGAGATCACATGGACAACACAGATCAAAATCAATCCCCAGTTCAAACCGGTACGGTTAAATGGTTTAATACCATTAAGGGATTTGGTTTCATTGCTCCAGATGGTGCTGGTGAAGATGGCGACTTGTTCGCACACGCCAACAACCTGATGGGCATCAGTCCTGATCAACTTCGCGAGGGTACTCGAGTGAAATTCAGAATTGCTGAAGGTCGCAAGGGTATGCAAGCAGTTGACATCACATTAGCAGACGAGGAATAAATTACTCTTAAACTAACAGTGAAATTAAAACCCCGCTTTCCAGCGGGGTTTTTTATTGAGGTAAAATTAACCAAAGTGGAAATAAGACTATAATAATTTAAAGAATACCATGAAAAAACAAAGCTGGGTTGTTTATATCGTTCAATGTGCTGATGGAACGCTATATACCGGATGTACTAACAATCTTGAGTCTCGACTACTTACCCACAACCAAGACAAGGGGGCAAAGTATACTCGCGGCAGAACACCCGTTAAGCTAAAATACTCGAAAAAATGCACTTCTAGATCAGAAGCCCAGCAACTAGAGTATGAAATCAAGCAGCTTCCGCGCAAGGAAAAAGAAGAGTTGCTTGTAGCTTCCAACTCACCCACCCCTTAATTCAAAATTTTCTCAACAAATTCTCAACTTAAAATTTATAATAGGATACAGAGCTATTAACAATATTGGTATTATCATGAAAATCCTAGTGGTTGAAGATGAGAAGCGTGTCGCCCAGTATATAAAAAAGGGGCTAGAACTGCGTTCTCACAGCGTTGATGTTACAAATGATGGTGAGGAAGGTCTTGACTTAGCTTGCAGCGAACCCTACGAGCTGATTATTCTTGATAGAATGTTGCCAAAACTAAGTGGTGTTAAGATCTGTCAACAACTTCGCCAAGCAAAGAAGCATATTCCGATTATCATGCTTACAGCTAAAACCGAGGTCGCTGATCGGGTTGAAGGTCTTAATGCCGGAGCTGATGACTATTTGGGGAAACCGTTCTCATTTATTGAACTGTTAGCAAGAATCAATGCTTTAGCCAGAAGACCAGTTAAAATAATGGATGAAGTTCTGACCGAAGGCACTTTGTCTCTCAACACTATAAGTTTCGAGGTAAAAAGAGGCAAAAAACCGATCAACCTCAGTAAACGAGAGTTTGCACTTCTTGAGTTTTTGATGCGCCATCCAGGACAGATATTGAGCAAAGAGCAGCTTACTCAACAAGTCTGGAGCTACGAAAGCGATGTATTGCCCAATACTGCTCAGGTATACTTAGGCTATCTTCGAACAAAAATCGATCAAGCATTTCCAGACGAAGAACCGCTAATTCATACCGTTCGTGGATTCGGATACAAGTTTGGAAAAGATTAGCATCAATTATGAATCAATTTTTCAAAGCCAGACTAAAATTGACTCTCTGGTACACACTAGTGTTGATGTTGATTAGTGTCGGTTTGA